>Ga0315275_10002004_pt1 | contig 18220 bp, 11 predicted proteins | sample YL17G03_0_MG_FD_205557 | JGI IMG/M metagenome (GOLD analysis project Ga0315275, IMG submission 205557) | Sediment microbial communities from Yellowstone Lake, YNP, Wyoming, USA - YL17G03_0 | ecosystem: Environmental > Aquatic > Freshwater > Lake > Sediment | place: USA: Wyoming | collected...
CGGCGGAGTGCCGAAGCACCTGGCATCCTTCGACGCGGTCGCCGGGCTCAACGGCGGCTGGACTCCGTCTCCCAACGACCACCCCATCCTGGCCGTGGCCGTGAGCGGACGGACGGTGTTCGTGGGCGGCTACTTCACGTACATCGGGGGCATCACCCTGCGCGACATCGCGGCCCTGCCCATGACGGGCCCGGTGGCGGTCCTCGGCTGGCGGCCGGACGCCGACGACGCGGTGCGCGCGCTGCTGGTGGACGGGCCCGTCGTCTACGCCGGCGGCGACTTCCGCTACATGGGCAACAAGCCGCAGAGCTACGTCGCGGCCGTCGCGAGCCCCGCCATCGACGTGCCCGAGGCGCCGTCGCTCGGGATAGGCCCCCGGTTCCTCGGCAACTCGCCGAACCCATTCCGCGGATCCACGGTGATCCGGTTCTCGCTGCGCGAGGCCGGAGATGTGTCCTTGGAGATCTTCGACCTGGCAGGCAGGCAGGTGGCGACCCTGTTGCGCGGCGAACACCGGGAACAGGGAACGCACCAGACGACCCTGGCCGGAGCCGGGCTGACGAGCGGCATCTACTTCTACCGCCTGCGCGTCGGCCGCAGCGTGGAGACCCGGAAGATGGTGGTGCTGCAGTGATCGCCGGCGACCGGCGGAGGGCGCCGCCCTAGGCGAGCAAGCACCAGTTCCCCGACTCGTCCCCACGCCCCCCGGCACCCGCCTCCCTCCCCACCTCCCCCCGCTTCTCCATGGCCAGCAGTTGCGCCAAGAGCGAGCGGCGCGCCCAGCGCCACTGCGCCTCGGGCGCGTCGGCGTAAGCGCGGGGCAACAGCTCCGCGAGTGTCGCCGGACCGGCCCGCAGCGCGCCCATCACCAGGCCCTCGCGCCAGCGGCGGTGCTCGATCAGCTGCGCCACCCGCCGCCGCGCGCCGCCGTGCGCTCGTCGGGGCCGGGCAGCACGGCCCGGTCTGCGGCCGCGGGCCGCACCAGCAGCACCCCGGTCTCCTCGAGGAGCTCGCGCGCCGCGGCGGCGTGGCGGCGGGCCTCGGCGGGGTCGCCGGCGCCGGCCACGGGGACGGTCCCGTCTTCCGGGCCGACCCGGCCGCCGGGGAAGGCGTGGAAGCCACCGAGATAGACGAGGAGCGGGTCGCGCTCGATCCAGCAGACCTCGAGGCGCGGCGCGCGGCGCAGCAGGAGAACGGCCGCGGCCGGACGATACCCCGAAACGGCTCGCGCCGCACCGCCGAGCGCGCTAGAGTCCGGCATGGTCATGCCCCGTCGCGCCTCCTCTTCGCCCGTCGCGCCACCCGCGATCCCCGCCGCCCGCCGCGACGCGCTGCGCCGCCGGCTGCTGGCGTGGTACCGCGCCCACCGGCGCGACCTGCCCTGGCGGCGCACGCGCGACCCGTACGCCGTGTGGGTCGCCGAGACCATGCTGCAGCAGACGCGCGTCGCCGCGGTGATCCCCTACTTCGAGCGCTTCCTGGCGGAGTTTCCCGACCTGGCGAGCCTCGCGCAAGCTCCCGAGGAGCGCGTGCTGGCGCGCTGGTCGGGCCTCGGCTACTACTCGCGCGCGCGCAATCTGCAGCGCGCCGCGCGGGTCGCTCTCGAGCACCACGGCGGGCACCTGCCTTCCGACCCCGAAGCGCTGGCGGCGCTGCCCGGCATCGGACGCTACACGCTCGGGGCGGTCCTCTCCATCGCCTTCGACCGTCCGTGGCCGGTGGTCGACGGCAACGTGGTGCGCGTGCTGGCGCGTCTCGAGGCGATGGGCGGGGAGCCGCGCCGCGCGCCGGGAGCCGATCGCCTCTGGCGACTGGCGGCGGCGCTGGTGCCGCCCGGGGCGCCGGGCGACTTCAATCAGGCGCTCATGGAGCTGGGAGCCACCGTCTGCACGCCGCGTGCGCCGCGCTGCGGCGACTGCCCGGTGGCCGCGCTCTGCCGGGCGCGGGCGGCCGGCGACCCGGAGGCCTATCCGGCGCGCCGGCCGCGCCCCGCGTTCGAGCGCGTCGCGGTCGTCGCGGCGCTGGTCGAGTCGCCACGCGGCGTGTGGCTCGAGCGGCGAGCGACGGGCGCCAATCGCGGGTTGGCCGACGTGCCGGCCGTCGAGAGCGCCGCCGCGGACGGCGGGGACCCGGCGGAGCTGCAGCGGCGACTGGAGAAGCACCTCGCGGCGCGCGGCATCCGCGTGGCACGGTGGGCCGCGGCGGGCTCCTTCCGCCACGGCATCATGCAGCGCTCGTATGCCGTGACCGTGCTGCGCGGGCGGGCCAGGGCGGCGACGCGAGCCACGGGCGGCGAGTGGATGCCGCACGAGCGGCTCGGGGACGCCCCGCTTGCGGCGCGGGCCCGCAAGGCGGTCGCTCTGCTACGCTGCTCGCGTCCGGCCGGCCGCCGCGCCCAGGCGGCGGCCGCCGAGAAAGGACTGTCGCCCCATGGCCGCAAGTGAGAACCCCCGCCCCGCCGCGCTGGTCACCGGCGCTTCCGGTGGCATCGGGCTGGAGCTCGCCAGACTCTTCGCCCGCGACGGCCACGATCTGATCCTCGTGGCGCGCGGCCAGGACCGGCTCGCCGCCATCGCACAGGAACTGGAGGAGGAGCACGGCGTCCAGGCCGGCGTGCTGGCCGCGGATCTCGCCGATCCGGCGACCCCGGCCGCCATCCACGACGAGCTGGAACGCGAGGGCGTGGCCATCGACGCGCTCGTCAACAACGCCGGCTTCGGCCTGTGTGGCGGTTTCGCGGAACTCGACGAGCGGGCTCAGATGGAGATGCTGCAGGTGAACGTCATCGCGCTGACGCAGCTGACGCGCCTGTTCCTGCCGGCGATGCTGGAGCGGGGCGCCGGCGGCATCCTCAACGTGGCTTCGACCGCCGCCTTCCAGCCGGGGCCGTTCATGGCCGTCTACTACGCCAGCAAGGCCTACGTGCTCTCCTTCTCGGAAGCGCTGTGGAGCGAGCTCGAAGGCACGGGCGTGTCGGTGACCGCGCTCTGCCCAGGCCCGACGGCGACCGGGTTCCAGAGCCGCGCCGGTATCGAGAAGTCGCGGCTGGTGCGCAGCCTGCGCCCCATGGACGCGGCGGGAGTGGCGCGCGAGGGGTACAAGGCGTTCCGCGGCGGCCGGCGCGTCGCCCTCCCGGGATTCATGAACCGACTGTTGGCAGGCGCCGTGGGCCTGGTCCCCGGCGGCCTGGTGCTGCGCGCGGTGCGCAGCCTGAACTCGCAGGCACCCGAGTAGCCCGCGGGCGCGCCCCGCTGGGCGGGCCCGCTTTCGACCGAGGAGCCACGATGCCGAACCCGATGCCCGGAGTGAGCCCGGCTTTCCAGGCGTTCCTGACCGAGGCCCCGCAGCACGCGCAGGCGTGGATGACCGCGGTGCGAGACCTCTCTGCCGCCGACGCGCTCGATAAGAAGACGGAGGCGCTGGCCTACCTCGCGGTACTCGCCGCGCTGCGGCTGGAGAGCGGCGTCCCCTTTCACGTGGGTCTCGCCAGGCAGGCGGGAGCGACGCGCGCCGAGGTGGTGAGCGCTCTCCTGGTGGGTCTGCCGGCGGCCGGCCTCGGCGTCACGCAGACGCTGCCCGCCGCCCTCGCCGCCTACGACGCGTCGTAGGCCGGCAGCGCCGGCTCAGCCGCCGCTGCCGGGCCGCGCCGGCGGGTCCCCGAAGACCATGGTGCGGGCCTCGCCGGCGTAGCGGAAGCCGCCGCGCTCGTAGGCGCGGCGGGCCGGGGCGTTGTCCTGGCGCACGAAGAGACAGACGGCGGGCGCTGTGCCCAGCGCGCGGCGCGCCACCTCGGCGGTGCCGCGGCGCGCCAGGCCGCGGTTGCGGAACTCCGGTTCCGTGTAGACCCCGGCGATCTGCGCGCCCAGCGGGCAGAGGGCCGACAGCTCGGCCTTGAAGACGAGCGTCGGCCCGCGCCGGACGACGAAGATCCGCTCTTCCATGATGAGACGCGCGACGCGGCCGAGGAAGGCCTCGCGGTTACGCGCCATGGGGTCCTCGCCCATCTCCTCGAGGTGGGCGCGCGCGGAGGCGCGCGCGATGAGCTCCAGGTCCTCGATGACGGCGGCGCGCAGCTCGCTCTCGCGGGCCTCCGGGTCGAGCGTGTCCGCATCCGCGGTCATGAACTTCTCGATCACGTCGAGGCGGGACCACACGCCCGCAGCCTGCGCGTAGGGCCACAGCGCGCCCACGTTCGCGCGCTCGCCGAGCAGCGCGCGCAGCGTGCCGGCGCGGCGCGCCAGCACCGGGCCAAGGGCGGCGGCGTCTCGCGCCTCCCCGCCGGCCGGCAAGGCCAGCCCGCCGGACCCGAGGAAGAGCAGAGCGCGCAGCCGGTCTCCCGCGAAGGCGCCGTGGAACTCCGGCAGGCCGTCGCTCAGGCGCTGCTCGAGCGCTCCGCGCCAGACGTGCGAGGCGACGAAGACGTCACGCACGCCGCAGCGCGACAGGAAGCGCCACGCCTCGGGGGCGTCGCGCGGCCCCAGTAGTCGCGTCGTCAGCTCGTCGGGCGTGGTCAGCGGCTGCACGGCCATGGCGGGTCCCCCCGGGTAGGGCGATCGGAAGCCGGGGGAACTTTAGCAAAGACCCGGGAAGAAGTGGATGCGCAGTTGCACGCCGGGCGCCGGGGCGCACGCAACGCACCGGGCGGCGGTCCTACGACCGCCGCCCGGGCAGGTTCCCCCCGCCGTGGCGAGGGCTCGCGCTAGCGCAACACGCTCATCTTGGCAGTGGCCGATGAGCCGTCCTGCACCAGCCGCACGATGTAGGCGCCGCGCGGCAGCCGCGCCGCGTCGGCGAACGGGATCTGGTGGCTGCCGGCGCCGAGCGCGCCGAGATCCTTGCGCAGCGCCAGCCGTCCGGCCACCGTCCAGACCTCGAGCACGGCCGGCCCGTCGCCCGGCAGCGCGAGCGCGATCGTCGAGCCGCTCACCACCGGGTTGGGGTGGATGCCGCGCACCGCCAGCTCGGACCCGATCGCCGCGCCGCCCACCGGCATCGAGCGCAGCCGGCCCTTGCCGCGGGCTCCCGCATCCGCCGCGCCGACGACCCGGATCGCGTCGCGACCCTGGAAACGCCGGCCGTCGTGGGTCTCGCCCACGAGCCCCGCCTCGGTGGCATCCGGCGGCAGGCGCAGGTCCTCGGTCGCGAAGTGCAGGATCAGATCGGGCACGCCGTCACCGCTGACGTCGCCGAGCGAGGCCATCGGGCGGCCGTTCTTCTTGAGGATGACCGGAGCTCCTGCGAGCCGCACGGTCAGCGGCGCCACGTCGGCCGCGGCAAAGTCGAGCGCGCCGAGGATCGCCGCGGTCACCTGCCCATGCGAGCCCAGGTTGATGGTGTTGTCCGCGTCGCCGGGCTTCACGTCCACCTGGACCACCAGGTCGCCCGCCGGCGGTGGCGGTGGAGGAGGAGGCGGAGGAGGAGGAGGCGGAGGCGGCGGCGGTGGCGGCGGTGGCGGCGGTGGTGGCGTCGCCGGCATGGCGAACACCTGCACCTGCCCGAGCGTCGCGTTGGCGACGAACAGCTCGTCGGCGCCCCAGGCCATTCCCGTCACCGAGAAGGTCTGCTCGGCGGCGGACGCATCCGGCGCCGGCACCGACGACAAGACCGTCGCGGCGCGCAAATCCCCGGTGGGCCCCAGCGCGAAGACCGTCCAGCGGTACTCGGGCGGGGACGTCGCTCCGTCGTAGGCCCACGTGCCGTAGAGCAGGCTCAGGCCGTCGGCCGCGAGCTGCCGCGGTGCGGTGCCCAGAGCCGACACGTTGAATGAGCCCTGCCGCGATCCGTCGGCCGGGCTCGCCTCGACGACCGCGATCGGCCCGCCCCCCGGCGCGCACGGATCGGGATCGAGCGCCCCCGCCGCGAACAGTCGCGAGCCGAGCAACGCCAGCCCCCCCGCCTCTCCGGTCACCGGGCTGGGCAGCGAGCGCACCAGGGCGCCGCTGCCCGCGTCGAGGACGTCGATGCGGTTCGGGTTGGCCCCGCCGCACGCCGATGCCCCGAGATCCGCGGTGGCGTAGAGGAACGCGCCGTCGTGGGCGAGAGCACCCACCGAGCCGCCGAGCATGAGTGTGTTGCGGACGTTCCCGGTGACCGGATCGAGCTCGAAGAGCATCGCCATTCCGGGGCCGAACGAGCCGGTGGCCCACAGGCTGCCGTTGCCGTAGGCCAGGCCCTGCACCCCGGGCGCGGGGAACGCGAGCGCGCGCACCGGCGGTGCGGCGAGGGCATCGGGCGGGCCGATGCCGGGCGCGGCGGCCAGCACCACGATCAGGACCGCGGCGAGGCACGTCTTGCGCATCATGGCTGCCTCCTCATCGTGAAGCTCGAGAGAGTCGGCGACCCTGCTTTGCTCCTATCGGCCGCACGCCCGCGCCCCGCGCGCCCTGCCGGCCGGCCGGGTCACCTGCTGGGCGATCGCGCGGAATCCGTTCCGCGGCCCTGAGCCGGATCCGCTGGCGGCGATCGCGCAGTACAAAAGGGTGCAAGGACAGGACCAACCCCGACCGCGCAATTCGCCCACGGCGCGACGGGGCTAAGTCGTGGTGCCGGATGCCGGCGCCGCGCGCGGAGCGCTCCCGCTGCCGGAATGCAATCGGGGCGGCGTGCAGACGCCGGACCGCGGGCAGGAGTTTTGCAGCGCCCCGCCCCGTCGATACGGCCGTCCCCTGCGCCGGGCGAACCGCTCAGTTGGCGAGACTTTGGACCGATAACCGGAGAACGACCGTCGAAACCCGGAGGGCACGAATGCACGCGAAGAGCCGCAAAGCGCTGGGACTGGCGTCGGGCTGCGCCGCCCTGGGCATCACGCTCCTGATCTGCAGCCCGGCCGCTGGGCAGGAAGATGCGGCTGGCACGTTCCGCAAGGCCCGCGAGTACACGGTGCGCGTGCAGACGCAGATCACCGATGCCTTCGTCGAGGACGAGGCCGGCTCTTTTTCTGGCGCCGGGTTCCTGGTGGACGCCGCCCGCGGCTGGATCGTCACCAACGCCCACGTGGTGGGCCTCTCGCCGTCGGAGGTGCAGGTGGCCTTCGCGGACGAAGCCTTCCAGCCGGTCCGCAAGGTGTACGTGGACCTGTTCACCGACGTGGCCGTCCTGGCCCTCGGCGCGCCGACGCCGGGGCGGGCCGCCGCGCGGCTCGCCGACGGGACCCCGCCCGACGTGGGCGAGCCGGTGGCCGTCTTCGGCCATCCGGCCGACATGCCGTTCACCGGCAGCCGGGGCATCATCTGCGGGCGCACGGACCAGGAAGGCGCCGCCCTGCTGCAGATCGACGCCAACATCGACCACGGCAACTCGGGGGGGCCGGTGATCTCGCTGCGGGATGGCCGCATCGTGGGGATCGCGACCTCAGGCGCGGGCGGAGACCGGGCCGACCGCTTCAACTTCGCCACACCGATGCCGGACGTCTGCCGCATCCTGGCCCTGCTCCGGCGGGGCGTCCAGCCGTGCCCGCCGGTCCTGTCGTTCGGCCTGCTCGTCGACCGGGACGCCCGGCACACGATGCGCGTCGGGAACACGCTCGACGCCGACCGCTGGCCGTTCCAGCCCGGCGATCGCATCCTGCGCGTCGCGCGGAGCGGCGGGCCGCTGCAGAGCCTGACCGACCTCGTGAGCGCCCTGCGCGCCAGCCGGGAGACCGTCCCCCTGGTGGTGGAGCGCGACGGCCGCGAGGTGACCGTCCCGGTCCGGCCCGCGCTCTATCCGCCGGTGACCGAGCGCCGAGGCGTCCGCATCGACGGCGCTCTGATCGCGCCGAAGGTGCTCGCCGACGGCGACCTGATCGGGTTCGCGCAGCGGCTGATGGTGCAGTCGGTCGAGCCGGGCTCGCGGGCCGAGGCGCTGTCCGTCGGGGTCGGTGACGTCCTGTGGAGCGTGGACGGGCGGCAGATCCTCGAGCTCGACTCCCTGGCCGCGCTGGTCGGGGCACGCCCGAGCTCCGAGCCGCTCTCCCTCGTCCTGCTGCGCTTCCCCGGCCAGAACGGTCACCTGCTCGGCTGGCACATCCGCGAGCTGCCCGGCGAGGACGTCCGGATGGTAGGCGCCGTACCCGAGCTCGCGGCGCGCGACCCAGAATAGAAGGGCGGGCGGACTCGCGCCCACCCGCGCCTAATTCTTCTCGGGCCTCGAGCCCACCCGCACGGAAGCGCTTGCGTCCCCCGCGGGGGACCTATCCCTTCCACCCCTGCAGGATCTGGATGTAGTTCGCCCGCTCGTAGGCCGTGGGATCGGGCGACTTCACGAGGTTCATGCTGCCCCGCATCTGGCCGAGCGACTCGTATTCGTGCTCCTCGAGCCACCGCGACAGCTCCTCGCGCAGCTGCCGCAGCTGTCCCGGCCCCTTCTGGAGCAGGGCCGAGACGATCTGGACCGCGTGGGCGCCGGCCATGACCGCCTTCACGACGTCCAGTGCCGTGTGCACCCCCCCGGACACGGCCAGCGCCGGACGCAGCCGGCCGGAGAGGATCGCCAGCCACCGCAGGCGCAGGTTCAGCTCGGCCGAGGTCGAGTACTGGAGCGTCCGCTTGACCTCGAGCTGCTCGACGTCGATGTCCGGCTGGTAGAAGCGGTTGAACAGCACCAGGCCGTCCGCCCCGGCGGCCTCCAGCCGGCGCGCGAAGTGCGGCAGCGACGAGTAGAACGGCCCCAGCTTCACGGCCACCGGGATCGTGACGCTCTTCTTGACCTCCTTCACCATCTCGACCGCCGTGCCCTCGACCTGCTCCGCGGTCACGGTGGGATCGGTCGGCAGGTGGTAGACGTTCAGCTCGAGCGCGTCGGCGCCCGCCTGCTGCATCTGCTTGGCGTAGGATAGCCAGCCGCCCTTGGTGGCGCCGTTGAGCGAGGCGATCACCGGGACCTTCACCGCGGCCTTGATCTTGGCGATCTGCGCGAGGTAGTCATGCGGGCCGAGCCGGTAGGCCTCGGGCCGCGGGAAGTAGGACGTCGCCTCGGCGGAGGATTCCGCGTGCGCGTCCACGTGAGCGAGGGCGGCGTCCTGCTCCATCGCGATCTGCTCCTCGAAGAGCGAGTGCATCACGATCGCCGCGGCGCCGGCGTCCTCGAGGCGGCGGACCGAGTCGAGGTCCACGGCCATCGGCGAGGCGCCGGGCATGAGCGGGTGCGCCAGCTTGAGTCCGAGATACGTCGTCGAGAGATCCATCGTCCCCCCCCCTACTTCTCGTCCGCCGGCGCGGCCGCGCCCGCTTCGCCATCGTCCTTGGGAATCGTGAGCCCCGCGAGGTGCCGGTAGACCGCGAAGCGCTGGGTCGCCTCCATCTGCGCGTTCGCCATCAGCTGCTGGAACCGCTTCGGATCGAGCTTCTCGACCATGCGGAAGCGGGTCTCGCTCTTGGTGAAGTCGCTGACCCGCGCCCCCGTCGGCTGCGCGTCGAGGATGAGCGGCGGCTGCCCCTCGGGGATCCGTCTCGGGTCGAACCGGTAGAGCGGCCAGATGCCCGCCTCGACGGCGATCCGCTGGTGCTCGCAGCCGTCGGCGAGGTCGTAGCCGTGGGCGATGCAATGGCTGTAGGCGATGATCAGCGAGGTCCCGGGGTACGAGTCCGCTTCCATGAACGCCCGGACCGTCTGCTGGTCCCGCGCGCCGATCGCCACCCGCGCCACGTAGACGTGGCCGTAGCTCATCGCCATCAGCCCGAGGTCCTTCTTGCCGAGCGCCTTGCCCGCCGTGGCGAACTTCGCCGCCGCCCCCATCGGCGTCGCCTTCGACGCCTGCCCGCCGGTGTTCGAGTAGACCTCGGTGTCGAGCACCAGGATGTTGACGTCCCGGTTCATCGCCATGACGTGGTCGAGACCGCCGTAGCCGATGTCGTAGGCCCAGCCGTCGCCGCCGACCGCCCAGACGCTCTTCTTCACGAGGTAGTCGGCGATCACCTCGAGGCGCCGCGCCGCGGGATCGGGGATGGACGCGAGCTTCACGCGCAGGGCCGCGACCCGCTCCCGCTGCTGGCGGAGCCCCAGCTCGTCCTTCTGATCCGCCTCGATCAGCGACCGCACGAGATCGTCGCCGAGCGTCCCGGCCAGGCCCCGCAGGATGTCGTGCCCCAGCCGCTGCTGGGCGTCCACCGCCAGGCGGAAGCCGAAGCTGAACTCGGCGTTGTCCTCGAAGAGCGAGTTGGACCAGGCCGGCCCGCGCCCCTCGCGGTCGACCGCGTAGGGCGTGGTCGGCAGGTTGCCTCCGTAGATCGAGGAGCAGCCGGTGGCGTTGCCGATGAGCGCCCGGTCGCCGAACAGCTGCGTCAGGAGCTTGACGTACGGCGTCTCGCCGCAGGCCGCGCAGGCGCCCGAGTACTCGAACAGCGGGCGCAGGAACTGCGACCGCTTGCTGTCTATCTTGATCTTCGTCCGGTCCGGTTCGGGTAGGGCGAGGAAGAACTCGTAGTTCGCCGCCTCCGGCTCCCGCAGGGGCATCTGCGGCGCCATCTCGAGCGCCTTGTGCCGCGGGTTGCTCTTGTCCTTGCCGGGGCAGACCACGACGCACAGGTTGCAGCCCGTGCAGTCCTCCGGGGCGACCTGGATCGTGTACCTCAGCCCCTTGAAATCGCCGGCCTTGTAGTCCATGGACTTGAACGTCGGCGGCGCGCCGTCGAGCAGGCCGGGTTCGTAGACCTTGGCGCGGATGGCCGCGTGCGGACAGATGAGCACGCACTTGTTGTCCTGGATGCAGATCTTCTCGTCCCAGACGGGGATGTCGATGGCGATGTTCCGCTTCTCCCACTGGCTCGTCGCCGTGGGCCACGTGCCGTCGGGCGGGAAGGCGCTCACCGGCAGCGAATCGCCCTTCTGCTCGATGATGACCGCGGAGACGCGCTTGACGAAGTCCGGAGCCGCGTCGGAGACGATCGCCGGGCGGCCGCGGGTGGCGGTGGCCGCCGCCGGCACGCGGACCTCGTGCATGTTGGCGAGCGTCTCGTCGACGGCGGCGTAGTTCTTCTCGACGACCTCCATCCCCTTCTTCTCGTAGGTCTTCTTGATGGTCTGCTTGATCTTGGCGATGGCCTCCTCGCGGGGCAGGACGCCGGAGACCGCGAAGAAGCACGTCTGCATGATGGTGTTGATGCGCCCGCCCATCCCGGTCTTCCTGGCCACCTCGACGGCGTCGATCACGTAGAACTTGAGCCGCTTCTCGATGAGGTCCTGCTGGACCTCGCGCGGGAGATGGTTCCAGATCTCGTGGGTGCCGAAGGGCGCGTTGAGCAGGAAGATCCCCCCCGGCACCGCGTACCCGGTCATGTCGTACTTGTCGAGGAACGAGAACTGATGGCAGGCGACGAAGTTGGCCCGCTTGATCAGGTAGGTCGAGCGGATCTTGCGGGGCCCGAAGCGCAGGTGCGAGATGGTGATCGCGCCGGCCTTCTTCGAGTCGTACACGAAGTAGCCCTGCCCGTCGTTCTCCGTCTCCTCGGCGATGATCTTGATCGAGTTCTTGTTGGCCCCCACGGTGCCGTCGCTGCCGAGCCCGAAGAACACCCCGCGGACCACGTCGGCCGGCTCGATGTCGAACTCCGGGTCGACCGGCAGCGAGAGGTGCGTCACGTCGTCGACGATCCCGACGGTGAAGTGCGGCTTGGGCGCCGGCTTCGCCAGCTCGTCGAAGACCGCCTTGACGCAGGCCGGTGTGAATTCCTTCGAGGACAGCCCGTAGCGGCCGCCGACCACCCGCGGCTCCGCCGCGAAGAGCGAGAGACCGGCGTCCTTCGCCTCGCGCAGCGCCGCGAGCACGTCCACGTAGAGCGGCTCGCCGAGGGCGCCCGGCTCCTTCGTGCGGTCGAGCACGGCGATCGACTTGACGCTCTTCGGCAACGCGGCGATGAACTGTTTGACCGCGAAGGGGCGATAGAGACGGACCTTCACCATCCCCACCTTCTCGCCCTTCCCGTGCATCCAGTCGACCGTCTCGTGAGCCGTCTCGGCGCCCGAGCCCATCAGGATGACCACGCGCTCGGCCTCGGGATGCCCGACGTAGTCGAACAGCCGGTACGCCCTCCCGATCCGCCGGGCGAAGTCGTCCATGGTCTGCTGGACGAGCTCGGGGCACCGGTCGTAGAAACCGTTGCACGCCTCGCGCGCCTGGAAGAAGACGTCCGGGTTCTGCGCGGTGCCGCGCAGGACGGGGCGGTCCGGCGTCAGGGCGCGCTCCCGGTGCTGCCGGACGAGATCGTCGGGGATCATGAACCGCAGATCGTCGTCGGTCAGCAGCTCGATCTTGGCGACCTCGTGCGAGGTCCGGAAGCCGTCGAAGAAGTGCAGCAGCGGGATGCGCGAGCGCAGCGTCGCCACCTGGCCGATGAGGGCCATGTCGTGGGCCTCCTGGACCGAGCCCGAGGCGAGGAGCGCGAATCCCGTCTGCCGGCAGGCCATCACGTCCGAATGGTCCCCGAAGATCGAGAGCGCATGGGTGGCCACGGTGCGGGCGGCGACGTGCATGCAGTAGCTCGACAGCTCACCGGCCACCTTGTACATATCGGGGATCATCAGCAGCAGCCCCTGCGCGGCCGTGAACGTGGTCGTCAGCGCGCCGGCCTGCAGCGCCCCGTGCACCGCCCCCGAAGCGCCCCCCTCCGACTGCATCTCGATGACGTCGGGGATGGTGCCCCAGATGTTGCGGCGTCCCAGGGCGGACCACTCGTCGGCCCATTCCCCCATGTTCGAGGACGGCGTGATGGGATAGATGGCGATGACCTCGTTCGTGCGGTGGGCGACCGACGCGACCGCCTCGTTGCCGTCTACCGCGACCAACGATCTAGTTGCCATGAACTCCTCCTAGCGAGCCGAGAAACCGAAGGCGCCCTTCCCGGGGGACTCTTCGGGCGGGTGCGCGTCACCCACTCCTTGTCGCGCATGTGCGCAGGCCCGGCGCGGGACGTCGGCAGAGGCGCCCGCACTTGCGCGTGAGCGGTTCGGATTGGTCGCGTCCTGCCCCCCCGCCCTACATCCCGATTCCTGGGGATCGAGGACGCTCACGGAAGTCTCACCGCACTACTTCCCAAGGGACTGTGTGACCCGGACATTCCGCCCTGCCCTGCGGCGACGGCGGCAGCGCGGTTCCGTGGCCGCACGCTCCCCACTTTCATCCGAGTTCCTTGCGCGGAATATACAACCTAGCCCCGGCTTCGTCACTAGGGCCTGACCGGCCGGCCCGGGGTCGCCGGTCCCGGGCCGGCAGCGGGAACTCGAGGGCGCGGGGAGACGCCGCGGACGCGGGTTCGCGCTGGCTTCTTCTCCGCCCGCTCCACCGGCACGTCCGCGCGCCGGGCTACCGCAGCGGCTTGAGCGGCCGCGGCGGCACCGGCGGCATCGCCGGCAGCTCGCGCGGATCCTTTGCGATCTTCGCCATCAGGTCCCCGATCGCGTAGTCGAGCTGCTCGTCCTTGCCGTCCAGGAATCCGTCGGGACTCAGGTCCAACTCGACGTCGGGATCCACGCCGTGCCCCTCGATCTGCCAGCCGCGGCCGCGCGGGTCCCAGCCGCCGTACTCCGGCTGCGTCACCTCGCCGCCGTCGCGCAGCGGTTTGTCGCCGCGGATGCCGACCCACCCGCCCCAGGTGCGCGTGCCGATCACGGGGCCGAGGCCGAAGTCCTTGAACTCCTGCGCCAGCGTCTCGCAGTCCGAGCCACCCTGGTGGTTGATCAGCGCCGCCAGGTAGCCGTGGAAGGCGCGCTCGGGAGAGGTCTGCAGGTACTTCGAGTAGCGCACGCCGCCCACCGAGAACACCTTGCGCGCCAGGTGGTCGACGATCATCGGCGCCACGAAGCCGCCGTGGTTCCAGCGGTCGTCCACGATCAGGCCGCGCTTGTTCCACTGCCCGGGGAAGTCGCGGGCGAACTGCTGGAGCCCGAAGCCGCCCATGTCGTAGAGGTGGAGATAGCCGATCTTCCCGCCGCTCGCCTTCTCGACGTAGGCGCGGGTCTCGCGGATCCAGTCCGCGTAGCGGATGCGGGTGTCGCTGGCCACCGGCGTGACCACGATCCGCCGCGCGCCCCCGAGCTGCGGCGACTCGTTGACCGAGAGCTCGACCTCCTTGCCCGCGCGGTTGGCGAACCGCAGCAGGATGTCCTCCCCCTTCTGCAGGGCCCGACCGTCCACCGCCACCAGCCACATCCCGGCCTTCACCCGCAGGTCGGGCCGGGCGAGCGGCGACGAGGTCGCGGGATCCGGATAGTCGCCGGCGTAGATCTTCGTGATCTTCCAGAAGCCGCTGGCCGCGTCGTACGCCAGGTCGGCGGCGAGCAGACCGGTCCCGACGATCTTGCCGCGGCGCAGGTCGCCCGGCGAGTGGTAGGCGTGGCCGACGTTGAGCTCGCCGAACATCTCCAGCAGCGCGTCCTCGAGGTCGTCGCGGCTCGACAGGCGGTCGGCCAGCGACCCGTACTGCGCCCACACCGCGTTCCAATCCACGCCGTGCATGTTCGGGTCGTAGAAGAAGTCGCGCTGGAGCCGCCAGGCTTCGCGCAGCATCTGCTTCCACTCGTCGCGCGGGTTGATGCTCAGCGTCCAGCCAGAGAGGTCCAGCTTGGCGTCGTCGTCCTCGCCGCCCTTCCCGTCCTTCCCGCCCTTCGGCGCGCTCATCGCGCCGGCCTCGACGCGGGTGAAACCGTCCTTGGTGCGGTAGACGAGGACCTTGCCGTCGAGCGAGACCTGATAGCTCCGCACCCCCTCGGCGAGGGTGGCCGATTTCTCCGCCGCGAGGTCGTAGGTCATGAGCTTGCCGCCCGGGTCCGCCTCGCTATCGCCGCCGCTCGGTCCCGGCGGCATCATGCCGCGCGGCTCGGAGGCGATCCAGTGGAGCTTGCCCTCGACCGCGTAGAGTCCGGAGTAGCTCCCCGGCGGCACGGGCACCTGCACCGAGCGGTCGGCGAGCCCCTCGAAATCGATCCGGATCGGCGCGGCCACCGACTTGCCGACCTTCTTGCCCTCGGCCTTCTTGTCCGCCGCGGCGGCCTCGTCGTCCGGCTTGGGGTCGACGTCGCCGCGCGGCGCAAACGGCAGCCGGCCGTCGACCTGCAACGCCAGGGCCAGCGGCACGGCGGTCTTCATCACCGCGAAGCGCGATTCGAAGCGGTCGGGATACGGGTTGAACCAGCGGTCCGCGAGGTAGAAGAACATCTTGCCCTTCGGGTCCCAGGCCGGCGAGTAGGCGTTGAACATGGGGTCGCTCACGGCGTGGACCTTGGCCGTCTGCGCATCCCAGATGCGCACCTGCCGGAACCCGTTGTCGATCTGGGCGGAGTAGGCCAGGTAGCGGCTGTCCGGCGACCACGCGTACTCGGCGATCTCCCATTCCCCGGAGTCCGCCACCGCCGTCGCGCCACCGGCGGCGTCGGCCACGATCAGCCGGTAGGTGTGATCGCCCCAGGCCAGGCGCTTGCCGTCGGGCGACCAAGCCGCCGGGAAGTGCCAGCCGGGCGCCAGGGCCCCGACCTGCTTCGGCGGGACGCCGTTGTCGGCGGCGTGGAGCAGGAGCTGCTCCTCCCCCTTCACTTCGGTCCAGGCCGCGATCGACTTGCCGTCGGGGGCGAAGGCGGGCCCGCGCGTGCGTGCCGCGGAGCTCGCGGTGATCCGCCGGATCAGGCCCTTCTTCTTCGTGCGCGCCACGAACACGTCGCCGCGGGTCTCGAGCGCGATGCGCTCGCCGTCGGGCGCCAGGCTCCAGCCACGCAGGTTGGCCATCGGATCCACGAAGCGCTCGCGCACCTGCAGCCGGTCGCTGGGCAGCGTGATGGGGACCTGCGCCGTCGCGCCACTGGCGAGGTCGTAGACCCACAGGTCCATGCGGTGCTGGAAGACGATCTTGCCGTCGCCGAGCGCCGGCCAGCGAACGTCGTAGTCGTCGAAGGTGGTATGCCGCCGCACGTCGCCGCCGTCGGGCTGCATCGAGGCGAGGTTCGGCCGCCCCCAGCGGTCGGTCACGAAGTAGATGCGGCCGTCGCCCGCCCACATCGGGAAGGCGTCCTTGCCGGCCCAGTCGGTCACCTGCCGGATGGCGAGCGGCCGCAGCGTGCCGACGTAGATCTCCTCGGCGCGCCCGCCCTGATAGCGCTTCCAGTTGTGGAACTCGTTGCCGAATTTCTGGTAGGCGACGCGCGCGCCGCCGGGCTCGAAAGCGATCCAGGCCGCCGGCTCGAGCCGGATCAGCTCGGGCACGCCACCCGTGCGCGGGACCGCGTAGACGCGGAAGTCGCCGTGCGGGTGGTCGCGACGGCTGCGGAACAGGACGCGGCCGTCGGCCGCCCAGCCGATCACCTGATCCGGCGCCGGATGGTAGGTGAGGCGCGCCGGCTCGCCGCCGTCCGCCGACATCACGTACACGTCGTCGTTGCCGTCGTACTGGGCGGTGAACGCCACCCAGCGGCCGTCGGGCGAGAGCTGCGGGAACTTCTCCTCGCCCTCGTAGGCGGTCAGTCGCAGGGCGACGCCACCGGCGACAGGGACTCTCCACAGGTCCCCTTCCGACGCGAAGACCACGGTGCCCTTGGCGATCGTCGGGTAGCGGTAGAACCCGTCGGGGGGCGGGTCGCCGGCGGCCGAGTGGACGAGCAGGCACGACGCGAAGACGGATGTGACTACGGAAACGCAGGCGGCGGCGAAAGGCGGAATGCGCGACATGGGGATGGCTCCCGTGCGTGATTCGTGGGAGGGCTCGGGTGGGGACCGATCACCTCGGCGCCTACCACCCAACGCCCCGGGACGGCTCGAGGCGGCGGGACCCCGCTGGCGTGCGCCGGAGCAGTCGAACGCGGGCTCGCGGGCGCACGAGGGAGAACCTACGCCCGGGGCCGCGGCGCCGCAAAGCGCAATTCGACAAGAGCGCCCCGCCGGAGGTGCCCGGCTGCCGCGGAGCCCCTCCGCCGGACCGGGCGGCGCGGCCCGCCCGCCTACAGGAGCCGGCGCAGGAAGCGGCCCAGGCGGTGCTGGAAGCCGGAGTACTGCGGGATGTGCTGCTCGAGTTCCTCCTGTGAGTCGAGCCACTGCGTGTTGCCGAGCAGCAGGAAGAAGTCGAAGTACGTCCCCAGGCCCCAGACCCCGGAGACGACGAACTGGGTCTCCCCGTCGAGGAAGCTGCTGCGCGAGTCCTTGTTCACCGAGCCGACCGTCATGTAGTAGAGCCGATGCGCCCGCGACTCGGCGGGCCCCCGCCCGTCGATGCCGGCGAAAGCCGCCATGCTGGCCGCCGCCTCCTCATCCGTGAGCACGTCCCACCCGGGATCCCGGAGGGCCGCGTAAGCCTGGTCGAGGCGGCGGAGGAGGATGTCGAAGGTCCTGGGATCCTGGGCCAGCCGGCGCACCGCGTCGCTGGTGCCGATGAACTGCGTCTTGCGGTGCATCTTCGGCAGGCGGGCGGCGACGTCGGGCGCGTAGCGGCCCCCGCCCGGGCCGCTCTGCTCAGCCAGGACGGCGAGCGAATCGAGTGTTTCGGAGACGTGCTCGTAGAACGGGAAGAGCTCCCGCAACAGGGCCTCCTCGCGGTAGCCCCGGGCGACCTCGCGCAGCCGGCCGGCGACGTCGTCGGCCGGCTCCTGCCGCGTGTACAGCCCGACGCGCAGCCGGCCGCCGGCCGCGGCGATCTCCTGCTTCAGACCGCTTGCGTACTCGACCAGGATGCCGAGCACCACGCGCGTGCGCGACATCTGCGGGAAGCCGGCGCTCGGCGCGTTGGCCAGCGCGGGCGCGACCACCAGCACCGAGCAGCCGCGCAGGGCCGCCCCCGTCAGCGCGGCGGCGATCGTCGTGCTGGTCCAGATCGAATCCGGGATCCACAGCTCGGTGCCGGGCGGGGCGAGCGTGTACAGGATCATGCAGGCGACCGTCGCCTCCTTGACCCCGAAGCCGGTCTCGTTGTGCAGGTTGATCACCGAGGCGGTCCAGCCGGCACGCGCCAGCTCGCCGACCCGCGCGTCGTAGGCCACCGGCGGCGGCGCCTCGCGCAGGGCTTCCGGGATCTCCTCCAGCCGGAAACCCTGTGACAGGAGCAGGCGGCGCGCCGCGCTCTTCATCTCCAGCGCGGCCGGTCCCCTGACCCTCAGAGCCCGGTCCTCCCAGGTGGGCGAGGCGTAGTGCTCACCGATGCCTGTGCCGGTGACCATCGCCGCGCCGCGGCCGGGGTCGCTCTCGGTGATGTCGTAGAAAGCGATCTTGCGGTGATCGCGCGCCACGGCATCGGGAACGCCCGGCAGGCCCGGCAGCATGCGGGCGGAGCGG
>Ga0315275_10002005_pt1 | contig 18219 bp, 14 predicted proteins | sample YL17G03_0_MG_FD_205557 | JGI IMG/M metagenome (GOLD analysis project Ga0315275, IMG submission 205557) | Sediment microbial communities from Yellowstone Lake, YNP, Wyoming, USA - YL17G03_0 | ecosystem: Environmental > Aquatic > Freshwater > Lake > Sediment | place: USA: Wyoming | collected...
CCTCGGTGAGCGGGCCAGGCCGCAACCCCTGGGACCCGAGACGCTGGACCGGCGGCTCGTCGTCGGGATCGGGAGCGGCGGTCGCCGCGGGGCTCGCGCCGTTTGCGCTCGGCACCGAGACCTGGGGCTCCATCCTCTGCCCCTCGGCGTTCTGCGGGCTCACGGGCCTGCGGCCCACCTACGGGCGCGTGAGCCGCGCGGGCGCGATGGTCTGCTCGTGGAGTTTCGACAAGGTGGGCCCGCTCGCGCGCTCGGCCGCCGACTGCCGGCACGTGCTCGGCGCAATCGCCGGGGCCGACCCGGCCGACCCGACCTCGTCCAGCGAACCGCTGGACCTCAAGCCGCGCCGCCTCGACTCCGCGCGGCTGAAGGCGGCGCTCGTGCCGCTCGACTTCACCGCAAAGGGCGCCGAGGCAGAGGTGAAGGCGGCGTTCGACGCGGCCGTCGCCCAACTGCGCGTCGCGGGGCTCCGGCTCGAAGAGGCGGCGCTGCCCGCGCTGCCGGCCAGTGAGCTGGCCGGGATCATCATCGCAGGCGAGGCGCTCTCGTCCTTCGAGAGGCTCTACCAGGACGGCAGCGTGAAGCACCTGCGGGACCCGTACGCCCAGTACCAGCCCGAGATCAACGCCGCCGTCACCGGCGCCGACCTGGTCAGGGCCTGGCGCATCCGGCGCGCGCTGCAGGAGAAGATGGCGGAGTTCTTCGCCGAGTACGACGTCATCGTTACGCCCAACTTCATGTCGGTGGCACCGCGCCTCGAGGACGACCTCTACCAGGCGCTGCCCTACGCCGACCCGGTGGGTGCGATCGGCAACGCCTGCGGCCTGCCCGCGCTCGCGCTGCCCTGCGGCTTCGGCCGCGAACACCTGCCAGTCGGCTTCCAGATCATGGGTCCGCCGTTCAGCGAGGGCCTGCTGCTCGACCTGGGCGAGGTCTACCAGAAGCGCACGAGCTGGCACCTGGGGCGCCCGCCGCTGCGGTGACGGCCAGGCGGCGGGGGCCCGACCGCGCCCCCGCCGCCCCGGTGGCTGCCGCGCTCAGGCCCGCGCACGCGGCCCGCCGGCGTCCCAGTGAACGAGGGCCGAGCGGACGCCGAGCGGCCAGACGTACTTCCCGTCCACCGCCGTGAGCCGGCGCTCCATGAGATCGCGCAGGAAGTCGTCGTGCTCGCTCGCTGCGGGGAGCCCGAGGCGGCGCTTCACCTCGGCGACGGCCTCCCCGGGGCTCGCGCTCACCCACGGCTCCCACAGGCCGGCGCCCTCCATCACGACGTCGGGAAAGATGCCGAGCTGCAGCAGGGCGTTGTAGCCAACCTGGAAGTTCGGGCTGTCGTAGGGGTGCCCCCAGACGCGCAGCGCCACCTCAGCCATGATGCCGTCCATGACCGGCGCGCGCATCAGCAGGAAGCAGCGCCGCCGTGCCACGCGCTCGAGGCTCCTCACGAACGCGGGGAAGTCGGCGAAGCCGTACATCGCCTGCGAGCACAGCGCGACGTCGTGCGGCTCGAGCGCCACGTCGGGCCACGCCGCCTGCACCACCTCCACGTTCGTCACCCGGGCGGCGGAGAGCGTCTCCCGCATCACCTCGACCATCGCGGGCGAGGGCTCGACCGCGGTGACCCTGCGCGCGTGACCAGCCAGGAACGCGGCCCACGCGCCGGTCCCGGCGCCCACGTCAACGACGCTCGAGCCGGGGTGCGCGTCCAGCCAGGCCGCGACCGTGGCGCGGCTCGAGTCCGGCGTGCTCCAGCGCCTCGCGACCCCCGCGGCGAAGTCGCGCGCCCTGTCGCGCCACGGGTCCTCGGCGGCGCGGGTCCGGTCGGCCCGCCAGCTGCGGACCTGCGCCTCGTGCAGTTCGCGCCACAGCGCGTTCCAGTCGGTCACTCGCTCCATGCTCCGCTCCGTTCCGTCGATCGGTCCCACATCCGAAGGGTCCGGCGGCGGCCCCGCGCCACGCGCTGGCGCCGCGCCGGCCCGCGCGCTCACGAGTGCGGTACGACGAGCGGCCGCCCGCGCAGTTGGACGACCTCCACCTCCATGCCGTAGGTCGCGCTCAGCCGCTCGGTGGTCAGCACCTCGGCGGTCGGCGCCGCGGCCAGCACGCGCCCGTCCCGCAGGAGCACCACGTGGTCGGCGATGGCCGCGGCGAGGTTGGGATCGTGGGTCGTGAACACCACGGTCCGGCCCTCGCGGCCCAGCATCCGCAGCACCTCCAGCACCCGCCGCGTGTTCGCGGGGTCGAGGTGCGAGGTCGGCTCGTCCGAGAGCAGGATCGCCGACTGCTGCACCAGCGCGCGCGCGATGGTCGCGAGCTGGGCCTCGCCTCCGCTCAGCGTCGGGACGGCGCGGTGCCTCAACGCGGTCAGTCCGACGCGCTCGAGCACCTCGAGCGCGAGCGCACGGTCGTCCGCGCCGGGCAGGTCGAGCAGGCCGAGGTGCGGCGCGCGGCCCAGCAGCGCGAACTCGAGCACGCTCAACTCGAAGGCCACCGGCTCGGACTGCGGCACCAGGCCCACCCGCTGGCTCAGGTCGCGGCGCGAAAAGCAATGCTGTGGCCGGCCCTCCACCTCCACGGCGCCGGCCGTGGGCGCGAGCAGGCCGAGCAGCAGGCGAAGCAGCGTCGTCTTGCCCGAGCCGTTGGCTCCGAGCACGGCGGTGATGGAGCCGGAGGCGACCTCGAGCGAGATGTCGCGCAGCACCTCGGGCCCTCCGGGCGCGTAGGCGAACGAGACCCCGCGGACGGCGAGCGCGGGCGCGCTCACGACCGCACCACCGCCTGCCGGCGCAGCACCACGCCCAGGAAGACCAGTGCGCCCACGAGCGAGGTGAGCAGCCCCAGCGGGATCTCGCCATTGAGCAGGGTGCGCGCGATGTCGTCGCAGGCCAGCACGAAGAGCGTGCCGAGCAGCATGCTCGCGGGCAGGGCGCGACGCGCGTCCGAGCCCACCAGCCGCCGCGCGATGTGCGGCACGATCAGGCCCACCCAACCCGTCTGCCCGGCCTTCGACACCACGACCGCAGTCGCGGCCACGGCCGCGATCACGATGATCAGCCGCTCGCGGCCCGGCGCCACGCCCAGCGAGAACGCGGTCTCGTCGCGCAGCGAGAGCACGTTGAGGCGCCAGCGCATCAGGTAGAGCACGACCAGGCAGGGCACCACCACCGGCAGGACGTGCAGCACGTCTCGCCAGGTGATGGCCCACAGCCCGCCCAGCATCCAGAAGGTGATGTCGGGGAGCTGCTTCAGGGGATCGGCCAGGTACTTCACCGCCCCGGTCGCCGACGTGAGCATGGCCGAGACGATGATGCCCGCGAGCACCAGCCGCAGCACCCAGTCGCCGGACCGGATGCGCTGCGCGATCAGGTAGCTCGCCGCCATGCCGAGCAGCGCGAACGCGGCCGCCGCCCCCTGCACCGTGGCCGGCGCGCCACCCAGGAACACGATGGCGAGCGAGGCGCCGAACGCCGCTCCCGGCGAGACGCCGAGGAAGCCCGAGTCCACGAGCGGGTTGCGGAACACCATCTGCAGCACCGCGCCCGATCCGCCCAGGGCCGCGCCCAGCAGCAGCGCGGCGAGGATGCGCGGCACGCGCAGGTTGAGGATCAGGTTGCGCGCCAGTTCGTCGTGGAAGAGCGCCGAAGGCGGCGTCAGAAACGGGCCCGGGTAGCGGCCGAGCGCGACCGAGACGAACACGACGGCGAGCAGCAGGCCGGCGATCGCCCACAACCGGGCCGCCGCGCGGCGCTCCTCGCCCGACCGGGGACGCGCTTCAGCGCACATCCAGGCGCACCTTGCTCAGGATGTCGCGGGTGATGGCGCGCTCGTCCAGGCCGTAGAGCGTGCGATAGAAGTCCCGCACCTCCGCCGCCACGTCCAGATCCCGGAAGCGCTCAGGATGCAGGGTCTTCGCCATCCAGGTCAGGCCCAGCAGCCAGCGCGGGGTCGGCGTGTCCCAGCCGTAGATGTCCGACGGGAACGCGCGCAGCCCGCCCGTGCGCACCGCGCGCAGCCCGCGCCACTGCGGGTCGGACCTGAGCGTGGCGACGACTTTCGCCGGGTCGAGCGCGGGCCAGACGCTGAGGATGATCAGGTCGGGGTCCCAGCGCGCGATCTGCTCGAGGTTCACCACGGTCCAGCCGCTGGTCGGGGCGGCCGAGTCGAGCCAGACGGGCCTGCCGCCCGCGGTCTCGACCTCGAGCGTCTGCATCCAGGGCTTCGCGGGCACGCGCACGGCCGCTGCGCCGCCGCGCTCGGCGTACTCGACCACCAGCACGCGCGGCCGGTCGGCCTCGCGCACGCCCCGCCAGCCCGCGCGGACGCGCGCGACCCGCGCCTGGTAGTAGGCCGTGATCTCCCGCGCCCGGTCCGGCCATCCCAGCAGCACACCCACGTTGGCGACGTCGTGGTAGAACTGCTCGGGCGTCTCGAGCCCCAGGGAGACCACGGGAACGTGGATCGCGGCCAGCGCCGCGCCAGGCTGGTCGAGCCCCCGGCTCCCGGTGAGCACCAGGTCGGGATGCAGCGCCGCGATCTGCTCGGGGCCGGGATTCACCAGCGCGGCCTTCTCTCCAAACGCCGGGTCCAGGAGCGGCGCGAAATCGCCGGCCATCTGCCCCCGCTCCACGCCGGCCAGCCGTCGCGACACGCCGGGGAACAGGTAGAGCAGGTCGACCACCATGTAGGGGCCGCGCCCCACCACGACGATGCGCTGCGGCGGGCGCGCCAGTCCCACCACGCGCCCGGCCGCGTCGGTCACGCGGATCGCGGGCGCGCTCTGTGCGGCCGGCGCGGCGGCGCCCGCCGGGGCCGCGCCGGCGAGCGCGGCCGTCAACGCGAGCGACATGGCCAGAAGTACCCGGGAGACGATCCGGCTCGAGCGCATGGACGGCCTCCTCGACGCAGGTGACGATGCGACCGGGGCGACGCGGGCGCACGACGGGCCCGCCGGTGGCCACGCCCCGGAGGACGGACCCGGCAGCATAGCAGCCGGACGCGCGCAGCGCCGAACCCGGCGGGGCGGCTCTGCCGGACACCCCCCCAACGTCCCGGCCAGCGGGTCAGTCCCGGATCGCCGGGAGCGGGTTCGGCGGCTCCTTCAGCGAGAGCTCGAAACAGTGCCGCCCACGCGGGTGCTTCCAGAACAGCGACGACTCGCCGGGATTCTCCGGCGAGACCAGCGAGTCCGCGGTCGCGAAAGTGGCGCACAGCGCGACGGTGGTCGAGTCCACCACGCGGTAGCCGTAGAAGTCCTTCGACTCCGGGTCGCGGAAGGTCTCGAGCGGCGGCGCCGCGGGCCGCGCCGCCAGCTCGCCTAGCGAACCGGGAAGGACGCGCCGCGCGCCGCGCTCGATGATCAACTGCCTCCAGATGGACTTGAGGTTCTCCACGCGCCGCGCGTCGAGCGCGCGCAGCCGCGAGCGCTGCGGCGAACCGGACGCGATGAGCCCCAGCACGATCGTCGCCACGACCACCACCACCACCACCCACGCGAGCCACGGCATACCCCCGCGGCGCACGGCATCCTCGCGCTCCTCGCCGCGCAGCTCGGCGAGGTAGTGCCCGAAGACCGTGCCGGCGATGGCGAAGACCACCAGCGTCTTCCACAGGATCCGCGCCACCAGTTCGCCGGCGAGCAGGCTCTGCAGGACGAAGGTCAGGTCCCCGATCAGGACCAGCGCCGCGACGAAAAGCGTCAGGTAGGTGAGCCACTTGCGCACCGCCGAGCCGCGTTTCTCCGGATCGCGCGCCATGGCCCGTCCGATGAGCGAAGAGAGAAACAGGAAGATCGGGAAGGCGATGACCAGCGCGGCGATGCCGTTGCGCAACGCCTCGGCGGCCCAGCGCTGCGAGTAGGGGTTCTGCACCGCGTCCGGCAGCCAGCGGTCCACGATGGCGAACAGCACCAGGCCCAGGTTGAAGGCGGTGATGTAGAGCGTGGCGAAGAGCACCAGGTAGAGGAACGCCTCGCGCGCCGAGAGCGAGGGTCTCCGGCGCGGGACGGGGACGGCGAACTCCACCTCGGCGAAAGCCCCCAGCGCGGCCTCGGCCTCCTCCGCGCGCCACCCGGCTTCGCGGAGGCGCTCGCGGATGGCCGCGCGGGACGCCCCGCGCAGCAGCGCGTCGCGGACGAACAACTGGAGCTCGGCATTCATTGTTTGGGGCCCTCCGGGACAGGGGGCGTGCGCGGCCGGGGGGCCGAGCGCCCCCCGCAACCCACCGTCGCTACAGCATCTCCTTCAACGTGATCCGGATCTTCCTCGCCTTCCCGGCGCGCACGACGGCGAGCGTGTGCGTGCTGCCTTCGGCGCTCTCGTCGAGGATGGCTGCGACCCCTTCGAAACCGAGCTCCAGGATCCGCCTGCCGTCGAGCGCCGTCACCACGTCGTCCGCGGAGAGCCCCGCCCGCTCCGCGGCCGAACCCGCGAGCACGGCCGCGACCTTCACGGTGTCCGCGTGACGCACGAGCTGGATCCCGGATCGCGACATCGGATCGCGGCGCGTGTAGAGCTTGCCGGGCTCGAGCCACATCCGCCGCCGCTCGTAGTCGAGCGTCACCTTGAAGCGCTCGAGGATCCGGTTGCCGATGTTGCCGGCGTAGTCCTCGCTCGTGAACGCACCGGCCGTCGCCTGCGAGAGCGAGACCACCGGGTCCGCCCACGAGTACGGGCCGATCTCGAGCTTCTTCATGCGTACGACGCGCGTCGTGAACATGCCCCCGAACCCGCCGCCCATGACTTCGACGCCGCGCCCGGCCCTTGTCATGAGGTCGTGCCGCTTCACGAACGGCGTGTGCAGGTCCACCGTGGAGCCACTGCCCGCGTCCACGCGGAAATCGCCGGTGATCCGGCCGTCGAGTCTCAGGGTCACGACCGGCGTGTGCCCGGCCAGCGTCATGGGAATGGCCGTGCCCGGTCCCGTGTACTGGAAGGTCTTCGGGTCGCGGAGCGTGAGCCGGCGGGCGTCGAAGTCGAGCTCATCCACGAAGCGGCTGATGAAGTCGAAGCCGATCACGCCGGCGCAGTCCCGCCAGAAGTAGGGCGCGAGGATCGAGTTCACGCTCAGCACCGCCACGCGGGCATCCTTCACCTCGATGCCGTCGCCATCCGCGGCCGCGACCACGAGCGACGAGAGCGCCGCGAACGAGGCGCTGCCCGTCGCGCCCGCGCCCTGCCCCTGCTGCGCGCCCTCGGTCTGAAGCCCGATCTTCGCGGCGTAGGCGCTGTCGATGACCGTGATGCTCGCGCCCGTGTCAAAGATGAAATCCGCCGGCGGGCCGCCGTTCACGGAAGCCCGCAGCCAGACATGGCGCGCCTGATACTCGAAGGGCAGGCGTGCCACGCCCGGCGTCTTCAGGTAGCGCACGCTGCCCTGGTCCGACGGCGGCGCGAACAGGTCCGCCGGGAGCGCCTCGTTCACCCAGACCGAGTCGAGCGCTATCTTGACGGTGTTCATGGGCTGGCCGACGATCTCGGCGGTCGAGTGGAATGACATCATGCGCCGCCCCACGCGGCGGTAGTCGCCCAGGCGGGTGACGGTGGTTTGCTGGTCGTTCTTCGAGATGGACTTCGTGACCAGGCCGGTCTTCAGGTCGAAGTACGCGCGGCGCGCGCGCCCCGCAGGCGGAGTCAGTTCGAGCACCGCGTAACGGCCCGCGGAGTCGGACTCCTCGCCCGCGTAGGTCACCGAGCCGCCCGCCTGGTCCGGGAGCAGGTAGCCGTCCGTGTCGAACCAGGCGCCGCCCCGCGCATCTTCGAGGTCCTTGCCATCGAGCTTCAGGACCTTGCCGCCCGGGTCGGTTCTCCAGCCGGTCTGGCCGTCGCAGCCCATGCTCATCTTGAGCGGGCCGATCTCGAGGCGGGTCAGATACCGGTCGGGACGCACCGTCCACGCTTCGATCACGCCCTTCATCATGAAGGCCTCGATGGTGGAGCGGGTGTGCACGGAACGGTCGTCGAGCAACGCCTGCCCGCCCATGGCCTGCAGGTAGCGCTCGAGCACGGGCTTCGCCTCCGGCGCGACGGCGGCGCGCACGGCCGGGACGGCGGGGAGCAGGACCAGGCACGAGAGCGCGAGCCGAGCGAGGCGTCGCGGGATAGAAGGAATCATGACGTCCTCCGACTGGGGCTTGCGGGGAATCGACGACGCGCAGCATAACGCGTGCTGCGCCAGCGGGCGAATCGCGGGGCTTGCAGGCCACGGTTTCGGTCCCTATGCTCCACCCCGTCGCTCATCCCCCCGCCTCAAGGAGGAACACGATGCTCAGGAGACTGCTGGTGGCCGGAGCGCTCGCCCTGCTCCCCCTGGTCGCGCACGCTGCCTCGCCCGCCGTGACCGCCCTCGGTCCCCGGGCCGGCGCGAGCATCGATCCGGACCAACTCGTCGTCGGCGGACAGCTTTCGCTGCGGGAGTTCGCGCCCGACTGGTCGTTCGACCCGAACCTCGAGTTCGGATTCGGCGACGGCCTGACCGTCATCGCCTTCGATCTCGACGCCTACTATCACCTTCGCCTGTCGGGGTCCGACTGGCGGCCCTACCTGGGCGGCGGACTGGGTGTGAACTTCTTCAGCCAGGACGCGCCGCTCGGGAAACGCGACGACAGCGACACCGAGATCGGGCTGAACCTAGTGGCCGGGTTCACCATCCCCGCGGGCTCGGGCGACCACTGGTTCACCGAGCTGCGCTTCGGAATCGGCGACATCCCAACCATGAAGATCATGGTGGGCTTCAATTTCGGCAGGTAGCGACGGGGCCGGCGGCCGAACGCCCGCAGGTGAGCGCCGGGCCGGCGCGGGGGCTCCCGCTCCGGCCCGATCCATCGCCCGTCGCTGCGCCGCTACTCCCCCGCGCGCCGCCGGCCGGCCGGGACCATCTCCAGATGTGCGAGGAACGGCCCCGGTGGGACGAAGCCGATCACCCGCGCGCCGCGCACCTCGCCCCCGCCGGGCACGAAGAACAGGATCTCGGGCACACCGGTCACGCCGTAGCGAGTCCGCAGCGCCTTCGAGCCGGGCGAGTCGTAGCGTGTCAGGTCCACCTTGAACACCGCGAAGTCACGCGAGCGCTCGATGACCTTGCGGTCGGTGAAGGTCGAGCGGTCCAACTCGTGGCACGGGACGCACCAGTCGGCCGAGAACTCGAGCATCACGGGCCGGCCCGCGGCGAGCGCGGCCTGCATCGCCGCCTCGTCGTACGGCTGGAAGCGGATGCCCTCGGCGCCCAGCATCATCACGACCGGCACGCTCGCCAGCACTGCGAACGCGCCCAGCGCGCGTTTGAAGACCCGGAACCCGCGTCTCGCCGAGCCATGCCGGTCCACGAAGCCCAGGTACAGCCCGCCCATGACCAGCGCCACCGGCAGGACACACGGCGAGAGGCGCGGGGCCAGCCCGATGAGCGCGTAGTACAGGCCGATCGCGGCGAGCAGGATGCCGAAGAGCTTCTTCACCCACAGCATCCAGTCGCCCGAGCGGGGCAGGCTCTGGATCAGGTTCGAGAACAGCGCCAGGAACAGGTACGGCAGGCCCAGGCCCAGCGACATCGCGAACATGGTCTGGAAGCCGAACAGCGCGTCGCCCCGCCGCGCGAGCAGCGCCAGCACCGCCACGACGAAGGGTCCGACACAGGGCGCGGCGATGATCCCGACCGCGAGCCCGGAGAGGAAGATGCCGAGCAGCGAGGTCGCGTCGGCCCCACCCAGGCGCTGGAGCACCCAGGCCGGCGGCTGCATCTCGTAGAGCCCGAACATGGAGAGCGAGAGCGCGATGAAGAGCAGGCCGAGCCCGACGTTCATCCAGGGGTTCTGCAGGGCCGAGCCGAACAGGCCACCGGTGAGCGCCGCCATCACGCCGAGCGCCGAGTAGGTGACGGCAATGCCCAGCACGTAGGCGACCGCGTGGGCGAGCACCTTCGCGAGCCGCTCGCGCCGGCGCGCCCCGAAGACCGAGACCGTGATGCCGAGCATCGGGAACACGCAGGGCGTGAGGTTGAGCGCCAGCCCGCCCAGGAAGAGCGCGAGGAACCACCACAGGCCACCCTTCTCGAGCGCGCCCAGCAACCGGCGGTCGGCCTCCGACTGCACGCCGGCCGTGGCACCCTCTCCCCCGGACGCGGCCGTGTCCGCCTGCATCGAGCCGGCCGCCGGGTCGGCACCGGGGGTCTCCGCGGTGCCGGAGACCGTCGCTTCCGGCGCGGGCGGCGGGACCGCGCCCGGCGCGCCGCCGCCGGTGACGGTGACCACGAGCACGAATGGCACGCTCACCGGGGCGAGGCAGACCTCGTCGTTGCACGACTGGAACCGCACGTGACCTTTGAGCGTGTGGGCGCCGTTTGCGGCGTTCGGAGCGGCCGCCAGCGCCACCTTCAGCGTGGCCTGTCCGCTGTAGACCGAGAGCGGGTTCTCGTCAAAGGCGAGCTTCATGGGCTCACCGGCCGGGTACGTCGTCCGGCCCGGCGTCAGGCCGGCGGCCCCGCGCAGCGTCACCGTGGTCGGTATCAGGTAGTCGGGCGACGGCGGGTTGGCGTTGATGTGCCATCCCGCGGCGATGTCGAGCGCGACGAGGACCTCGGTCCGCGCGCCCGCGGCGAGCGTGAGCGGCGCCGCGGTCACCCGCACGAGTGTCGCGGCCTTCGGCGGGGCGGCGACGCCCTCCTGCGAGGCCGCGCCCGGCGTCCACGCGAGCGCCAGCGCGAGCAGGGGAACGATCGTCGTCCACTTCATCCAACGACCCGGCGGTGTTATAGGCTTCATCGTCCCTCCAGCCTCACGTTCATTGGCGCTCGTCCAGCACCCGCGTCCCGCGCGCGGTCGCTGCGTACTCCGGCCGGCCTTCGGCCCGCGCCTTCGCGAACGCCTCCTCGCCCCACGGGAACCAGTCCACGGGGTTCGAGGCGTGCCGGAACAGGTAGGGACTCTTCTCGCGGGCGAGGCGATTGGTCCTGCGTGCGGCGCCCGACTGAGCCGCGGGCGGAGCCGGGACGTGCGGGGGTGGCGGGTCGTGCTCGGGCATGAGGCGCCGAGCCTAGCAGACCGGGGGCTCCGGCCTGTCAGCGGCGTGTCAGCCGGGGACCGGTGGGGGCGGTTCAGCGCCGCGCGGTCCGGGGCGCCTGCGGATCCCCGCTCCAGTGGTAGACCGCGAGCCCGGCCCACCAGGCGAAGGGCAGCCCCGCCAGGATCAGGCCCGCGAACACGAACGGGTCCAAAGACGCGGACAGGTCGAGCGTGAACCGGGGCACGGCCAGTTGCCGCATGAACGCCGCCACGGCCGGGCTCGCCAGCGCCTGGAACGCGGAAGCCGCGAACCGCGCGAGCGCCGGGTACTGCCACAGCACGAGCGCGGCCAGCGCCAGCGAGAGCGCCGTGGCCGGCTCGGCCGCGGCGCTCACCCACCAGGGCAGCACCTCCGGCTCGATCCAGGCGAGCAGCCGCGCCGCGCGCACGCGGGCCACGCGCTCCATCACGCGCTCCGCGAAGCCCGCGGGCGCCACGACCGCAGGCTGCTCGAGCGCCGCGTCGAGCGAGCGCGCGGCGGCCAGGGCAGCGCCGCAGCGCGCGCAGGACGCCGCGTGCGCGCGTCCTTCGGCGCCCGAGGTCTCGTCCATGCCCTCGTCGAGCCAGCGCTCGAAATACCCGCAGTCCATCACGGTCCTTCTTTCTGCCAGGCCGCCCGCAGCGCCGCGCGCGCACGGGCCAGATGCGTCTTCACCGTGTTCTCCGGCATCCCCAGGATCGCAGCCGCCTGTTCCACAGACCGGTCCTCGTAGTAGTACAGCGTCACCGCCATCCGCTGCGCCGCGGGCAACCTCATCACCAGCCGCTCGAGCCGCCGCCCCCGGGTCGCCGCTTCGAAATCGTCCGGAGCCGAGACTGCCGGGTCCGGCAGGTTCTCCGCCTCCCCCACCTCGACCTCGTGCCCGCGCCGCGCCTTCAGTCCGCTCAACCGGTCGAGCGCCCGCCGCGCCACGATGCGATGCAGCCAGGTCGCGAAGCTCGACTCGCCCCGGAAGCGCGCCAGCGCCAGCCACGCGCGTACGAACGCGTCCTGCGCCACTTCCTCCGCGTCCGCGGGCGAGCGCGTGATGCGCAGGGCAAGCCCGTAGGCCCGGTCCTGGTGCAGCACCACCAGCTCGCGGAACGCGGCCTGATCGCCGCCCCGCGCGCGCTGAACCAGCGCGCGGATGCGCGCCTCCCGGGCATCGGGCCGCACGGGGTCCATCGCCTCCTTGGACCGGTCCTGCGGGTCGTTTGGTTTCAAGTGCCTGGCAGCCCTCCGGGAGGCGGTTTCCTGAAACCCGCCGGCCCGGAAGTCCGGTCCAAGCCGGTGAAGCAGGCAAACCGGGCCGGCTCACTCCGGCCACGGGCCATCTTAGACCAGAACGGAGGTCAACAGGCCATGTTCGACCACGGAATCGGACCCGACGTCTTCGTGCCATTCCTCGTGTTCTCCATCCCCATCATCGCCATCGTCGGCGGCATTACCGCGGGGATTGTGAAGACCATCAGCCGCCACCGGCTCATCGAGCTGGCCCAGCGCGAACGCATCGCCATGATCGAGCGCGGCCTGGACCCCTCGAAGCTCCCGCCCCTGCCACTGAACGAGATCGCCGACGCCACTTCCCTCCTGTCGCCCGCGGACGCCGCGCGGCATCGTTCCCAGGGTCTGATGATCGGCGGGCTGGTGACGCTGGCCGTGGGCATCTCGCTGGGCGTGCTCCTCTACAACGTCGCGGACGAGGCCGGGGTCTGGTCCGTGGGGCTCATCCCCACCGCCATCGGCATCGCCCTGCTTCTGAGCGCCTTCCTCGTGCGCCCCAAGAACGGCAGCTAGGAAGTCCCGCCGTCGCAGGCGGCGTAGTTGCCCTGCAGCGTCAGCACCGGGCCGTTCTCGAACGGGCGGGCGGGGAAGACGTGGCCGAAACAGATGTTCGGTTCCGCCTTGACGCCTGCGGCGCCCACCTTGCCCGGTTGGGGGCGTCGGTCTCGGCGAAGAAGCTCAGACGGTCATTGATCTTGCCGCCCGGAGCAGGCGGACGAGGCGCAGGTAGCCCAGCTTCAGGCTGGAGTTCCTGACCGGCTGCGTGATCCGCCACTGCGCGAGGACCGGGGTGGACTGGACGGCCGACAGGACGCGCGCAGTCAGGCCCCCGGCTGAGCACGGGCGCCGAACCGGCGACGCGCTAGCACCGCAGCCGCCTTCGCGATCGGGCCGCTCCAGTCGCCCGGCACGTCCTGATCGCACACCGTGACTCCGCGGTACCAGCCGGTCCAGCGCCAGTCCACGTCCTTCACGCACAACACGCAGGTCGGCACTCCCATGGCGGCGGACAGGTTGGGGATCGCGGTCTCGGTTGAGACGACCAGGTCGAGCCCGCGCAGCACCGCGGCCGTGTCGAGGAAGTCCCGCGCCTCACGCAGTGGCTGCGCCAGCCCGCGCGCCTCGGCCTCGTGCTCGCGCTCGCCGCGGTGCAGCGAGACCCATTCGACGCCGGCGATCGCGAGCAGCGGGGCAAACGTGTCGAGCGAGGTCGAGCGCACGGCATCGTAGGCGAAGGCGGGGTTGCCCGCCCAGTTGATGCCGACCCGCGGGCGTTCGCGCGGGACCTCCGGCAGGCGCGCACCGAGCCACGGCGCCGTGGGCACGTCCTCGAGCCGGCGCACGCCGAGCAGCAGGGGCAGGCTCATGATCGGCGCCCAGGCGTCCCAGCGCGAGCGAGCGAGCGTGGTCACCACCTCGAGCCGCGGGTCGAGCGTGGCGACGAGGCGCGCGAGCGGCGCCGGCGAATGCACGACCACGCGCGCGAAGCGGTCCGCGAGCGTGGCGAAGAACCGGCTCATGAGCAGGAAGTCGCCGAGGCCCTGCTCGGGCGCCACGAGCAGCGTCTCCTCCGGCCGCGCGTCGCCCGTCCACGCCCGGCCCCGCAGGCCCGCGCCGGTATGGAGCACCGTCCGGCGCTCCTCGTAGAGCGGCAGGCCGCGCTCGAGGTCGTCCTCGAGCAGCAGGATGTGACCGAGGTTGAAGCGGGCCATCGGGTGCGCACCAGCGAGCTCGAACGCTCGCTTCGCCTCGGCGAGCTGGCGCAGGCCCTTCCAGGCCATGCCCCGGTTGACGAGCGCGAGCGCGTTGCCGGGCGATGCCGCGAGCGCCAGGTCGCAGACCCGCAGGGCAAACTCGTGCCGGCCGGTGCGATTGCAGACCATCGCGAGGTTGATGAGCGCCTCCGGGAACGGCACCCTGAGCCGGATCGCGTCCGAGAACGCGGATACCGCCCCGGCATGGTCGCGCTGTTCGGCCAGCACCAGTCCGAGCACATTGTGCGCGACCGCGTCGTCCGGCGCCGCCCGCAGCGCCGCGCGGGCCTCGCGCTCGGCGGTCGCAAGGTCGCCCTTGCGCAGCCGCTTCAGCGCCCGCTGGAGTCGCTCACCCACGCTCGATCTCCCGTTAGGCCTCCGTCGCGACGGCTGCGCTACACCATCCCGCTCTCCGTCTCCTTCAGTTCCAGCCACTGCACGCCCGCGGCCCAGACATCGGGGTCGAGGCTCGCGAGGTGCTCGTGGCGGTGACGGTGGCAGGTCATCATGATCACCTGGTGGTCCCGCGCGAGCGTCCCGGCCAGCACCCGCATACCGGCGCGCGTGCGCTCGTCGTCGCTGTTCGCGAAGACGTCGTCGAGCAGCAGCGGCAGCGGGTTCGCGGGCTTCGAGAGGAACTCGCTGATGGCGAGCCGCACGGCCAGATGGAGCTGGTCGCGCGCGCCGGTCGAGAGCTGGAGCAGCGCCTTCCCGCGGGCCGACTGCTGGCCATCGCGCAGCCGCAGCGAGAAGTCGAGGTCCTCGCCGAAGCGCACCTGGTCCACCTGGGCGCCCATCGCGGCGAGCAACTCGCCCACGCGCCGGTTGAGGAAGTCGGCCCAGCGCCGGTGGGTCTCGAGCGCCACCTCCTCGATGGTGGTCGCGGCCAGCTCGACCACGCGCTTGAAGCGCCGCGCCCGCTCCAGCGCCAGCTCGATGCGCGCCTGCTCGGCCAGCAGTTCGGGCTCGCGCACGGCGGCCCGCCGCACCACTTCATCCACCTGCTGCCGCAGGTCACCGCGCTTGCGCTGCACCAGCTCGATGATCTCGCGCTGGCTGCGCACCTCGCGGTCCAGGTCGAGCGCGGGGCGCGGCGGCCCGGCGGCCCCGTGGTCGAGCGGCGCCCCGGCCTCGGCCTCGAGCGCGGCCAGCTGCGACTCCAGGTCGGCGACCTCGGCGTCGGGCGCAAGGCGCTGCTCGGCTTGCGGGATCAACTCATCGGTGAGCAGCGCCAGGCGCGCGCGCAGCCGCGAGCGCTCGGCCAACTCCCTCACGTGCTCGCTCCACGGCAACCCGGAGTCGTACGAGAGCCCGGCGAGCTGCAGGATGCGCACCGCGCGCTCTTGCAGCCCGGCCACGGCCGCTTCGTCGAGCCGCTTCTCCTCGTCCACCCACGACCAGCTCTTCTCGAGCTCGGCCAGGCTCTGCCGCACCGCCGCCAGGTGCCGGATGCCGGCCGCCACGCTCTCGAGGTGGGCCGGCTCGGAAGGGCCGCCGCCGGCGCGATCGAGCCGCCGGCGCGCCTCGGCCAGCGTCTCGAGACGCCGGGCCTCGAGCGCCTCCAGTCGGTTCTGCGCGCGCTGAACCGGATTCGATTCATCCTGCATGCTCTGGTACTCGTTCCAGTCGCGCATCAACTCGACCGCGGCGCGATAGCCAAGCCGGCCGGCCAACTCCTCGAGTCCGACCTCGCTCTCGGCCCGCTGGGTGCGCAGCGCGTTGATGCGCCGCTGCGCATCGGTCAGCTGGCGCAGGGCCTGCAGGCGCTCTTCGCGCCGCGCCCCCTCCGCCAAGGCGACCAGCACGACGCCAAGCAGGCCGAACACCAGGCCGCCACCCAGCAGCGACGTGCCGATGCGCGGGTCGCCGCCGATGCCGAGCAGGACGCCACCGGCGATCGTCGCGCCCACTCCGAGCGCCGCCAGGAACCAGCCCGGCAGCTTGCGCCCGGCGCGGTGCGCGTCGATCTGGCGCAGCGTCTCGGTGTTCCCGGTGCGCGTCTGCTCGAGGTCGGCGACCTCGGTCTGGAACGCGAGGGCCCGCGCGGCCTGGCCGCCGAGCAGCTTCTGCTGCTCCTCATCGAGCGAGCCGAAGCGCGCGGCCAGGGTTTCGACGCGCGTGGGCTCGTAGCCCCGCTGGCCCAGCGAATCGCGCAGGCCGGCGATCTCGCCGCACAACCGCTCCTCGTCCTCTGCCAGCCGGCGCAGCTCAGCGGCCAGCGCCACCAGGCGGTCGGCGTCCTCGATCGAGCAGCCCTCATGGACCCTGAGGCTCTCGAGCGTCGCCTCCAACTCGCCGCGGCGCCGGCCCTGCTCCTCCAGGCGCCGCGCTTCGCGCGCGGCCAGGTTCTTCAGGGCCGCCTCGTGCTTCACGATGGTCTCTCTCAGGTCGGCCTCGGCGTTGACCGGCAGGTGCCAGTACGGTGCGAGCGATTCGGCCTCGGCCCGCAGCCGCGCCAGTGACTCGCGCCGCCCGCGGTGCTCATCCACCCGGCGCGCCAGGTCCCCCGTCACGGCGGCGCGCCGCTCGGCCTCGAGCCGCGCGATCGCCTCACGCGCGGCCTGTTCCTCGGCGCCGAGCCCCGCCAGCGCGTCAAGCGGCCCGCTGACCTGCTGGCGGTCGTGATCGAGCGTCTTGAGCTCGCTCGCGATGGTCTCGCGCTTGAGCTCCAGGCGCGCGATGGCGTTCTCCACCGTGCCGGTGAAGTCCACCTCGTCGCTCGTGTACCTGCGCAGCGCACCCTGCAGCACCTGCAGCGTCTCCGCCGCGCTGGTGTCGCCCCCGCGCGTGTCGGCTGCGCTCTCGAGGCGCGCCTGCAACGTGCCGCCGCGCCGCGCCTTTTCGTCGCCGGGGACCACCTGGTCGAGTTCCCCCTGCCGCACCAGCGCGCATTTCTCGAACTCGCCGGCGTCAAGGCCAAGGAGCTTCTTCCCCACCGGGAAGTCCTCCTTGCCCTCGCGGAACGAGGCCGTGACCTCCCGGCCGCGCTCGTCCCAGACCTCGACCGTGCCTCGCTCGAAGTCCCGCTTCACCGTAATGACCTCGCCCTCGCACTCGAGCTCCAGCTCGATGCGATAGGGGCCGCCATCCCACGGGCGCCAGCGGTCCACTGGAGTGACCACCTTGTGGCTGCGGCGATCGTCATCGAGCCCGTAGAGCGCGGCCGAGATGGCGGCGAGCAGGGTCGACTTGCCGGTCTCGTTGCGGTCCACGACCAGCGTGACGCGGCCGGGGTTGAAGCGATACTCGCCCCGCAGCGGGCCGAAGCCGTCCACCTTGAGCCGCAGGAGCCTCATCCGCCGAGCTCCTCGTAGGCGGGCACGATCTCGTGCAGGCGGAACGCGTCGAGCCCGTAGAACAGGGCGCTCTCCAGGTCCGCGCGGCGGGCGGGGTCGGTCTCGGCGTCCAGCCGCTCGAGCAGCACGCGCGCGAAACGGTCCTCGGTGGTGACCGGATCGAGGGCGCGCAGCGCCGCCAGGTCATGGTCGGGACGCAGGGCGCGCGAATCGAGACGCAGGTGGAAGGCGCGCGGCCGCAGCTCCGGCCCGGGCGCGGCGTAGCGCACACCGCGGGCGAGCCGGCCGGCGAGCCGCACCACCACGAGGTCCGCGTCGCCCGCACCCACCTGGTCGAACGCGCGCAGCACGCGGCGATCCACCTGCTCGGCGGAGCTGGCGCCGGTCACGTCAACGGTGACGTCGTGGACCCGCCGCCGGTCCAACTCGATGAACTCGAGTTCGACGCGGGGCGGCCCCGCGCCCGTTGTGATGCGGACCTCATACGCCCCGTGCCTGCCCAGTTCGCTCACGTCCAGCGAGATCGCCGCGCCCGCGTTCGCGAGCCGCACGCTGCCGGACCCGCCCTCGCCGGGCGCCCCATCGAGGCTCCCCGGCGCGTGGATGTGACCCACCGCGAGGTAGTCGAAAGGCGAGGCCAGCGCCTCGGCATCGGAGAAGGGCGCCACCGGTTTCTGTCCGGGGGGGAGGAAGCCCTCGCGCGAGCCATGGAAGAGCGCGACGTTCACGCCCCCGCCCCCGACGACCGCCAGCGGCGCGAGGGCCTCGGGCGCGAGCGGCCGTGCCGCCGATTCCACGCCCTGGATCGAGCAGCGCCCCCAGATGCACACCGCGTCCACGCCCGAGAGCGGCACCGCC
>Ga0315275_10002007_pt1 | contig 18204 bp, 15 predicted proteins | sample YL17G03_0_MG_FD_205557 | JGI IMG/M metagenome (GOLD analysis project Ga0315275, IMG submission 205557) | Sediment microbial communities from Yellowstone Lake, YNP, Wyoming, USA - YL17G03_0 | ecosystem: Environmental > Aquatic > Freshwater > Lake > Sediment | place: USA: Wyoming | collected...
ACCGGCTTTTTCGATTTTCCGGTCACGACAACCCCGTCGAACCCCGCCTTCTTCATCTTCCAGCCAAAGACGCCGCCGCTGTTGGCGCTCATGGCAGTTCCCGAGAGTGGCGAGATTGTCGAGACCTCGTACCGGCTCCCCAGCGGGATGCCGGTACCGGTCAGCGGCCCGGCTGCATACACGACAACATTCTTGTCGCTCAGCGGATCGATCTTCGGATCAACCATATCGGTCAGAAGCCGGATGCCAAACCCGCGCCCGCCAAGGTACTGCTTTTTGAGTTCCGGTGGCGTGGGCTTGATCGTAACCTTCCCTGCCGAGAGATCGGCATAGACCATCTTTCCTGCGTATCCGTCCATGATGATTACCAATTGGTTAGTTCACCGTCATTGTTCATAAATGTTATTCAAAAAAAGTTGAAACGCTAATTGTCTATGGCTGCCTGCTCTTACGTTTGACCATGTACCGGTACTTTTTTGGATCTGATGGATTCCCTCCCTCTGCCCGTTCAATCGTTTGGACCATGAATGGGTACTGGTTAAAAGGCCCGGCCGCCAGCCGTCTCAGGAATCCCGAAACCGTGTTGCACTGGTAGCGTGTCAGGCTGAACCGGTCGCGGAGTTGATTGACGGTGATCCATCGTTCATCGGTGCCGTTCTCCTCCATATACTGCTCAAGCAGTTCAGGAATGCCGGGATATTTTTTCATAGGTTCATTTCCCGCGATTCTTACCAGAAGCCCATGGAAAATGAGGACTCCGGTCAGGACACTTCAGTTCGGAGGATGAAATCCGCAAGGCATCTCACATCGTTCATGAATGGTGATTGCTGCTCAGGGAGCAGGGTGACCGACGGTTCAGAGCGTACCACTTCAGGATCAGCAGGGAGACAGAATACCCGGAAGAAAAGTCCCTCTTCCCCGCACATTTCCTGTACTTTGCGGGTATCTCCCTTCGCACCAGACCGGTTCACGACAAGAACCCTGTTTTTTATTCCCATCTGTTGTGCGAGAAGCGCCGATTCCCGTGCCACTGACAGTGCATTATAGGATGGATCGGTAACTATCAACGCGGTGTCAAACCCGTCTGCTACAGCCCGCCCGAAGTGCTCCATGCCTGCCGGGGTATCCAGCAGGACAACATGATCCGGCAGGAGCGGCATGTGACGCAGGATCGCGGCAAGGAGGGTATACTCCGGACAGAGACACCCTGCACCGGCCATACGGACACCGCCCATGACAAGGAGGTGCAGGTTATCAGCAACTGGAATTGAGAACCGCTCAATGACATCGCTGACATCCGGATTAAGCGTGAGCAGACCTCCTGGAGAAATGTCCGGGCCGGCCCCGGTCTTTTCCCGGAGATACTCATCACTCTTTGAAACCGGGACTATCTGCTCCGCTTTCTCTGGTGGAATACCGAGGGTCACCGCGAGGTTCTGCTGTGGATCACCGTCAACGGCGAGAACCCGCAGACCTTTGCGGGAAATAAGATGGGCAAGGAGGGCGGTGATCGTGGTCTTGCCCACCCCGCCCTTACCGGCGATAACGATCCGTATCCCCCCGGCCCTGCCAGATGAGGGATTGCTAATTCCCGGCATTCTTCCGGAAACGGGTATGCCCGTAGGCACCTTCAAATCCCCAGCTCGGTCCGCTTGCGTTCGATGTGGTCCGATATGAGTACAGATGCCTTGACCGGGTCCGGTTCTACGGCAAAGCTCGCATTCACTGCTCCTTTCAGTCCTTCGGTCAGGAGCGATACAACCGGTGGGCTGCCGGATATATGCGGCATCACGCCGAGCACCGTGTAAACGCCGGATGCAACGAAGTATGCCCCGATGGAGACCGCTTTCTGCGAGTACCACTCCGGTGCTGCACCGGCGATGGGCAACTTGTGGATCGGGACGTTAAGTGCATTGCCGAGTTCCGCTGCGAGCACGAGAATACGGGAGTTGTCAACACAGGAGCCCATGTGGAGCACCGGCGGGATCTTTAAGGACTCGCATACCGCCCGGAGATCATCACCCGCAAGTGATGCAGCTTCAGGGCGGAGAAGCCCGGCTTTTCCTGATGCAATTGCAGCACAGCCCGTCTCGACACAGAGAATATTTCTCTTGATCAGTTCCTTTGCCAGCGTAATGTGCCCGAAATCATGCTTCACGTGCGGGTTGTTGCACCCGACAATCCCTACGGCTCCCCGGATCTTGCCGGCTGCAATCAGGTCAATCAGCGGTTTGAACGAGCCGCCGAGTGCGTTCTTGATCGCCTCGTTGGAGAATCCCGACATTACCGGTACGGGCTCTCCCGGGATCAGGACACGCTGCGGGTTCCGGTTCCTGTAGTTCTCCACGGCCATACGCACAATCGCCTTTGCGGTGAGATAGGCGTCCTCTGCATGGAAGTCAAAGAAGTACGAGCCCGGGATGGTGGCCTTTGAACTTGTAGAGATGATCAGCGTATGGTAGCAGCTTGCGGTTCTCGGGAGCGATGGGAAGATGCACTGGTAGTCCACAACCATCGCTTCAAGGGCACCGGTGGCGATGATCAGTTCCTGGTTGAGATGGTTGCCGGTCATCGGGATGCCTTTTCTCATCAGCAGTTCGCTGCCCGTGCAGCACATGCCGACGAGGTTGATCCCTTTCGCACCATATTTCTTGGCAAGTGCTTTCATCTCCGGATCAGCGACCGCCTTCACAATCACCTCAGAGAGCATCGGGTTGTGCCCGTGCACCGAGATGTTCACGTGGTCTTCTTTCATGACCGCGAGATTCATCGTCGAGCGGGTAATTGTGGGCGTGCCAAACAGGATATCCGAGACCTCGGTGCCAACCATCGACCCGCCCCATCCGTCGGAGAGCCCGGTGCGGAGCCCCTGGAGCAGGATGTTGACGTAATCTGCGCCGACACCCATCTGGATGCGGTGCATGGAATCCACCACTTCGTGGTCAATGCCCCGGGGGGTGATGCCCAGTTTATTCCAGATCTCGCGGGTCGCTTTCGGGGCACGGTTGAGGAACTGGAGGGTATTCTTCTTCATGCCGTACTCGTCAAGCATGGCACTGCCGAGTTCAGCGGCAAGCTGCTCGGGTTTCTTCCCGTCCGTTTTGATATCGAATTCCTTGCAGATTCTCGTAAGTTTTTCTTTATCGGTGACGGTGTAGTCTTTGGTCTTGCCTGTTCCCAGTAAATACAGCGTCTCGACAATGTCACGGCCATGATCCGAGTGGGCTGCCGCACCGGTCGCGATCATGTCGAGCAGGTTCCGGGAAACCATCAGGTCTGCATCTGCACCACAGACACCGCGGATACGGTTGGGCGGGATGATCCGGCAGGGCCCCATGGCACAGCGGGAACAGGATGTACCGGCTTCGCAGTACTTGCACGAGGGTTGCTGCATCTCGTACCGGTCCCAGACGGTCTCGATGCCCTCTTTCATCGTCAGCTCAAGGACCGGCTTGGCGTTCTCGTCGATTGTGCGCTCATTCTTCTTCTGCTCGATTAATGCCGGGTTCAGGAGTGACATTCTCGCCCTGTCAAGCTCGCAGACATCGCGACGCTCCTGGATCAGCTGGGGTTTTGGTTCTTCGGTCATTTCATTATCACCTGTAACATGCATGATCTACGCTGCCACCGGTCTCTTGCACGGTAACCGGGAGAGATCAACGTTCCTGCTATTCATCCTCAAGTACTTTGGTTCGACAATAGTATGTTCCGGTAAATAAAGGTTATTCAAAAAAAACTGAAATGCTGTTTCATGCTCCTGTACCGCATTCCTAAAAAGATGATTTTTATTTCAGTACGGAGCGGGATACGGAAAGTAAATCCCCGTCCAGACTGCATAAAAAATTCGCAGAAAAGAACTATATTCGAGAAGAGACGAGATGCTGTCTTGGGGAACTTCCCGACAAGTGAAGTGCAATATGCCATCAGTCACCATCAACCGCGCCGAGTGCACGAGCTGCAGTACGTGCTGGAGTACCTGTCCTGAAGTCTTTGAAGAAGACCCGAATGACGGGATGAGCAGGATCGTTGAACAATACCGTAAGGGAGGTGCCCCCGGAACCGGAGAGATCCCTGCGGAACACGAAGCCTGTGCGCAGGAGGCTGCGGATATCTGCCCGGTATCCATCATCACGGTATCGGGATGACATACGATGAGAATTGTTGCCCGATTGTATGAATAAATTCCTCATTTCGTCGTTATCAGATTAGCGATCAAATTATCCGGTACTCTACAGCATCGGCTTCCGGAAAAGTCGCGTTCATCCATTTGGGAAGATGTATTCCTACACATCGGTGGATATGAGGAGGAGTGCAATCGATGAAAGATTTTTCATCACGAGCGGCACGCTGGTGTCGATCGCCATGACCATGAGCAGATTTTTTTATTCAGAACTTATCCGCAACAAAAGCGGTTGATGAAAGGATATCCCCCAGCCCGGAGGATTTCCTGATGTTGTGTGCGATTATTGTTGGAATGATGATGATCGTATACGCATCAACCAGGAATATTCCGGGAGATATGTGTGGCCCGAATGTATCATCAACCTGCTCAAGGGCATCGATGCCGACAGGGGAAATATCCGTGCAGCTCCCCTGTGCGGCGTGAGCTGCTGCAAGAGAGGCAAAGAGCAGGGCATTAAGCGATACGGGAGGGTGTGCACGATCCGTTCTGAGAACCAGGATATAATACCCGAATGCGTGAAGGTGAAGGCGCTTGAGACCACTTTTTCTGCAGACCTCTATTGCCCCCTTCACCAATTGAACGGGAGACAGGATCCCTAAAATCCCATATTCCGTATTCTGGGGATCCAGATGATGAAGGAGCAGAAGGAGCTCGTGTTCATTCAGTCCTATACTGTCTGCCACGGGTAGAATATGTCGCAAAAACCCCCCGATAACCGCATCATCGGTGACCGATACACACTCCACATGAATTCGCATCTGGTCGTTATTTTTTTTCATCAACAGAATCTGATCTGCAGCCAGGGCAAATTCTTCATCGGTCTGAAGATACTGGTAACCGGAGAGAAAAGCACGATTACATGACGAGATCTCTGAAAGGACGTTGTCCATTGAATTCTCCGGTATGAGTACCGATTCCGGACCGTGAACCGGGGATACAATAAAACGATTGTTTCGGGCTACAGATCCCTCCGCCAGAGGTACCAGTCCCGGGGAATACTCAAAGACGAGATGGGTAGTATCTGCCTGATTCATGGAGCCGGAATTATCGTTGAGTACCAAGACACCGGCATTCTTAAGAATTTTTACGGTATCCCTTCCTATAAACGGTGCAACACAAACAACTTTCGGTACCCCGATTGAGGCAAGATGAACCGCTGCTATACCCGCCTGCCCACCTATCGTGAGATCGCCGGTATCTGAAAAAAGGTTTGTAAACACGTTGTATTGTAACCCATCGGTAACATACCACTCTTCAGCTCTACAGTGCTGCATGGAATAAAGGAGCCGTGTCTTAAGTTCAGACACTTCTGCAAGCCCGAATGCCGGGGACTGAATAACTTCCGAGGTAACTGTGATGACGCGGTCGAGATTTGCATTGAAACCGACAATGGCGTTGTTTAGTTTCGGAGGTATTACATTTCTGTATAATTCCTGCCATATTTCTATATCCATGCATGCAGCCCCTGAATTCTTTGTTATCATTGTGGCATTTCAAAAATGTATCTGAAATCATTGAAAAGAGGGTTGTATACATCTGGAATTATCATGGGTGCCTTGGATATTTTTCCCTTTTTTCGCAATAAGTTTAAGGACACAAAAACCACTACACACTTGTGGCAGATACGATTAAAAAAGAATTCCCGCAGGTACCAGACCGGATTTCGGGGCTCATCGATCTCGCCTACAATTTCTGGTGGAGCTGGAATCCTGATGTAAAAATGGTTTTTAAACAATTGAACCCCCATGCATGGATAAGAAATATCCATAACCCGGTAAAAATGCTCCTGGAGCTTCCCGAAGAAACCCTGATCGCCGCTTCGAAAAACCCCTTGTATCTCCGTCATTACGATCTTGCGATTTCCCGGTTTCGGCATGAACTGAATCAGAAAAACGGCTGGTTCACCGGACATTTTTCGAATGCCCGAGGTCTCAGTATCGCCTATTTTTCTGCAGAATATGGCCTGCAGCACTCCCTCCCCTTTTATGCGGGTGGGCTCGGTTTTCTCGCCGGAGATCATCTGAAAGAGTCCAGCGACCTCGGTTTGCCGCTGGTTGCGGTTGGTTTCATGTACTCGGAGGGATATCTTCACCAGCATATTGGACCTGATGGCTGGCAGGAAAATAAAATTGAGATCCTGAACCGGGATGCAGCGCCTATCAAACGAGTCATGGATAACCACGACAAGCAGCTGGTGGTGCGGGTACCGGTTATCGATCCCCCGATTTACATTGCACTCTGGAGAGTCGATGTGGGGAATATTCCCCTCTATCTTCTTGATACTGATATCCAAGAGAATAATCCGGCTAACCGGATGATTTCTCACCGCCTTTATATCGGTGACAACGAACTGAGGCTCAAACAGGAAATTGTGCTCGGGATAGGCGGAAGTCATGTATTGGACATTCTTGGCATCCGCCCCTCCATCGTCCACCTGAATGAAGGGCATTCTGCATTTGTACTCCTTGAACGGATCCGGGAACATATTGCAGATAAACTAAGTTTTGAAGAAGCTACAGAACGGGTGCGCGAAACAAGCATCTTCACGACGCATACCCCGGTGCCTGCCGGCCATGATGTATTTCCTTACTCCCTTATGGACAAATATTTCAACCACTATTATCCCCTTCTTGGAATCGATCGGCAAACCTTCCTCAGGTTAGGATATTTTTCCCAGGATCACGGCGAATTGTTTAATATGACCGCATTTGCCTTGAAAATGTGTGCATTCACCAATGGCGTGAGCAAAAAGCACGGTGAGGTTGCCCGGGCAATGTGGCAGCCACTCTGGCCGGAACTTCAAATAGAGAAAATCCCCATCCGCCATATAACAAACGGCGTCCATGTGCCCACATGGCTCGATCCTAAAATGGTACTTCTGCTCAACAAATATTTCTCACTCTCCTGCCCGAACTGGCTGAATGAGCATGACAACCCCCTCATCTGGGAACTGGTCGATGAAATTCCGGATGAGGAATTATGGGCAGTTCATTCCCAGCTCAAAAGAATAATGTTCAACAGGATACGGGAATTCAAACGCCTGAAATGGTTCGAGGGAGAACCGGATCCCACGAACGTCATTACCGGTGGGGCACTCCTCGATCCTAATGCCCTCACCATCGGATTTGCCCGCAGGTTTTCCAGCTATAAGCGTGCCGACCTCATTTTCCAGGATCTTGAACGATTGAAGAAGATCGTGAACAATTGGTGGAGACCGGTGCAGATTATCTTCGCGGGCAAAGCTCACCCTGCTGATGAAGAAGGCAAACGGATTATCCGGAAGGTATACCAGTACGCCCACCAGCAGGATTTTGGCGGAAGGATTGCCTTTGTTGAGGATTATGGAGAACAGATGGCACAGTACCTAGTTCATGGTGTTGACGTCTGGCTCAACAATCCTGTCCCCCCCATGGAAGCGTGTGGGACAAGCGGGATGAAAGCATCGTTAAACGGCGTTCCCAACTTGAGCATCCTTGACGGCTGGTGGATTGAGGGATACAATGGAAAGAATGGATGGGCATTCGGTGGTGCACCTTCTGATGACAACCGCGACCGGAATGATGCCGGGCAGTTGTATGACATTCTGGAACGCGAGATCGTCCCGATGTACTATACGGTTTCTGTGAATGGTATTCCTCACATATGGGTGAAAAAAATGAAGGAAACAATGAAAAGCACTGCATCCCGGTTTTCCGCACGCCGCATGGTAAAGGATTATGTGCGCCAGGGGTATATTCCGGCACTGATGTCTGCAGGGAAATACAACAAGGGGAAACTATAAGTGATTTATGGGGCAACCCTTCTGTTTTTATATGGCCTTATCCTTCTCCATCGGGAGTCTGCGCTTGCTGGTGTCTTTGAGTTCATTCTCGGAGACTTTGAGCACCCAATCCTATCTCTTTTATGATAGTATCCAACGCCTCGCGCTTCGGTATATTGCCAAGGATGCTGTCGTCCATCACCGGGCGTCCGGCTACGGAGTCTGCAGTCTCTACCGCCGACTTCCCGGAACGGTGGTGTTTTTCAAGTTATGGAGGACCGATGGCTCAATTGAACCTCATATCACAAATATGAAACCGGAATTGGTGAAATTCGTGTCATTGCCTGGGGCGCCGGATGAGAGTGAATGAAGAGGAGCGAGAATACTGCTGAGACTAAAAACCCTGATAAATAACCGCGCAGAAGATTATTATCTGGGAAAAAGAGAATGGGGAATACTCGAAAATTACCCTGTCAGGTCTGCGGGATTTTTGTGAAGGGGGGGGAGACATGAGTCGTTTTGTCTGTATACATGGCCACTTTTATCAGCCGCCGCGCGAGAATCCCTGGCTTGAAGAAGTCGAGATAGAGGATTCTGCCTATCCGTATCATGACTGGAATGAACGTATCACCGCTGAATGCTATGCACCGAATGCGACATCCCGGATTCTCGATGCGGATAAACGGATCATTGATATTGTCAATAACTATGCCCGGATCAGTTTTAATTTCGGTCCCACCCTGCTCACCTGGCTGGAGCGCAACCAGCCGGAAGTATACTCAGTCATTCTAAAAGCAGATACGGACAGCATACAACGGTTTTCCGGGCACGGTTCAGCAATTGCCCAGGCATATAACCATATTATCCTGCCCCTTGCCAGCCGCAGGGACAAGCGTACGCAGGTAGTGTGGGGAATAAAGGATTTTATCTTCCGGTTCAAACGACGACCTGAAGGTATGTGGTTGCCGGAAACGGCAGTTGACATCGAAACCCTTGAAATTCTGGCAGAACAGGGAATTGTGTTTACGATACTCTCTCCAAAACAGGCCAGCCGTACCAGACCGATCAATGACTCCCGATGGACGGATGTAAGTACGGGGACCATTGATTGTTCCCAGCCGTACCTGTGCCATTTGCCATCCGGTGGGTCGATCGTCATCTTTTTTTATGATGAAAGCCTTGCACAGGAGGTGGCGTTTTCCCGTCTTCTGGAAAATGGCGAAGGGTTTGCCGACCGGATGATGGACTATTTTTCAAGGTACCAGAAACAATCCGGGCTTTTATCCATTGCATCCGATGGCGAATCCTACGGGCATCACCACCGCTTTGGTGACATGGCGCTTGCGTACGCCCTTCATCACCTTGAATCCAAAAATCTTGCCAGGATTACCATCTTTGGCGAATACCTGAGCACTTATCCTCCCACCCATCAGGTAGAAATCATCGAAAATACGTCATGGAGCTGCCCCCACGGTGTCGAGCGCTGGAGAAGTGACTGCGGATGCTGTACCAAGGGTTCCATCATCCAGATGACTCCTCCTCACCCCCCCGGCCCTTCCCCGGTCCCGGAAACACCTCCCGGTGACAGGAGTTGTGAGATCATCTCACGGCAGAAGTGGAGAGCGCCCCTCCGTGAGGCAATGGACTGGCTCAACCAGAAACTTGCGGTACTCTATGTGGACAGAATGAAATCGTATGTTTCCGATCCCTGGCAGGCGCGGGATGATTATATTGACATCATCCTGGACCGGTCTATAGGAAACATCGAAGCTTTTTTCTCAAACCATGCGGTACGGACACACTCAAAGGAAGACAAGGTCCAGGTACTCAAGCTGCTCGAGATGCAGAGAAATGGTATGCTCATGTATACCAGTTGCGGGTGGTTTTTTGAGGATATTTCCGGTATCGAATCCGTCCAGGTAATGAAGTATGCCTGTCGTGCAATGCAGCTGGTACGGGAAGTGGCGGGAGTTGATCCAGAACCAGAATTTATCCATATTCTGAAAAAAGCGCCAAGCAATGTGCCGGGCTATTGGAATGGCGCAGAGATATACAGAAATTTTGTCCGGACCGCAGTTGTTGATCTTTCAAGGGTAGGATTTCACTATGCAGTATCCTCGTTGATTGTAGATACACCTGAAATAATTCGAATAAGGAATTATACCATTCAGAACGAGGCATACGAGAGGACTGAATCAGGAGAACTCAAACTCGCCATTGGGAAAGTCTTTCTGCATTCCGACAGTACGTGGGAAGAAAATACCCTGATGTTTGCCGTTCTTCATCTGGGAAATCACAATTTCATGGGGGGGGCACGCGAATATGTCGATGAAAAGACCTATGGTACTATGCGGGATGAATTAGTGGATGGTTTTTCCAAAAGCGATATCCCCCGGATGATTCTTAGTCTTGAAGTGCGCTTTGGCGGTCATTCCTATACTCTCTGGCACCTGTTCAGGGACGGACAGCGGAAGGTAATATATGCTGTTCTTGATTCCGCACTCGTAGAGATGGAATCTGCATTCCGGCATATTTACAAACAATTTCTCCCGCTTCTCTCTGCGATGAAAGAGATGCAGATACCCCCGCCAAAAGTACTCGAAGACCCGATCTGGTATATCATCAATCTTGATCTCAAAAAAATTCTTTCAGCTAAAGATCTTGATACACAACGACTTGCGGTTCTGGTTGGTGAAATGACCAGAGGAAAATTCGAACCGGATACTGCGACGCTCAATTTCACTGCAAGTGGGGCCATTACAACCCTCATGCGGCGACTGCTTGAAAGCCCGGACGATACATTCCTGATGGAAAAGATCAATGAGGTCTTTACCATTTTATGCCCGCTCTCCCTGGAATACAACCTCTGGGAATCCCAGAATTATTATTTCCGTATAGGCCGCAAAAAAGCGGCGGATATGCAGGTGTTTGCAGGATCAGGAAATGCCGATGCCCGGCAACGGATCCGGCTGTTTGAGGAATTGGGATGGCACCTTGGGGTGAAATTTTTATAATACGTTATGGATTGGCCGGATGGTGGAAAGGAACCGGCCATGTATCATTAAAAAATCCGGGGGTTCCTGTATGAACCGAAGAGGAAGCGGAATTCTTCTGCATATCACCTCCCTGTTTTCTGGATATGGCATCGGGGATCTCGGGCCCTCTGCCTGCCAGTTTGTAGATTTCCTGTCAGACGCAAACCAGCGTTACTGGCAGATCCTTCCCGTGAATCCCACGAGTCCGGAATATGATAATTCCCCCTATCAAAGCAGATCCACCTTTGCATTCAATACGAATCTGATCAGTCCGGAAGGTCTGGTCAAAGACGGTTATTTACACAAAGCCGATATTTGCGGGGTCCCAAAATTTCCTCATGGTAGCGTGGATTTTGATGCAGTGATCCGGTTCAAGGAAAAATTGTTTTCCCTGGCGTACGAGCGGTTCAGGCAGGACCAGACCGGCCGTGCCGGGTATGATGAGTTCTGCAGGAACAATGCCTGGTGGCTTGAGGATTTTGCGTTTTTCGTATCATTACACCGCCACTATAAGGGAAGTCTCTGGAGCACCTGGCCGGATGCGATAAAATATCGCGATCCGGCAGCACTGAATGCGATGAGACATGCCCTTAAAAAGAATATCGACACGGAAAAATTTCTCCAGTATATTTTCTCTCGTCAGTGGCAGGCTTTGAGGAATTACTGCATAAAAAAAGATATCCGGTTGATAGGGGATATCCCGATGTACGTTAATTATGACAGTGCTGATGTCTGGACGCACCCGGAATTGTTCCAACTCGATGACAACCTCAATCCGCTTGTTGTAGCTGGCGTGCCCCCCGATTATTTCAGCCGGACCGGGCAGCTCTGGAAAAACCCGATCTACTGCTGGGAAGAGCATGAACGAACCGGCTTTTCCTGGTGGATACAGCGGATCGAGCATGCCCTCTCGCTGGTCGATTATACGAGAATTGATCACTTTCGTGGCCTGGTCGCGTACTGGGAAGTGCCGGCAGGTGCAGACAATGCAATGCACGGCAGGTGGGTCCCTGCACCCGGTGAAAAATTATTAACCCTCCTGAAAAACCGGGTTGTCGATCTTCCTCTTATTGCAGAAGATCTCGGCGTTATTACTCCTGATGTCTCGAACCTTATCGACAGGTTCGATCTACCGGGCATGCGTGTTCTTCTCTTCGCGTTTACCGATGATCATTCTGTCAGTCCGCATGCTCTGCATAACCTGAAAAAGAACTGCATTTTGTATACCGGCACTCATGACAATGCCCCGGTCCGCGGGTGGCTGGAATCGGAAGCCACACCGGGAGAGAAACACAGACTCTTCCGGTACATCGGGCAGGAAATTTCAGCAGAGCAATTACCCGCCGTGTTAATCCGGCTTGCCATGATGTCGGTTGCGGACACGGTGATTTTTCCCCTGCAGGATATCCTTGGCCTTGGTGCCGAATCACGGATGAACCGGCCCGGAACCGATACAGGCAACTGGAGATGGCGGCTTAAAAAAGATCAGGTGAGTATTCCCGTAATCGAAAACCTTGCTGAAATGACCGAAGTATACGGGAGAACATGAATTACCTGAAAACAGGTTCAGGGATAGAGTTCCCGGAATAATGATGCGTATTTTTCAGGACGATTGAGAAATTCCAGAACCGGATCCCGCTTTTCGATTAAACCGTAGAGCGGGTCGGTGATCGTATTCCTCACGTCCATAAGCCGCTGTGCCTTAAAAAGCCGGAGAGGCGGATGTTCCGGGTATGACGGGTTCTTTACAATCCCTTCCTTTACCATTTCATAATATGCTGCCCCCCGTTGGGTTTCATACCTCTGGTAATCGCCTGAAAACTGCGAAGAGACAATGTTTGCCATCTGCAGGACGGTAGTCTTGTTAGGGTTGATAGTTACATGTCCATATCCCGGTGGAACAACAACGATCTCTCCGGCACACGCCGTTATCATCACCACATCGGAACAATCCTGGTCCTGGATCAGGTAGTGTGCCTCTCCGGCAAGGACTTCATATATCTCAGGGTAGCCGGTACCAGATGGATCATCCGGGTGATAGTGCCCCTTTGTCTTGACAAACTCCCCGCACATCTCACGCGATGGGATGAGCGTGATATCAAACCGGAGCTGCTGTTTGGTTAACCAGCTGCGGTCTGGTACAGAACGGGCTACATCGCGGTACATGTAATATACCGGTCCGGTGCAGGTACACCCTGGGTCTGCAAGAACACCCCGGAGATCTTCTGCGGTCCTGACAGAAGGTTCGGGGATTGGTCCCTCCCAGCAGACAAAAAACGTAGTGCCGGGGGGAGATTTTTTGTGAGAGGGGGCATTTCCTTTCATATCCGGTTGCCCGTTCCCTTCATAGCAGGCACATTGAATCCTCCTCGTTCACAAGGTATGGCGTTTCCTAATTCAGGGATCCCCCATAATACCATTACCGGCACATCTCCATGAAAATGCGGCGGTGAATAATCCGCCAGCAGAGAATCAGCTGGGCAAGATCCCCGGCAGGTACGTAATCCCGTTGTTTAAAGAGTGAGATTGGGTGAACCTGGGTCTGGTTCTCGATGCTGCGCTCAAGTTTTTCCCCGACGTCTTCACGGAGTTCGCCATCCATGACCAGCTGACCCATCCGGTGGTCATCCTGCTCACTGGTCAGAAATTTGAGAGAGAAATTCCGCTGGGAAAGGGAGAGGATGGAATAGAGATCAAGGGAGAGATCGATATTTTCCAGGGTGTGGTTCATCCGGTTCTGCGAGAGGGTGATCCGGTAGACGTTGCGCTCCAACCCCAGCTCCTGCCCGAATTCCGAATAGTCGATCCCGATCACGGCATCCGCAAATTCCTTCTGCGGGGCAATATAGCGTTCATAATCCGGTTCTCGTTCAATGATTTCTTTCATGACGGCGTCACGGGAATATCCCCGTTTTTCCATATCGCGGCGGATCTTCCAGTCATATTTCACCTGCTGTGCCGGATCCACAAAGAGGGTAAAATCAAGGTATTTTCGCAGGGTCGGGGTGAACAGCGTGTGAAGTCCCTCAAGGATCAGGATTTTTTTGGGCCGGAAGAGGACGGGTGGATCAAATGTTCCGGTAGCATGATTGTAGACCGGTTTTTCGATTGACATCCCCTGTTTGAGCTGGATGAGGTCCCGTTCGAGCATCTCAATACGGTTTGCCCTGGGGTCCAGCGCGGTTATCCCCTGCTCCGCCCGCCCGGCCCGGTCAAGGCTGTGATAATCGTCCAGCGTAATAGTTGAGACGAGATCCTTGCCAAAGATGTTCCGCACACCCTCGGTGAACGTGGTCTTCCCCGACCCGCTGTCCCCGGCAACACCAAGGGTGAAGGTACAGGGCGATGCTGCAATGGTATCCTTTAAGTTCTTATGATGCATGCGTCGATCCTCTAAGGTCATGAATCATCCCAGTTCTGACATGAGGCATACACTTCACCCCGGTAATGCGGATAGGGGACCGATGAGATACAATAGCGGCGTTCAAAGTTCCTCAAAAAACAAAAGGGAACATTTCAACGACATGAGCATTTTCATGCAACCGTACGGGCATAGGTTTCTGTCAGTCCCCGTACAATCGGATTCCAGAGGAAGAGGCGATCCACTTTGGTTCTGCCTCGTTTTCCCATGGCTCCTGCGTTCTCCGGTTCGTCCATCATCATGGTGATGCCCCATGCGAGGGATTCAGGGTTGACATCCACTTTAATACCATTTTCAAACGCGTCAATGTTCTCTGAGAGTCCTCCTACATTGGATGCAACAACACCTTTTTCGGCGCTCCATGCTTCCAGAAGCACCAGCCCGAAAGGTTCATTCCTGCTGGGAATGACGACAATATCAGCGGCGTTTAATAACCGGACATACTCAGAATCAGAAATGTACCCGACAAAGTTGACCGGCAGATCTTTTGCCCGTTCCTGCAGGAACTGCCGCATATCCCCACCCCCGGCAACAACGACCTGGGCGTCCCAGCGGTGCCGGCAGACTTTCCGTATCGCCTCGATGAGCAGGTCCGGGCCTTTCTGGTAGACAAGCCTGCCGATAAACAGGATGAGCGGTGCGTAGGGGTGAATATTATACGATTTCTTCACTTCCCCCGGATTGATTGCTACCCGGAACTCGCGGGGGACTACGCCGTTCGGGACCACATCGCATTTCTCGTCAGGGACATTATATAACTGCATCACTTCTTTTTTCAGGGTTGCGGAAACTGCGGTTACCCGTTTGGCAATAAGCCCGCCATACCATTCTTTCCCGGAAATTTCCTTAAACTCCCACCAGTCGCCGAACTGGTTGCCATTCCTCCCGTATTCTGTTGAATGAAAGCTCAGGATAGTATTCCTGTCCTGCAGGTAATGAAGAGCCTGGACCGGATGCCAGTCATGGAAATGGAGGAAGTCAAAGCGGTGGGGGGTGTCATAGCGGCGAAACTGGTCCACCATCGAGGCGCTCATGCTGTCGCAATATTCGACTATGTTATTTCCGGAGGGCTGGCAATAATGATAATTAACACCTTTGATAGTCTGGTCGGGAATATTCCCCCGCGTGAAGAAATGCACTTCATGACCTTGGTCTACCAGGGTTTCTGCGAGATGTGTCGCAGCCCTGGCAAGCCCGCCGACGCGTTCCGCGTACATCGATTCCCAGCAGAAAAATGCTATTTTAAGTGACTCCATAGGAGCTCCCGCCGCTCTTTTATGACATTCGTAAGGTCGTGACGTTCAGTGAGTCCGTTGATACTCTCTGCAAGCTGGGGATCTTCGAGCACATCGGTAATCCATCTGGCAAAATCACCCCTCTCCTGGTGGTAGTTGAGAGAATCCTGGGGCACGAAATAGAGCAGCTCTTCAAACTGGTCAAGGTTGTAGGCAGTATGGCCGATGAACCCGGTCGGGCATGCAAAATGAAATGCCTGTTCAGGAGACAGGGTCCGTAATGTCTTTGCCGCTTTCCGGTTTTTCATTGCACGTATATTTCGTGACTCGAAGTCTGCCAGCACACGCATATAGGTCTTGAATGCATCATCGGCCTCATCATGATGGCTGAAGTAGGTGTGAACTTCCCCGCACGTGCCATATTTGGATGCCATATAATAGAAATGATCGCTGGTCTGGAGATACCGCCATAGTGGTTTATCGACCGCATATGTTTGTGCCGACTGCACAGCATGAAACGCCGTCCGCTGGCGATCATTTCCCATCCATGCTGACGTATCCTTCTCAAGATCCGCCCATGAAATGGTCTCGTGAACATCGATTTCCCCGACTGGCGAATACTGTGAAACAACCTGCGATGGCAGGACCGATGCAACATCCCGTTTACTGAGTTCATCGGGCAGGGCACGCAAAAAGTCGAATATGCCGGTCTCCTGCCAGAAATGTTCTCCAAAGGTCTCGTAGTCAAGGAATATATTAATGATATCTCCGGAAGATGAGGCAACCCAGTGGGCATAGGTGTCAGCAGTCAGCGGATACCTGTCCCAGGCAGGGTTGGCAAACCGGAAGGCGATGTCATCGGATAACTTTGTATTCCGGAGCAATACGGGGATATCCTGGCAGGTATAGATATAATTCGGGCTGCGCCAGCCAAGGATGCGATCTACCCCCTCGGTAAAAATACCGGTAAAATCCATATCCCGGATTGTGGCAGCAACTTCGTTATTGAACGTAAATTCGGTATTTTCAAAGATGGTCGGACGGACCCGGAACTGGTCATGCATCAGGTCTGAATGCAGTTTAACCTGCTCCATGAATTCTGATTTATCTGGAAAACAACTGGCAATGCTGTGGTAGTAGGTCTGCCCGATCAGCTCGGTGTTTTTGTGCCGTGCAACCTCCTCAAAAAGCGAGAGTGTGTCTTTGCTCCATTTCTCCAGTTGCTCTAGGAGAATACCCGACATCGAAAACGAACATGAAAAACCCTCATCGAGTTTTTCAAGGATGATTTTTGTGGCAGGGTAATAGCACTTATCGACGATACGTAACAGGATTTCCTTGTTCAAACTGTCGAAATAATGATCAAACAGATCCTTTTTCTTGATCTTCGGATCGGGCGAGAACATCCGGTTCAGCCGATATGGCTGATGGACTTCAAACCCTACACAGATTTGTGGCATAACAAACACTTCCTACTCGAAACTGGGGACACTCCGCCAGGTACCAGAAGACCTGAAGTGCCGCACTTTTTCCCAGCCCTCACGGGCCGCTTTCGGGGGGGGCTTTTTATTCTTATGATCGATTCATGCCGGGTTCAGGAGCGACATTCTCTCCCTGTCGAGCTCGCAGATACCGAGGCGCTTCCGGATCAATTGGGGTTTTGGTTCTTCGGTCATATCTTCATCACCTGAATAATTTATGATCTGCACCACCTCCGGCTACCTGTCCCGATGATCGGCATAGATAATCTTTCCTGCATGTCCATCATCAGGTTCATTGCTTTGTTCATAGTATGTTCAGGTACTTAAAACTTATTCAAAAAAAACTGAAATGCTTATTGTTCGGGGGATTATTAGCCTCCCAAAAATATACCCGCCTGGGTGGACGGTTCCACCCGCCGATATCCGCATGATGTCACATCCTCTTCGGCATCGTCTTCTTGTGCAGGTACATCGTGCCAACAGTGAACACCAGCGTGAACACAGCAAGCGCAGCGATATCGATCACCACCGGGATGAAATTATCACCCGTAAACGAGTAGCGAACAAGATCAGTGAATTAGATGGGTGGGGAGCATACCACAAGTACTGCCTGGGAGCAGGAAAACCCTTCTCGAAAAAGTGCCTCGGCTTCATCAGCACGTGATCGTGTCATACAGGAAGGGTTGGGCGGGGGCGGGCAAATGGTTGCCGGTTATCGTTTTTTAACACGATCTCTCTCCTTCTGATGAAGGATGAAGATGCATGGCGTGGTGGTCTCGTGGATGCACGAACGGAGTATCACCGGATAATCTCGCGCTTATCACCTAGTCCGGCAAGTTCCCGTGCCCGGCTGAAACACTGCATTGCTTCCGGGTCGCGCCCGAGCTTGCTCATACAGAGTCCAAGGGTACTCCACGAAATTATGTCACGGGGATCGATCTCCAGCGCTTCACGGAGCAACACTTCCGCTTCATCATAGCGGCGAAGCTGCGCGAGCGCGACGCCTTTGTTGGTCATGACGATAGCAACGCCGGGGTTGATCGCAAGACACCTGTCATACCAGCGGATCGCTTCTTCAAACTCGCCGAG
>Ga0315275_10002012_pt1 | contig 18182 bp, 11 predicted proteins | sample YL17G03_0_MG_FD_205557 | JGI IMG/M metagenome (GOLD analysis project Ga0315275, IMG submission 205557) | Sediment microbial communities from Yellowstone Lake, YNP, Wyoming, USA - YL17G03_0 | ecosystem: Environmental > Aquatic > Freshwater > Lake > Sediment | place: USA: Wyoming | collected...
CCCCTTTTGGCAAGCAAACTCCCCTGGACAGCCCCGAAATTGGCCTGCGGGACAATCGCCTGGAGCCGCATTATCGGCTCAAGAAGCACCGGACCGCCATCCTTGAGGGCTTTCTCAATGGCTACAGCGGCAGCCTGCTCAAAAGCCAGAGCCGAGGAGTCCACAGAGTGGTACGAGCCATCGATTAACATAACTCTAATTCCTACAACAGGATAGCCCGCGAGCACACCACAGCCCAGGGCATCTTTGACGCCCCTCTCGACGTCGGAAACGTACTCCCTGGGTACGGCATCGCCTGGCGCTCTGGACTCAAACTCAATATCACGGGACCAGTGGCCGTCCTCCGTTAAGAGCGGTTCGATGCTCAAAACGACATGGCCGTATTGGCCGTGACCGCCGGTTTGACGTACAAACTTGCCCTCCGCCTCTGCCGGACGCGTGATAGCCTCTTTGTAAGCAACGCGAGGCTTGCCAATCCTGACGTCAACCCCTTTTTCCCTTATGAGCTTGTGCTGGAGGACCTCCAAGTGGAGCTCGCCCATCCCGCTGATGATTGTCTCGCCCGTTTCACTGTCGAATTTGCACTCAAAAGTCGGGTCTTCGCGTTTCAGATCGGCCAGGGCATCGCCCAATTTTGCCTTTTCAGAGGCGCTGCGGGGTTCAATTGACATATCGACAACTGTTTGGGGAAAACTGATGCTCGGCAGTAAAACAGGTTTCTTGGTGTCACAAATCGTATCACCGGTAAGGGTATGCTTCGGGCCGACAACCGCAACGATGTCGCCGGCAGAGGCTGAGTCGCGGATTTCGCGTTCATCTGCGTGCATTTCAAAGATTCTCGTTATGTTCTCGCGCTTGTCGCGATTGACATTCAGGACCCTGGTGCCGGACTTGAGCTTACCCTGATAGATTCTCAGAAAGGTCAAATCGCCGTGCGCGTCACTGGTAATCTTGAAGGCCAGGGCGACCATGCTGCCACTTGGATCGCACTTGACGGGAATCTCTTTGTTTTTATCGGACGGCTTGTGCGCCATAAGAACAGGTTTATCCAGTGGTGAGGGCATGTAGGCCAGAACCCCGTCAAGCAGCCTTTGGACACCGATATACTTCAAGGCCGATCCGACAAATACGGGTTGGAGTTTGTTGGCCAGAGTGCCCTTTCTGATGGCACGGCAGATCATCTCAGCCTCTATAGCCTCATCATGGACGTAGCGATTCATCAGTTCCTCGTCATATTCGGCTGCCGACTCGATCATATCGTGTCTTTGTCGCTCGGCGGCTTGCAGCAACTCAGCAGGAATATCAGTTTCCTCGAAGGTGGCGCCCATTTCTTCGGTCTCATAGAAGACAGCCTGCATCTTGACCAAGTCTATGATACCGGCAAAGGTATCCCCAGCCCCGATAGGAATCTGAACGTTGATAGGATTGGCGAGCAGCTTGTCGCGGATACTATCCACGGACATCTCGAAATCCGCTCCGATCTTGTCCATCTTGTTGATGAAGCAAACACAGGGCAGACCGTATTTCTGGCCCTGCCTCCAGACGGTCTCGCTCTGGGCCTGAACGCCCTCGCTGCCGTCAAATACAGCGACGGCGCCGTCGAGAATCCGTAAAGACCTTTCGACCTCGGCGGTGAAGTCGATGTGGCCCGGGGTGTCGATAAGATTGATTTCAGAGCCTTTCCAGGGGCACTTTGTGGCGGCTGAGGTAATCGTAATGCCGCGTTTTTGCTCCTCCTCCATATAATCCATAACAGCGGTGCCGTCGTGGACCTCACCCATTTTGTAGGTCTTGCCGGTGTAATAGAGAATGCGCTCGGTGACCGTGGTCTTGCCGGCGTCGATGTGCGCCATAATTCCTATATTACGCAATTTCTCTAAATTACCCGACATAACTTTTGTCTCACAGCATCTTGTCGCCGCACACCGCAAAGAGAACGGCGATCCGCACAGCTAATAAAAAAACTGCCACGGTCATCCTTACAAACGAACCGCGGCAGTTGTAAACAGTCGGTGCTACCAGGCGAAGTGGGCAAAAGCCTTGTTCGCCTCAGCCATTTTGTGAACGTTCTCTCTCGTTGTCATTGCGCCGCCGCGCTCTTCATAGGCATCTATGAGTTCCGTGGCGAGACGCTCAGACATAGGTTTACCCTTCTTGCCCCTTGCCGCCTGCAATATCCACCTAAAAGCCAAGGACTGCTGACGTTTCGGGCCTACCTGCATCGGCACCTGGTAACTGGCTCCGCCGACGCGCTTGCTGCGTACCTCGAGCAGAGGTTTGACGTTGTTTACAGCCTTCTCGAATACCTCAAGAGGCTGAGCATCGCTCAGTTTCTTGCCTATGATGTCCATAGCATCGTAGAACACGCGCTGCGCGGTGCTTTTCTTTCCTTGCCACATCAGAGTGTTAATGAACTTTGAAGCGAGCTTGCTGTTGTACTTGGCATCCGGCTTCAGCTGCTGGCTTGAACTTGTAAACTTCTTTGACATATTCTGTACCTGGTCGTTTTTGACTTGGATTACACGTTACTTCTTTGCACCGTATTTGCTTCTGCCCTGCTTGCGATTCGCAACCCCGGCACAGTCAAGAACGCCGCGAACAATATGGTAGCGAACACCCGGCAGGTCTCGAACGCGGCCGCCACGAATAATAACGGTGCTGTGCTCCTGCAGGTTGTGGTCAACCCCAGGGATGTAGGCCGTAACCTCCTTGCCGTTGGTGAGCCTGACACGGGCTATTTTCCGCAGAGCTGAGTTCGGCTTCTTGGGCGTTTGTGTCCTGACTATCAGGCAAACCCCACGCTTTTGGGGCGAACCGCTGATGTCGGAGACTCTTTTTTGACCCTTCGATTTTGCTCTCGGACGTCTGACTAACTGGTTTATGGTTGGCATAAGTTTTTTCTCTTACAGCACAATAACAAATAATTACTTGATACCCAGAGCTTCCTTCATGGCGGCTTCGGCCTTTGCTTCGGCTTCTTTTGCATCAAGAATCTCGCCGACTTCGACGAATTCCTTAGGCAGCGGCGCCTCAACAAGGTGCTTAACCTTAATCTCCAAATACGGCTTGAAGGCGGTCCCGGCCGGTATAAGATGGCCGAGTATGACGTTCTCCTTCAGGCCGTGGAGTTCGTCCACTTTACCAGCCAAAGATGCCTGAGTCAACACTTTAGTTGTTTCCTGGAAACTCGCCGCGGCGATAAAGCTCTCCGACCACAGCGATGCCTTGGTAATTCCCAGGAGCAGGGTCTGGGCCGTCGCGGGCTTGGCCTTCTTGCCTTTTGCCGGCTCACCACCGATCATCTCAACCTTCTCGTTGGCGGCGGCAAGGTCTTTCTTGTCAACAACATCGCCCTCCTTGAGCTCACTTACGTCGCCCACGCCGGCAATCCTGACGCTGTTGGTCAATCGCTCATTTTCCCTTCTGAACACGAACTTATCAACAACCTCGCCCGGCAGGAATGCGCTGTCTCCGACAGACTCGATTTCAACCTTGTGCATCATCTGCGAGCAGATGATTTCAATGTGCTTGTCATTGATATTGACGTTCTGCGAGCGATATACGTTCTGAATTTCCCCAATCAGGTATCTCTGGAGGATTTCTTCGCCTTTGATTCGGAGGATATCGTGGGGCACGAGGGGCCCGTCGGTTAACGCGTCGCCGGCCTCGGTGAGATCACCCGCGTGGACGTTGAGATGCCTGTCGCGCGGGACGTGGTGCTCTTTCTCCATTCCGCTCTCACTGCGGATAATGATCGTCATTTTGCCCCTGCGTTTGTCGCTTCGCAGCTCAACACGCCCGCTGATCTCGGCCATAGCCGCGGGATCTTTGGGTTTTCTGGCCTCGAAGACCTCGGTGACTCTGGGCAACCCGCCCGTAATGTCCTGCGTGCCGCCCGTAGCTCTGGGCTGATGTGCAAGCAACTGCCCGGCCTGGACCTTCTGGCCCTCCACGACCTCAATCCTTGCACCGGCAGGCAGATAGTGAACATCGAGTATCTTGCCCGTGGTATCCTCAATGATAATCTGGGGGTGCTTATCGCCCTTATGTTCGATGACAACCGGCCTGCCGAGCTGGCCCTTTCGCTCTTCTTCGATTCCGATGGTCTCGCCTTCGATGATGTCAACGAATCGTATAAGACCGCTGACTTCCGCAAGGATGGGTGTGCGGTGCGGGTCCCATCTGAACAGAGGCAAGTCGGCTTTGACCGTCTCACCATCCTTGACCAAGACAACGGCGCCGTAGGGCACTTTGAACTTGTCAAGCTCCCGGTCCTTTGCGTCGAGAAGGGCAATTTCGCCGTTACGCTTGAGGGCGATGACCTCGGTAGTACCGTCCGTCCGTTCAACGGAGACCGCATTTATGTCACGATATTGGATTTTTCCGGGATGAGTGGCGTCCTGCTGCCGTTCAAGAATAGCCCTTGAAGCGATGCCTCCGGTATGGAAGGTCCGGAGAGTCAACTGGGTGCCGGGTTCGCCGATTGACTGAGCGGCAACAATGCCGACGGCGGAGCCTTCTTCAACCAACTGGCTTGTGCTCATATCCCAGCCGTAGCACTTCGCACAGATACCGAACGGGCTGTCGCAGGTCAGGGGGCTTCTCACTCTGATCGCGTCAAGACCGAGCGCTTCAATCTTCGCTGCGGCTTCATGATTTATGACCTCGTTTTCGCGGGCAATCATTTCGTCGGTGATCGGATTGCGAATGTTGTCCCTGGCGGTCCTGCCGACTATCAGCTGCGAGAGCGGAACATCAACCTGGTCTCCTCTGCTGACAACGCTCTTGGTGATACCCTGCAGGGTCTGGCAGTCGTGTTCGATGACAATCACGTTTTGGGCGACGTCGATAAGCTTGCGGGTCAAATAGCCGGAATTTGCGGTCTTCAAGGCGGTATCGGCAAGGCCCTTTCGGGCGCCGTGAGTGGAGCTGAAGTACTCAAGAACCGTCAGGCCCTCGCGGAAGTTTGACTTGATGGGCGTCTCGATAATCTCGCCGCTGGGCTTGGCCATCAAAGCCCTCATTCCGGCAAGCTGCTGAATCTGATCGACGCTGCCCCTGGCGCCGGAATCGCTCATAAGGTATATGGGGTTGAGGTAGGGCCGGCCGTCATCTGTTGTATCTTCCTTGAGGCCTCGCATCATTTCGTTTGTTACGGCGACACGAGCATGGGTCCAGGCGTCGATGACCTGGTTGTACCGCTCGCCTTCGGTGAGCACGCCATCGTTGTAGTTCTTGAGGATTTTGCCGACCTTTTTCTCGGTCTCCTCGATGATCTCCTGTTTCCTTTTCGGAATCTTCAAGTCTGTAATACCAAAGCTCAGGCCTGCAAGCGTGACGTACTTGAAGCCCAAATCCTTTATTCTATCGAGCAGGTCAACGGTCGCGGCGGAACCTGCATACTCGAAGCAATCGCTTATTACCTGGCTGAGCTTCCTCTGCGACATCGTCTCATTGTAAAACGGCATTCCATCAGGCAGCATATCATTGAAGATGCACCTGCCGACCGTCGTCTCCATAACTACCGGTTTAGGCTTCCTGGCTTTGGAGGATGCTGTTGAGTCTGTTGCTTGTCTGCTCGCGGACAGCGCTGCCCGGTCGGTAGAGAGGATTTTGTTGATACGGACCTTAATCTTCGTGTGCAAATGGATTTTCCCGGTGTCGTGCGCCATCATAGCCTCAAAAGGATCCCTGAAAACGGCAATCCTTTCGCCCTCGCGGCCTTCGGCCCACTCGCGCTCATCGAAATGGGTCAAATAATAGTTGCCCATTACCATATCCTGCGAGGGTCCGACCATCGGCGAGCCATTGGCGGGCGAGAAAATATTGCTGACGGTCATCATCAGGATATGTGTTTCAGCCTGGGCTTCGACGCTAAGGGGCAGATGGACGGCCATCTGGTCCCCGTCAAAGTCGGCGTTGAATCCTCTGCAGGCCAAAGGATGAAGCATAATTGCGTTGCCTTCGACAAGCACAGGTTCGAAGGCCTGGACGCCCATTCGATGAAGCGTAGGAGCTCGGTTGAGCAGAACCGGGTGCTGGTGAATGACTTCTTCGAGAATGTCCCAGACCTGCTCGTCAAGGCGCTCGATCATTCTTTTGGCGCTTTTGATCGTGTCGGCGAGGCCGTGCTGCTTGAGTTTTCGAATAATGAAAGGCTGATACAGCTCGAGGGCTATTTTCTTCGGCAGGCCGCACTGATAAAGTTTGAGGTTGGGTCCTACGACAATCACCGACCGAGCCGAGTAGTCCACGCGCTTTCCGAGCAGGTTTTCACGGAATCGGCCCTGCTTGCCTTTGATCATATCGGTCAGCGACTTCAAAGGGCGATTGTTGCTGCCGAGCACCGGCCTGCGGCAGCGGCCGTTGTCGAGCAGCGAATCCACCGCCTGTTGGAGCATACGCTTTTCGTTGCGGATAATTACATCGGGGGCATTAAGGTCAATCAGCTTCTTGAGGCGGTTGTTGCGATTGATGATTCGCCTGTAGAGGTCGTTAAGATCGCTGGTAGCGAAATTGTCCCTTTCGAGCAGAACCAGGGGCCTCAGGTCCGGCGGAATGACGGGCACAACCTCAAGCACGATCCACTCAGGCTTGTTATCGCTGTTTATGACCTCACTGACGGTCTTGAGGCGTTTGGTGAGATCTTTGATCTTTTGTTTGCTGTTGGTCTTCGCTATGGCTTGCCTGAGCTGTACGCTGATGGCTTCAAGGTCGAGCTTCACCAGCAACGACTTGATGGCCTCGGCGCCCATGGAGGCCTTAAATGAAGCGCCGTATTTGCCGGCGGCTTCGCGGTATTCCTCCTCGCTGAGCAGTTGTCCGGCTTTCAGGGGGCTTTGGCCCGCATCGACGACGACATAATCCTGGAAGTAGATTATTTTCTCGAGGTCGGAGCTTTTCATAGCCAAGAGCGTGCCAAGTCGATTCGGTATGGCCTTGTAGAACCAAATATGCACGACGGGCGCCGCCAGATTGATGTGGCCCATTCTTTTGCGGCGAACGCGACTATGCGTCACCTTGACTCCGCATTTGTCGCAGATTATTCCTTTGAACTTCGTTCCCTTGTACTTTCCACAGGCACATTCCCAGTCTCTTTCCGGCCCAAATATACGTTCGCAGAACAGACCGTCTTTTTCCGGACGATAAGTACGGTAGTTTATGGTCTCCGGCTTGCGCACCTCGCCGAAAGACCAACTGCGAATATCATTGGGACCAGCCAAAGAGATTTTGACCGAGCCGTAATCGTTAATCCGGTCGTAGATATTTCCTAACATTTAAGGCCCCTTACAATTGATAATTGATAGCTCAATAATCAATCATTCCTATAGAGCGGTGCTTCCCAATCGCTTCTTCTCGAGCTGTATATAGCGGTGCTTCCCAAGCGCTTCTTCTCGAGCTGTATATTCAGCCCCAATCCTCGTATCTCATTGCACAGCACGTCAAAGGACAGGGGAGTGCCCGCTTCGAGCGTATTCTGTCCCTTGACCATGGATTCGTAGATTTTTGTTCGTCCCTCAACGTCATCGCTCTTGACCGTCAGCATCTCCTGGAGCGTATAAGCGGCGCCGTAGCCTTCCAGCGCCCAGACCTCCATTTCACCGAATCTTTGCCCGCCGGTTCTCGCCTTGCCGCCCAGCGGCTGCTGCGTAATTAGGCTGTACGGCCCGGTTGCCCTGGCGTGAATCTTGTCATCAACAAGGTGGTGGAGTTTCATCATGTAGATGTATCCGATGGTTGCACGCTGGTCAAACGGCTCACCCGTTCTGCCGTCATACAATTGAGTCTTCAGCGTATTCGGGATCGTCACAAAGAACTCATCGGCGGGCGGAACCTGGCCCTGCTGTTTAAGCTCGCTTTTTCTCCTGGCCATAAGCTCGTTCGCCTCGGCGGTCAATTTCTGGATGTCACTCTCTGTTGCTCCGTCGAAAACCGGTGTAACGGCGCTGAATCCGAGCACTTTCGCCACCCAGCCGAGATGCGTCTCAAGAATTTGACCGACGTTCATTCTGCTCGGCACACCGAGGGGGTTGAGCAATATGTCCAGAGGCGTGCCGTCTTCGAGGAACGGCATATCCTCTTCGGGCATAATCTTGGCGATAACGCCCTTGTTGCCGTGCCGGCCGGCTATCTTATCGCCGATTGATAAAGTTCTCTTGACCGCAACATAGACTTTCACCATTTGGAGCACGCCGCTCGGCAGCTCGTCGCCGTGCTTGAGGATTTCGATTCGGCGAGTCTTCTCCTCCTGGGTTTCGGTTATCTTGCTCCAGAATTTGTCCACTATCTTCTGGACATCGTCGCGCACCGAAGCGGGTTTGACCCACTTGATATTGAAGTTCTCTATCTGCTCGTAAATGACCTCGTCGTCGGTGCTGGCGCCGACTTTCTGACGTGTCGATGGGTCAATTATGTTGACGTCGGTCTTCTTCTGGACGGCCTCGATCATTTGCCGGAATATGGCGCATTCCTTTGCCCTCATCTGCTTCTCAAAATCTTTGATTTGACCCGCCAGCGCCTTCTTCTGTTCGTCGGAGCCGGCGCCGCGTCTGGTGAAGCTCTCGGTTTTTATCACCACTCCCTCATACCCGCTGGGCAGCTCCAGAGAATCATTCTTGACGTCTTCACCCGCTCTGCCGAATATCGCGTGCAGGAGCTTCTCTTCCGGGGTCAGCTCGGTCTTGCTTTTGGGGACCACTTTTCCCACGAGAATATCGCTCGGGCAGACCCTGGTTCCTTCGCGGACTACGCCGTTCTCATCAAGGTTGCGCAGCGCCCTTTCGCTGACGTTTGGTATGTCGCAGGTGAATTCTTCCTTGCCGAGGCGTGTCTCGCGGACTTCCGCGGTGAATTCATCGATATGAATGCTTGTGAAACTGTCGTTCCTGCATAGCTTCTCGCTGACGATAATGGCGTCTTCAAAGTTGAAGCCGTCAAAGGAGACAAAGCCCACGAGAATGTTCTTGCCGAGCGCCAGAACACCGTCGCAGGTTCCCCCGCCATCGGCGATATTCTGGTCCTTCTGGACTTTGTCGCCGAGCTTGACTATGGGCTTCTGGTTAAGACAGGTTCTTTCGTTGAGGCCGATGAATTTCTCGAGCTCATATTCGTCGGTCTGGTCAATGACTATCCTGGTGGCGTCCACTGCGGTAACAACGCCGCTGCTTCGGGCGCGGACGACCATGCTCGAGTTTTTACCGACTATCGACTCCATTCCCGTCCCGACCAAGGGCGGCTCAGCCTCGATCAGCGGAACCGCCTGTCGCTGCATGTTCGAGCCCATCAATGCACGGTTTGCGTCATCGTGCTCAAGGAATGGGATAAGCGATGCCGAAACGCCGACAATTTGCTTCGGCGAGATATCCACGTAATCCACCTCGCTGTCGGCGGCGTGGGCCAGCTCTCCGCGTTTTCTTGCGAGAACCATTCCCTTGTGGATTTTCCCGGTTTTGGGGTCAACTGCGGTCGGAGGCGCGAATATCGCCATCATTTCCTCATCGGCCCGCAGATAGGCGACCTCCTCGATAACCTTGCTGTTTTTGACTTTGCGATACGGCGTCAGCAGAAAACCATACTCGTCAATCGTTGCGAATATGGCCAGCGACGCAATCAGGCCGATATTCGTCCCTTCAGGCGTTTCTATCGGGCAGATTCTGCCGTAGTGGCTGATGTGCACATCGCGAACCTCAAAACCCGCCCGCCTTCTGTTCAACCCACCCGGGCCGAGCGCCGAGAGCCGTCTTTCGTGAGTTAACTGGCTCAATGCGTTGGTCTGGTCAACAACCTGGCTGAGCTCGCCTCGACCGAAGAAATAGTTGATGCTGCTCGAGACGCTTTTGGAATTGACCAGGTCGGCGATTCGCGGCAGCTCCTCGGCGTCCCTTTTCATACTCATCCGCTCCTGCACGGTTTTGCGGAGCTTAAGCAGACCCTTTCTGATTTCATCGGCGGCGAGTTCGTCAATAGTGCGCAGCCGCCGGTTGCCGAGATTGTCGATATCGTCAATCTCTCCCTCGTTGTTTCGCAGGGCGACAATGTATTTCATCGTGTTGAGGAAGTCTTCCGAACGAAGCGTCATCTCGTCCTCGGGCACCGACTGATTGAACTTGCGATTGAGTCTGAATCTGCCGACCCTGCCGAGACGATAGCGGTTTGAGTCGAAGAACTTCTCGGCGAAGAATGCCTTCGCCTTTTCTTTATTCGGCGGATTGCCGGGTCGCAGCCTCATATAGAACTTCAACAGCGCCTGTTCGTGGCTTGGGCAATCATCCTCGGCAATTGTGTTCAGAATCATCGTGTCACGGGCCTCCTCGATGACTTCGATTTCGACGGAGGTCTTCTTGGTTTTTCCGGCCTTGCCCTGCTTGGTCTTGCCCTTTGGCGCCGTCAGAGCAGCCTGTATGATGGAGACTTTGTCGCTGATTTGTGCGCCGGCCTTAACTATGATCTCGCCGGTCTCGGTGTCAACGATAGGCTCGACCGCCCACATTGTGGGGGTAAGCTTGTTTAGAGGAACCTTCTTGGTCGCATAGAAAAGGCGCAGGATGCTCGCCGTTGTGGCATAGTCAGGGTTGATGGCGCGCAGGAAAACGGTGGCCGGTATCTTACTGGACTGGTCGATTTTGACCGCAAGAATGTCTTTATGCGTAACGCCTATCTCTATCCAACTACCCCTTTCGGGTATGATTCTACCGCCGTGCAGAACCCTGTCGCCTTCCTTGCTTTCGATAAGGAAATCCACCCCCGGACTTCGGTGCAGCTGGCTCACTATGACTCGGACGGCGCCGTTGATAATGAACTCGCCGCCGCCTATCATAACGGGTATCTCACCGAGGTACATCGCCTGTTCGGTTGAATCCTCGCGGCCCTGGATATTCAGCCTGCAGTGGATTTTGAGCGGGTAGCCGTACGTCAGGTGCAGTTGTCGGCACTGGGTAGGCTTATAGTGCGGCTTCTCCAGCTCGTAAAAGAGATACTCCAGCTTCATATTCTTGTCGTAGCTTTCGATGGGGAATATCTCCCGAAAGATCGCTTCAAGTCCAAAGCACTTTCGTCTGGTGGGCGCCGTGTCCTTCTGAATAAACTCGTCGTAACTTTTTCTCTGAATTGCGACCAAATCCGGAATGTCAACGGCATCGCGGACTCTGCCAAAATCACGCACGGTTTGTGAGACCATCTAACACTCCCTTCAAGGGCTAACAGGATACACCGATCAGCTTTTTGCCGCTCTGCGCCACGCGCTGTCTTGCTTAGACCAATTCAACGACCGCGCCAACAGCCTCGAGCTGCTTGGCTGCAGCTTCGGCATCTGCCTTGCTGAGCCCCTGTTTGACGGGCTTCGGCACGCCGTCAACGAGGTCTTTTGCCTCTTTCAATCCCAGACCTGTCAGAGCTCTTACCTCTTTGATGACCTGGATTTTCTTGTCACCAAAGTTCTTGAGTATCACGTCGAAGCTGGTTTTCTCCTCTTTTAGCTCAGCCGGTCCCTGTGCGGCGGGCCCCGCGACCATCACGGCGCCGCTGGCTGGCTCGATACCATACTCTTGCTTAAGATAATCACCAAGCTCCTTGGCCTGCAGCAACGTCAGGCCGACTATCTTATCGCCAAGCTTCTTGGTCTCGCTGCTCCACTTCTTGGCGTCTTTATCGTCTTTCTTCTTGGTTTCTTTGGCTTCCTCAGCCTTAACAGGGGCTTCGGCTTCTTTGGTTTCCTTAGCTTGTTCTTCAGCCATGTTAGATCAACTCCTATTCTTCAAGGCCCGGCGGTAGCCAAGGCTCCATCGCCTTGTTTAACCCATCAGAGGGGCAACCACTCAAGCAACCATAATTTGCGATTCGGGCGATCCGGCCCGTCAGTTTTTCAAGCGGATTTACGCCGCCTGTTTCTCATCTTTCTCTGCGATAGTCTTAATGCAGCCCGCGACGATTCCGGCCGGCGCCTTCAAGGCCGCAGCCAATGCCGCGCCGGGCGATTGTATCATGGCCACGATCCGTCCGAGCAGCTCGGAACGCGTCGGCATCTTCGCGACGCTCTGTGCAGCCCGGGCATCCATAGCCGATCCGTCAAGAAAAGCGCCTCTGATCTCCATCACGGGGACCTTCTTGATCCAGTCGGTAATCTCCTTCGCGACGTCAACTATGCTGTCGCCGCCGTAAGCTATCGTGCAGGGGCCGCTGAAAAGCTCCACGGCGACATCCATCTTTTCGCTACGCAGCGCCTTTTTGAACAGCGAATTGCGGACGACCAGCAACTTTATGCCCTTTTCCTTTAGCTCGCCTCGCATAAGGTTGTTGTCAACGCCGCCGATGCCTCTGGTGCTGAGAATCAGGAAGTCCCGGATGCCCTCGTTGACGATTTTCTTCTCCAGCTCGGTCTGTAATAACTGTTTTACGTATTTGCTCATTGTCAGTGTCTCGTATTGGGTATTGCGTTATCCGCGATCTCCGGCTCAATAATTAACCGTTACCGACGGGCTCATGGTCGCCGAGATGCACACCTTCTTGATGTACGCGCCTTTGGCCGACGACGGTTTGATCTTCTTTATGTGTGCGATGAAGGCGTCGATATTATCTTTGAGCTTCTGGGTTTCGAAGCTCTGCTTGCCGACAACCGCCTGGACATTGCCGCCGGCGTCGTTCTTGAATTCCACCTTGCCCGCCGCAAACTCGGCCACCGCGGTTGCAACATCGCTCGTCACCGTGCCGTTTTTGGGAGAGGGCATTTTCCCCTGGGGACCGAGAACGCGTCCGAGCTTGCCGACCTTGCCCATCACCTTCGGCGAAGCTATGGCGACATCGAAATCCATCCAGCCGTCCGAAATCTTCTTTATCAGCACATCGCACCCGGCCTCAATTGCGCCGGCCTTCACGGCCGCCTCGGCATCGGAGTCTTCGCAAAAAGCAACGACTTTCTTCTGCTTGCCCACGCCGTGAGGAAGGGAAATCGAGCCGCGAATCAACTGGTCGGTCTGCTTCGGGTCGATGCCTAAGTGCAGGACGCACTCGATGCTCTGGTCGAATTTCACGGACCTTAATGATTTTATCCGTTCGATGGCCGCATCCAGACTGACCGGCTCTTTGGTCAACTGCTCGGCCTCTTTTTTGTATCTCTTGCTCCTAAGCCTCATACTCGGTATCTCGTACAGTCTTGTCAATCAATCGTCGTTAGTCAACCACTTCCACGCCCATACTCCGCGCGGTGCCCTCAATAATCTTCTGCGCCTGATCCAGATCGTAGGCGTTCAAATCTTTGAACTTGGTCTGAGCGATTTTACGGACCTGTTCGGTGGTGATCTTCCCGACCTTTTCCTTGTTGGGGACGCTGCTTCCCTTGGCGATTTCGGCGGCCTGCTTGATTAGAACAGCGGCCGGCGGGCTCTTGACCTCGAACGTAAAGCTCTTGTCCATATAGACGCTTATGACGACCGGCACGATCGTGCCGTTAAGGTCTTTCGTTCGCTCGTTAAACTGGGAAACGAACTGACCGATGTTGACGCCGCGCTGCCCTAACGCGGGGCCTATCGGGGGGGCGGGCGTCGCCTGTCCGCCCGGCGCCTGCAACTTGATTTTCACTGCTATTTGTTTAGCCATTTGTCACCTTTGTCCGCATCCGCTGCCTGGCTTATTACGCCCTGCCGGATACGGAAACAACAACTCCTATCCTATGAAGAGACTCAAGTTTTCTCGAGCCGCCAATACTCTATATCCAGCGGAGTGCTTCTGCCGAATATAGTCACAATCACACTGACAATTCCACGCTCGGTGTCGATAGAATCGACAACACCTTCGAAGTTCTCAAAGGCCCCCTCGCGAATCTTGATCTGAGCGCCCTTCTGGAACTCGACTTTTATACTGGGCGCCTCTTCCGGCCTCTCGGCCTCGAGGAGCATCTTCGCAACGTCCGTATCTCTCATGGCAGTTGGAATACCCTCGGTGCCTATAAAATCCCCAACACCTGACGTTCCCTTGATCATAAACCAGGCCCGTTCGGGGACTCGGCCATCCTCGGTTGCCTCCATTTCCATAAACACGTAGCCAGGATAGAGCTTTCGCTTGTGGACGGTTTGCTTACTGCCGCGGATACGCTTGATCTGCTCAACAGGAACCTCAATACGGCCGATAATATCAGTTAAACCCTCGTTATCCACCTTCTGCTTGAGAGATTCCCTGACCTGAACCTCTTTGTTTGCCGCAACTCGTAAAACGTACCACTGCATATCAGTGCCTTGTTCCGTATCCCCAATCGACATCCGGCTCCTCGCTCGGGACAAGGATGCCCTCGACGATGCCCATTGGGTCATTATCCGCCCAATATCCACGAAAAGAACGTTCGAAACGTAATATCCGTAACTCCGAGAAGCACAGCTACCAGGACCACAACGACGATCACGATAAACGTCGAAACAGCAATCTCCTGCCTGCTCGACCAGCTAACCTTCTTCATTTCGCCTTCGGCGGCAATCATGAAGTCCGCGACCGAAACTTTATTCACCAACCAAAGCAGGAAAACAGCCAGCACGACAAACAAACCAACGGGTGCCAAGGTCGATACCCACAAGGCCCATTCCTTTGGGAGACCGGCAAGCCAGACATCCAGCTTCCCATAGAGCTTCCAACAGCCGGCGCCGACAATGATCGCCCCTGCAAAAAAACTGCCGAGCCTCGTATATTTGCCCTGACCCCGTTTGTAGATATCAAAAGCCATAATTGCTGAATCCCTTATCCATCCCGTGTATTCAAGCTCGCCAACAGTCGGCTCAGCCAAAACAGGCCAGGAGGGAGTCGAACCCCCAACCTTCGGTTTTGGAGACCGACGCTCTGCCAAATTGAGCTACTGGCCTAACTCTCGTTTTCATTGTCACCGCAAGGCGGAACAGGCCCTACTTGCGCCGAACCTTGTGTACGGTATGCGCACGCTCCTTTTTGCAGAACTTCTTCAGGCTCAGCTTCGGTGCGCCCTCAGCGACACTTACGCTCGTACGATAGTTTCGTTCGCTGCACTGGCTGCACTCGAGCCAGACATGCTCCCTTTTACTCTTTTTGGCCATAAAGTCCGTTCTCACCAAGCAGGCCCACCCGGGCGGAAGCACCTATTTTCCATCCGGCGGCCAACTGGGTATAGTTCATTGCTCCGAGCGCTTCTTGCGATAGTCGCGCCCTTCGGCGGTCTGTCCGGAATTCCTATTGGATAATCTTGGTTACGACGCCGGCGCCAACCGTCCGACCGCCCTCGCGAATAGCGAAGCGGAGCCCTTCCTCCATAGCGATTGGGAAAATGATCTCCACTTCCATCGCTATGTTATCACCCGGCATACACATTTCGGCGCTCTTGCCCTCTCGGCTTTTGATCGCTACGACCGAACCGGTAACATCGGTGGTTCTAAAGTAGAACTGCGGCCTGTAGCCTGCAAAGAACGGGGTGTGCCGGCCGCCTTCCTCCTTCGTCAGCACATAGACCTCGGCCTCGAACTTCGTATGAGGCGTAATGCTGCCGGGCGCCGCGCAAACCTGTCCGCGCTCCAGCTCTGTCTTTTCCACGCCTCGCAAGAGCAATCCGATGTTGTCGCCGGCCTGTCCTTCATTAAGCGTCTTGTTAAACATCTCGACGCCCGTAACAACGGTCTTGCGAGTCTCCATGGAAAGACCAATGATCTCGACCTCCTCGCCCACGTGAATCTTGCCGCGATCCACTCGGCCGGTCCCGACTGTGCCGCGACCCTTGATGCTGAAAACATCCTCGATAGGCATAAGGAACGGCTTATCAACCTCGCGAACCGGAATCGGAATGTACTCATCCATCACCTTGAGCAGCTCAATAATCGGCTGGCAGACAGGATCGTCTATACTCTGGGCTCTCATTGCTCCCAGGGCATTGCCCTTGATAATCGGGATATCGTCACCGGGGAACTCATATTTGTTGAGCAGGTCTCTTATCTCGAGCTCGACCAGTTCGATCAGCTCCGGGTCGTCAACCAAGTCAACCTTGTTAAGGAAAACCACAAGCTTCGGCACATTGACCTGGCGGGCCAGAATAATATGCTCACGGGTTTGTGGCATCGGGCCGTCAGCCGCACTGACCACAAGAACAGCACCGTCCATCTGTGCTGCACCGGTTATCATGTTCTTTACGTAGTCCGCGTGGCCCGGACAATCAATGTGGGCGTAGTGCCGATTCTCCGTCACGTATTCAACGTGCGCCGTCGATATCGTCAGAATCTTCGTTGGGTCCCGGCGCCCCTGAGCCTCAGACGCCTTGGCGATCTCATCGTAAGACTTAAACTTGCACAGCCCCTTAAACTCCATCACCTTCGTCATTGCGGCTGTCAGAGTTGTCTTGCCGTGATCCACGTGACCGATAGTTCCAACATTGATATGTGGTTTTGTCCGTTCAAATACCGCCTTAGCCATCTTAGTCTAAACCTCCAATGTTTTGGGTTAGTATTCAATTACTCCGTAGTCCTTTGCTCTACCACCTATTCCCAAACGCCAAAATCCGAATCTATAGTCAACTCACAACCAGGACTTATCGGGTTCCGCCAAAACGGAGCGCGACATCCCGGCTTGAACCGCTTGCATTTAGCTGCTGATGGGATTTGGACCCATGACCTCGTCCTTACCAAGGACGCGCTCTACCGACTGAGCTACAGCAGCGACACCCGATCCGCCTTTGTCACTGCGAATCGAATGAGAAACAACAACCTTACCCGGCTCGTATCCCAAGAAATACGAACACTTCCCCTTGCTCCTGAGCTGATTTACGTTTTGCTACAACCCAGGAACCTGTAGTTTGCGTAAGTTTTTTACTATAAACCCCTGAGTTTAAGTAAACGGGCACAAAACTGCAAATACAAAAAACGGCAAAAATCCAAAAAAAGCAAGAAAAAACGAAAAAATTTCAGCTCTGCACGTTTCTGCGTGAAAAAAACCTTGTGTTTCCCCCATCGGCCGCGTGGCCCAGTCGAACCACAACTGCTGTTTATGCCCCACCCGGCTCCGGTTTGCCCGGTGCCTTGGCTTTGCCGAAACGCGTGATCCACCCTCTGAGGCGGTCCCGCCACAACGGCCGGGCTACGGGCGTCTTGATCCTTGTCAATGCGTCCAGCAACACGTTTGGATCGGCCCCAGCAGGCGGCTTGGCCAGATAGTCGTCAATTGAGCGCATAATTGCGTCATTTGCGTCCAAATCCTGCCTCAGCAGGCAGTTCTCCACCAGTTTTGCGGCCAAGTCAACCTTCGGCAATCTCAGATACGCATGGAGGAGGTCTGGTAATATCGCCTGTTTTGCCTCCAGAGTGGGTGCGGATTCGTACAATCTGCCCAGATAATCAGCCGCCTGCTCGAATTGAGCAGTCTTGGTGTACAACTGAGCCAGCTTTTCTCGGACGTTTTTCAACATTGTTGGCTTGTTTTCAGCGACAGCCTTACGCTCAGCTATCTCCAGGAACGTGATTCTTTGGCTATCGGAGGCCTGTATGCCGCCATTTTCGGCCACAAAAGTGTCCACCCAGTCGCCAAGGACTGTGGCATCGGCGCCGCCAAATATCTTAAGCATTGCCTGCCACGCCGGCTCACTCTCCGAGTTCAAGCCTATTTTCCCCGCCAGCCAGGGTAAATCCTCGTTCCCGCCCACTTCTGCGGCGAGACCTATCAGCTTCTTCCTTATTATTGCGCTGGGGTCATTGATAAACTCCTTTCTCAATTGCCTCAGTGCAGCCACTTTGTCAATGTTTACAAGACCATCCACTGCCGCCTCGCGGACAAAATCCGTCTTATCAGTCAGAGCCGCCTCAAAAAGTGCTGTGAATAGCCTCCTCGATTGCGTTCTGTGCACACTCTGGGGCGCACAGAGGCCCGACATGGCACCGAGCAAACCGCCGCGCAGCGCTCCATCAGAATCATTCTTCAGATCACCGTATCTCTTGGCAAGCATGTCAAGGTATCTGTCAGCCTCGGCATCCGTTAATCCGTCCTGTTCCAGGAGCATTCTTATGAATTCCGCACCCTTTTGGACCTTTGCCGGCGTTTCATCGGAGAGATACTTGAGTGACCATTCAAGGGTCTGTCTTCTTATCTCCGGGGCGATCTTGATCGTTGAATTGGGAAGAAAGGCGATATAACACGCTCTGCCGAGCGCACCGAACAGCTCGGTCTTAACCTGATCATCCTGCTCGGCTTCGAGCTGG
>Ga0315275_10002013_pt1 | contig 18180 bp, 11 predicted proteins | sample YL17G03_0_MG_FD_205557 | JGI IMG/M metagenome (GOLD analysis project Ga0315275, IMG submission 205557) | Sediment microbial communities from Yellowstone Lake, YNP, Wyoming, USA - YL17G03_0 | ecosystem: Environmental > Aquatic > Freshwater > Lake > Sediment | place: USA: Wyoming | collected...
CGGGGACCCAGTCGGGGCAGCGCTTCCGGCTGCGCGGCAAGGGTGTGCGCAACGTGCGCACGGGGGTGCACGGCGACCACTACTACACCGTGCAGGTGACGGTGCCGCGAGTGGTCTCGCCGGCCGGCCGCGAGGCCGCGCGGAGGGTGAGCGAGCTCTACGTCGGGGCCGGCGACCCGCGGGCGGGGCTGCCGCGCGCACTCGACTAGAGGAATGCGCGCCCGGCGGTCGCGCCCCACACAAGACAAGACGAAGGGTTTCTGTGGGGCTCGCGCTGCGCGAGCTGTCACTTGCTCTTCGAGACCAAGGGATGCGCGCCCGGCGGTCGCGCCCCACACAAGCCAATTGTTTCCTTATCGATGGCAAGAAAAGGGCGCGCACGGCGTGCGCGCCCCATACTCTTTGCTCTTTCAGTCTTAGCGGGCGAGCCTCTCCACCAACGGGATCGCCTGGTCCATCGTCATCCCGTCCTTCACGGTCAGAGTGCGGCGCCGGCTCCAGCCGGTGTCGGTGGCGGTGACGTACTCCACCGTGTTGCCGACCACCCGGTAGACCACTGGGTTGAGGTCGGCTCCCAGTACGACGCGCACCGCTTCCATGCTGAGTTCGTCGGTCATTGCGAACGCCTTCCTCACGCCGAAGATCGGCATGTGGCGGCGCCGCTGCGCGATCACGGTGATCCCCTTGGGATCGGTGGTTGCTCCCTTGTCGAGGGCGAACTGCACCTCGAGCAACTGGAACAGGCAGATCCGCTGCGAGCCGTACAGCAGGAAAGCGCGGTCCCGAGGAGCCTGGTCGCCGAACACCGGATGCTCGAGCACGGCGGGGGGAACCGGTACAGTACACGCGAGTCCTATTGAAGCGAAGGTTTCCAGGTTCTGCGTGACAAGAGCGTCAGGGTCATCGACATCGGCGCTGAGCCGGAGCAAGGCGTAGCTGCCGTGCCCCCGCTCGGTCCCCTCCCACCACACCACATGCACGAAGCTGTCACGGATCACCGTAGCCTTGCCCGGGTCGTCGGGCGCGCTCGCGTCGGGGACCGTCGTTCCCACCTCGTTGAGCTGAATGGTCGGGTTGCGGGGGTGCGCCGAGAGGTCCTGGGTCAGGCGCTCGACGCGCTCCCAGTTCCCGTCACGCCACACCGCCAACATCACCTCGGAGGCGCTCGCCGACCAGTTGCGTTGCCAAACCACCGCGACCTTGCCTGTGAGCTCGTCGGCGGCCACCTGGATCTGGGTGTCGGATGTGCCGTAGAGCGCCAGCGGGAACGGAACCACGGAGCGCATGACCACTGCGCCGTCCCTCACCCCTGTGAGCACGAGGCCTTGAGGGGCCGCGCTGGCCTTCCACAGCACGCCGCTGCGGTCCAGGAAGTACGGGTTCGCCGCCAGGGCCGCGGTGGCGGCCAGGAGGAAAGCGAGGGTCAGGAAGGTCCGTCGCATGGTCCCCTCACGCTTTCAGGTTGATCACCTCGCGCACGTTGAAGGCGCGAAGGAACGACTTCATGCCCCGGAAGTCGGGGTAGTACGCCGACAGCGACTGCAGGTAGCGGTCGGTCGCCGCCTCGTCCCCCGCATCCATGGCGGCGTCGGCAAGAAGCATCAGGGTGTTGCGCTCCACCGTCGGGTGGCTGAACTCGCGGGACAGGGCGAGGGCCTTCTCCCCGATCACCCGGGCCTGGGCGAACTCGCCCTGCTGGAGCGCGCCGTAGCAGAGGTCCTGGTAGACCTCGGGCAGGAGCTGCCGCGTCCCGAGCGTCTCGAGGGCCGCCGCGGCGTCGCGGCAGAGCGCGATGCCATCCGCGGGCTCGCCGGTGCACATCAGGCAGTACCCGAGGTTGTCCCGGGCCACCGCCAGGTTGATCGGGTCGTCGCCGTCCTCGCCGGCCAACTGGAGCGCGAGACGGAAATTCTCCGCCGCCTCCTGAAAGTGGGAGTCCCTCAGGGCGAGCACGCCGCGAAGGTTGGCGGAGCCCTTGAGGGCGCGCCGCTCGCCGGACGCCTCGGCCAGCTCGCTCGCGCGCCGGGCGTACGCCAGCGCCCGTGCCACGTTGCCTTCGGCCTCGTAAACCTGGGCCGTGTAGTAGGCCGCCATCCACGAGGTGAACGGATCCCGGGAGCGCATCAGGACGTGCTTGAGCTCGCCGACGGCGCCGTCCAGCCGCTCCAGCTCCAGGAGGACCACGCACCTGTTGCAGAACGCGCGGTCCGTGAGCTCGCGGTCGCCGAGCCGCTTGGCCTCGTCCTCCGCGGCGGAGAACAGACGCAGCGACCGCTCGAGGCGCCCGCCGGTGAAGGCGCGCTGCGCCACCTGGGTCAGGCGGAGGTACCGCTCTGAAACACCCGTCACTGTTCGGGCTCCCGGTGCCTGCTGCGCTTGAACTCCACGAAATCCACGACCTCGTGCTGATCTTCGCGCGGCAATGCCCTGAAAGATTCTAACAGGTTCGCCTCGCGCGAAGTCAAGCTCTGCTGGGCCAGATCGCCGAAGAACTCCCCCAGCGACATCTCGAAGACCTGGAGCAGGCGAAAGAGCACGTCCAGGGAAACCCGGTACTCGCCCTTCTCCATGCGCGACAGGTCCGACTGCTGGATGCCAATTTGGCGCGCGAGTTCCGTCTGGGTGAGGCTGCGCTCCTGCCGGTGCTGGCGGATACGCTGCCCCACCGTCGCGGTGGGAAGCGAAGGACGGGTTTGGCGAGTCATGCGACCTTGTCGCCCCGGTGGAGTTTTGCTACCGTGCACCGGGGTCCTAAGAGTTATGCTAGGACCCCATGCGGGTCCTGTCAAGGAACAACGGGATGCTATCGATCCTCTCCTCGGTCTGGCGCTGGCGACGCCTGGTGTGGGAGCTGGCGCGTCGCGACTTCAAGGCGCGGTACGCCGGCTCCGCCCTGGGCGTGGCCTGGGCCGTGCTCGAGCCTCTGGTGCAGTTTGCGCTCTACCTGACCGTGTTCTCGTACTTCCTTGGCATGCGTCTTGAAGGAAGGCCCGGTGTGGGACTCTTCGGCTTGTACCTGATTAGCGGCCTCGTGCCTTTCCTCGCCTTTCAGGAGTCGGTGATGAGGGCGACGGGCCTCGCCCGAGAGCGTGCGCAGCTCGTCCGCCACGTCAACGTGCCTCTCGAGGTCGTCCTTGCCGGTGCCCTGACGGCCGTCCTCGCGCGGCACGGCGTGGCGCTCGTCCTAGTCATGGGTGTGGCTGCCGGGTTCGGGACGTTCGCGCCCGCAGGTGTGCCATGGCTGCTGGCCGGCCTCGTGGTGCTGGTCATCGCCGTGTTCGGTCTCGGCCTCGCTCTGATGATCGGCGGGGCTTTTCTTCCAGATCTGACGCAAGTGGTCGGGACGGTGACCACGATTCTCTTCTTCGCCACCCCGATCGTGTACCCCGTAAGCGCCGTCCCCCGACGAGTCGCGGAGTGGCTGATGCTCAACCCGCTCTGGGGAGGGCTGCACTGCTTTCGCGTTGCGCTCCTCGGCGAGCCGCCGGACGTCAAATCCTTCGCCCTTGCCGCCGCAAGCGCATTAGTCGCATTCGCAATCGGCGTTCTGGTGTTCAAGCTGCGTCGGCACCAGGTGCCCGACCTGTTGTAGCCGTGTGAGCTCCGGCTGTCTCGCCGGATTGGAGGGATTCACTGATGAGAGGAAAGATCGTTTCGTTGTTGGCCGCAGGGTTGCTCGCGCCGGTCCTCGGGCTGGGTCAGGGTGCCCAGAAACCCCCAGCACCGGCCGCGCAGCCTCCCCAGGGCGGCGCTCCGATGCAGGCGCCGGCGACGCTGCCCGAGGATGTTCAGCAGCCGATCGTTCGACGCATGCCGTACGACCAGTGGCTGAAGCAGTACTACCAGATCTACAAGGTCCCGAAGAAGGACGCGATCCCGCTCGGACGCAACCGGGTGCGACCCCACTCCACGATCGGGGTTGTGATGGAAATTGTGGGCGAGGAGGGCGACAACTACCTGGTGCGCAACCTCCCGCCTGAGGACCCCCAGTCCGCTGGCCACAGCACGTGGTGGAGGAACGAGGCGATCGAGATCTTCAACAGCATGAAGAAGGACTACTTCACCGACAAGTACCTGATCGTCAACAACCCCGACGTGCCCCCCCCGTTCACCGATCAAGTTCGCTTCGTTGCGGCAGACACCGGGCTCCCCCGTGGCGGCCGCTGGCAGATGTCGTTCGACGTTGCCGACATGAACGGCGACGGCCTGCCCGACCTGGTGTTCGGCCCGCAGCGTACCGGGCCGCCAACGCCGTACGTCGTCCTGCAGCAGAAGGACGGGAGCTGGAAGCTGTGGCAGGATGTGAAGTGGCCGACCGAGGGGATCAAGCTCGACTACGGGACGGTGCGGGTGGCGGACTTCGACGGCGACGGCAACAGGGACATCGCCCTCGCGTGCCACTTTTCGAAGACGTACGTCCTCTACGGCAACGGCAAGGGTGACTTCACGCGCTTCGTGGCAGTCCCGCAGAGCAACCCGGACATGACATCGCGTGCCCTCGCGCTGGCCGACTTCGACGGCGACGGAAGGCCGGACATCGCGTCCTATGCCGAGGTGGACCTCAACCTGGCCAGCTCGCGGCCGCTCCCGTACGGGCACGTCAACATCGCCCTCAATACCCGCTCAGGCTGGCAGGCTTTGAAGAAGAAGGGTTTTCCTCAGGGGATCCAGGGCGACTGGCTATCGGCGGCCGATGTCCTCGGTGACGGGAACATCGACGTGCTGCTCACCTCCCGTGCCCACAACGTCACGGACATCGTGATCCGCAACCTGGGCAAGGCCGAGAGCTGGGAGCCGTTTGCGAGCCAGCAGATGCCGGTTAACGCGTACGTGTTCGCCAACGTCGCCGCGCCCCTCGACCGTTTCCAGCAACCTGACCTCCTGGAGTGCTTCGAGCAGTTCAACCCCTGGAAAGTCGAGCCTCCCACCCAGGCATGCGTGATCTACCGTTTCCACGACGCCAAGGGCAAGCGGACCGCGACGCCCACAGCGCAAGTGCTTTTCCAGGAGAAGGTTGAGTACCAGAATTACCAGGCGGCGGGGGTCGGCGACCTCAACGGCGACGGCCGCAACGACATCGTCGTCGCCACAAGCGACGGCAGGGTGCGGGTGTTCCTCCAGGCGGGTAACGGCTCCTTCTACGAGCAGCGAAACCCCGGGCTCGACCGCCCTGGGACCGTGTTCTTCGACGCCAGGGTTGTCGACCTCGACGGCGACGGGCGGGGGGAGCTGATCCTGGCGGGGTCCCCCTCCAGTGAGCAACCGGGGGGAGGCGTCTGGGTCTACAAGGCGGTGCCGGCTTCCGGGGCAACCGGGGGCGCACCCATTGCCCCTTGACACGCCCGGGCAGGGCTGTTACGGTGACGCAGTGACACTGTTCAGCCCGTGGGGGTTGACAAAGAGGAGTGGCGGCGCTAGCTTAATGCTGGTGCAGCATAACGCCTAAAAAGCGGGGTATGTCATCTCATATCAGGGAGGTGATGCTATTGGGTCGCAGCGGAGAACCCAACGTCGTGCAAGGTCGTGGCTGTTTTCGGATTCTCGTGAAGGAAAAAGGAGGAATAAAGCTATGAAGAAGACCATCATCCTTGCGTTGGCTCTCGCCCTGGTGGGCGGTGTGGCTTACGCCAACTTCTGCGCGCGGGACATCGTCCCGTCGGCATCGCTCTTGGTGCCGTACATCATCGTCGACACCAACGCCGACGGCTCGCCCAACGCCAACGGCTACACCACACTGACCGTGGTGACCAACGTGTCGAGCGCCAAGGCGCTGATCCACGTGACGGTGTGGAGCGCCGCGTCGGTCGCGGTCGTGGACTTCGACGAGGTGCTCTCGGGCTACGACGTGTGGTCGATCAACTGGCGCGACCTCGTCACCGGCAACTTCAACCTGTTCGACACCGGCAGCCCGACCACCGGGTTCTGGACCGGGACCACGGGCACCGCCGGCTCCGCGTTCGGCCCGACCAGCAACCCGCTGGGCCCGTCCTTCGCCGTCATCGGCAACCCGCGGGACATCGACTTCACCACGCCCGCAAACACCAACTGCGGCTTCCCCTGGGGCAACCTCTCCGCGTACGCGGGGATCATCCAGGCCGGGCTGACCGCACCGCTGGTCGCCTGGACCGGGAACTACCAGGACACCGACTGTAACCCCACAGCAGCCGAGATCGGTTTCACGGGCTGGCTGAGCACGCTGACCGCGTCGCCGCTGTTCTTCTACGCGACGATTGACACCGTGACCTCGTGCAACGGCCTCTTCCCGGACGCGCTAGCCTACTGGAACGACAACGCTGGCGCCGGCTACAACGCCACCGCCAACGTGCTCACCGGCTACGACTTCTACCTGAACTTCACCTCCAACTACTCGGAGTCGACCCCGGCCGTCGGGCTCGAGGCCAACCCCGCCAATGCCGGCGTTGGTTTCTACACCAAGTACCGCGTTGCGACCGGGGCCACGGACCAGACCGACGATCGTGAGCCTCTGGGCACGGCGTACGCATTCAACTACCTGAACGGCGGCGGCGTGACGACCGACGTGGCGGTGTGGAAGAACTACCACGAGTTCGCCATCACCAGCACCTATGAGCACGTGCTCGCGTGCCGGCCGTACATCTACTACGCGTGGGACGAGAACGAGCTGGCCAAGGCCCGCACGATCACCACCTGCCCGTCGGGTCTGTGCTTCGGCAACCCCGAGCCGAACGTGTTCCCGTTCGAGACCCAGAAGGTGGCCGTCACGAGCACCAACTTCACCGGCCTGATGAGCGGCAACGGCTGGATGCTGCTGGTGTTCGACCCCTCGATCCCGACCAACGTTGCAACGACCGAGACCTTCCTGCAGGCCTACGTGTTCGCGAAGTACAACTTCGGCGCGTACTCGACCTCGGTTGAGGCGACGACGATGTCGAACGTCTATTGCTTCGGAACCGCCCAGAGGCTGCCCTTCCTCAACACGTTCGCGTACTGGGGCGCTACTGCTCCTCCGACTCCGTAGCTCCTCTGCAACTGCACACACACGGCGGGCGGGCTTCGGCCCGCCCGCTCTTTTTTGTGTCGGGGCGCACATAAGTCGGGTGGACACCGGGCTTTTGGGGCACTATGATGCACTGGGACGGAGGTAGTGCATGCTGAAAGTCTCATCCTGGAAGCAGTTGCACGGGCTCGCCGTGGCCGCGGCGCTCGCCGGCGCGCTGGTCGCGACCGGCGCTGCGCGCCCTGCGGCTGCACAGCCCGTCTGCTACCAGCAGTCCGGCTACCTCATGGACACGTGCGGGACGAGCCCCAACGCGCGGGACTACGAGTTCTCCAGCGCGCAGGGTGGCTACTTCGCCTTTGCCGATGGCACCAACTACCTCGTCTTCTGCCAGCTCAACGACCTCACGATCTACAACGTGGGTAGCCCCCTTGCGCCCACCGCCCTGGTGAGCAGCCACATCCCCTGGGACTGGGGCACGATCAACACCGGCGGGGACACCCACGGGCCGTACAAGAGCCACCTCACGGACGTGGCCACCGCGGGAGGTTTCCGCTACGGGCTCGTCTCGATGGGCGAGTACGGTTGGGACTTCCTCCGCATCTCGGGAGGCGCGCGGGGGTTCCTCGGCACCGGTTACCACCCCGGGATCCAACTTAGCTCCGCCGAGTACATGAGCACGGCCCTGTTCAGCGACGGGGTCTCGACCTATGCCGTGGGCCAGAAGCTGGATTCGGGGAGCATCTCGCGTGAAGACACCTCGATTCAGATCTACAGGATCGGCAACACCACCGACCTCACCCCCGGGCTGACCGTCTCCACGATGACACCGCTCGCCCGGGTTCCGACCGACGCATCGTTCCCCACCCCGATGAACGTGATGAGGCTCTGGGTGGTGAACTTCAACGGCCGGACGCTCCTGCTCGCCCGCCGGAACGACTTTTTGCAACCGGCGCTTCTGATCGCTGACATCACCAACCCCACCGCCCCGTCCGTCGTGAACACCATCCGGGGCGACAGCACCCTATTCGGCGGAAGATGGGCAGTGGACGAGGGCCACGCAACGGTGTGGGTCGCGGACAGGACCCACCCGGTCGTGCACGCCTACAAGATCGTCCAAATGCTCGGTCTTCCGGGACTCCAATATCAGTACTCGGTGGCCTACTGGGGCACGGGAACGGAGACCATTGCGGGCAGTGTGCTCAGCGTTGCCGGAAGTCTGCTTGTTGCGGCGAACGGCAGCGCGGTCGGCTACCTGAGTCTGGCCGGCGGCCAGGCCACCCGTCTGCCGCCAGCGGCGGGCTTCACGGACCTGATCCCGCGCGTTTGCCTCAATGCGGCGTTCTCAGAGACGGTGAACGCCCTCTGCACGTTCCAGGTCGGCGGGCAGCACTACGCTTTCCGCTCGATGACGTACTCCGCCGACATCGTCGGCGTGAACAATTCGTGCATCTCGACGATCCCGGTTCCGGACTTCACCGTCACTGGCGGAAGCGCGAGCGCGGCCTGTGCACCGCCCGTCGGATACTCCCAGGCCGATGCCGGTTTCCCCGGTGACACGTTCGCGATCAGGGACGCCTCGCTCGGCGTGTGGCAGACCGCGACGCTAGACATCCAGCAGCCGCTCGGCACCTCGGTGGGGACGATGGGCGGACAGACGTTCCCGTTCACGATCACCGGCTACGGCCAGGCGTTGGCGTGGACGCCACCGGCGAACACTTCCCCAGGTGACTATTACGCCGTCCTCTCCATCGCGGGCGGGACACCTCCATCCACGACCAAGGTGATCTCCCTGTGCGGTAATCCGCAGGCGGCACTCACGGTGGCGGTCAACGGTCAGGCGTGCCCCAACCCCATCGCCGGCTGCGACGGGATGGTCAACGACTCGGTCGTGCTGGGCAATCTCGGCACTACGGGCCACCCGTCATCGGCTCCTACCTACGTGTACAGGTCCCCAAGCGGCACGGTATATGCAGGATCCACCTTCTCCCTCAACCAGGGGAGTGGCTCATACAAGGTGGGAGTGGTTGTCCCTTATAACTTCGCAGCTCCGGACGATCCCAGGTGCGCGGATGCGATTTTCACCGGTTTCACGCTTCCTTTCAACTCCCACTACGACTCATGCATGGTCGGCACGGTCAACGCGGGGTACGGAACCGCCAGTTTCCAGGTGGAGCAGCCCTCCGGCACGGTTGTGGCGGACGCGTCACGGGCGGGAAGCGTTCAGGTGAGCCAGACGGTGACGCTCAGGTTCACGGGGCGCGTCGCCAGTGGCTACTACCCGAATCTCCATTGGACTATCCCGCCGTTGGGGAGCCAGCAGCCTTCTTGTAGCTATCTCTTTTGGCCTAACGCCCCGCCGGTTTGCACCATTGCGGCGGGCACCCTGCCGGTGGGCCCTGCCGCACAGTGGGGACTCCAGATGGACGTGTGCTCGCAGGGGGGGCTGGGCCAGCCGTGCACGGGACCCGGCGATCCACGGAGCAGCTCCACCGCCACCCCTGTCACTGTGACGACGACCCAGAACTCGGTCGCGTTCAGCGCAAGCCCGACGTCAGTCAACATCGGCACGCCGATCGCAATCACGCTGGGCCAGATGAACCCCGCCACCAGCGGCTACTCCAGCCTTCTGATCGACTACGGGGGCATTACGTGCGATGGAGTGAGCCAGAGCACAGTCTCGTGCAGCAGCATATTCGGGCAGTACGTCTGCGCCCAGGGCGCGCAAATCAAAACGTTCAGCTACGCCGCCTCGGAAGCAGGCACGACCAAGTACATCACGATCACCGGGACTCTCACGAGCGGGGGAACTGTTCAGTCCCTCCCGGTGGCCATCACCGTCGGCACCTCGGGATCATGCCCATGCCCGACCGTATCTCCGACGATCATCGGGCCTTCGAGCGGCAGCATCAGCCAGACCGTGTCGTTCAGCGCGCAGGCCAGCGCCGGCGGCCACGGGATCACGAGCTGGTCGTGGACGTTCGGGGACGGCGGCACCGCCTCCGGGCAGAGCGTCAGCCACGCTTGGACGAGCGCCGGCACCTACCAGGTGCGGGTCACCGCGACCAGCGATTGCGGCAGCAGCGGGACCGGGACAAGCACCATCGTCATCGGCAGCGGGGGTGGCGGAAACCTGACGATCACGCCGAGCCCGGCGACCGTGGACCCCGGCACGGCAGTCACGTTCACCTTCTCGCCAGGGGTCAGTGTTGCCGGCGACAGCGTGACCTTCAACTTCGGTGACGGGACGGCTCCTGCGTCGTTGAACTACATCTCCTTCTGCACGCCCACGGCCCCCTGCCGCACGATTCTTCACACCTATGCCGCTGCAGGCACATATACGGTTACAGCCGGCGGCACGGCGGGCGGCACCTCCGTGTCGGGTTCGACCCAGGTGGTGGTGCGCAACAACTGCCAGGTCCCCTCGGCGCCGACCGCCGCCTTTTCCTGGCAGCCGAGCGTGGTTCGTATCGGCGAGGTCGTGCAGTTCCAAGACGCCTCGACCGGCGATCCGACCTCGTGGTCGTGGAACTTTGGCGGGCCTGGGGTCGCGGGCTCGTCCGCGGTGCAGGCGTTTGCCGTAACACTCGCCGGCCTCACCATCACCCCGAACGACGCCACCCCCAGCGCCGGCCAGCAGGTGACGTTCACATTTGTGCCGGCCGTCAGCCGCTCCGGCGACTCGCTGACGTTCAACTTCGGCGATGGCCAGACGCAGACCATGGCGTACTCCGGCATCTGCCAGGTTCTTGGGGGTTGCAACAAGATCACCCACGCGTACTCCACTGCCGGAACTTACGCGGTAAACGCTTCCGGAATCGCGGGTGGCGCCTCTGTTTCGGGGAGCACTCAGGTCGTGGTCAGCGGCGGTGGTGGCGGCGGCACCCTCACAATTACGCCAAGCCCGGCGAGCGCAACGATCGGTCAGAACGTGATATTCACGTTCTCGCCGACGGTCTCGCAGAGCGGGGACACGATCACGATCAGTTTCGGTGACAGCACGCAGGCCACCATCAGCTACCCGTGCATACTCGGCGTCTGCGGCGCAACGCACCAGTACGCAACCGCCGGGACGTTCACCGTGACCGCCACCGGCACTGCGGGCGGCGCTTCGGTGTCGGGCAGCACGACGGTCGTGATCGGCGGTGGTGGCGGCGGGGGCGGCACCTCGAACCTCCAGAACCCGGCATACACGTACACGGCCGCCGGCAACTACACCGTGACGCTCGTTGCCACGAACTGCAAGGGTTCGTCCACACTGCAGCTCCCGATCGTCGTCCTGAGTACCTGCACTCAAACCGCCGCACCGGTGGCGGACTTCGACTGGGGGCCGACGGGCGCGCTGGCCGGCTATCCGGAGCAGCAACAGCCCTACGCCGGCCAGCAGGTGACCCTCACCGACCGCAGCACCAACGAACCCAGCACCTGGCACTGGTACGACTTCCAGGAAGGCGCGGTGGACCAGACCGTGACCACGCCGACGTTCGGGTACACCTGGACCCAACCGGGAGACAAGAACGTCCGGATGACGGCCCGCAACTGTTCGGGCCAGTGGTCATCCGAGATCCTCAAGGTGGTGCACATTTTCGAGGACGTCCGGCACGTGACCGCCGACTTCTCATGGTCGCCCTCGGACGTCTCGACCGGCGCCCAGGTCACCTTCACCGCCGCACAGAGCCCGGACTACGGCGATCCCACGGACTTCAACTGGACCTTCGACGATGGCACCACCCAGACCGGCGCCTCCGTCACCTACTCGTTCAAGTGCGGGGGCACCCGCAGGGTGACCCTCACGGCTGCGCGCGGCAGCACCACCGGAACCGTGACCAAGAGCGTCACGGTGGCGGGCACGAGCTGCGGGCCGGAGTCGGTGATGGGAGTGGACGCCGCGAAGATCCAGGGGCTCAACAACACGAACTGGCACGCCGACGTCCGCATTTACAACCCGTCGGCCTTCCCAACCAGCATCACCCTTCAGTTCCTGCCGGTGGGCACGAACAACGTCGCTCCTTTCACGGTCGGCCCCTACCAGCCTCCGCTCGTGCCCAAGGGCACGCTGGTGCTCGACGACATCCTGCAGTGGGTCAAGACATACTTCGGGCAGGACTTCTCGAAGGCCGCGCTGCGGTTCACGTACAAGACCGACGACAACGTGCCACCCATTGTCACGATCCGGACCTACAACCTGCGTCCGGACGGGAGCAAGTACGGTCAGATCAACCCCGGGGTGAACGTGGTGCCCGGCACCACGCTCTCGCCGCAGTGGATCACCGGGCTGCGCAACAACGGGATGACCGACGGCTTCCGCACCAACTACTCGATCGTGAACCTGCATGGGGATTCGGGTGGCGTCGGCGGCATCACGTTCACCCTCTTCGACGAAACCGGCGCATCGCTGGGAAGCAAGACGTTCGGGCTGGCGCCGTTCGGGTACATTCAGGACTCGATCAAGAACCTGTTCGGAGCCGGCTTCGAGAACATCGGCACGTTCTCGCTCAAGATCGAGATCCCCACGGGCGAAGACGTCCAGACCTACGCCTCGGTGATGGACAACCACACGGGCGACCCGGTGATGATCCCGGCGACCACGCCGCCGGACTCGCCGATCTACCTGCCCGCCATAGCTCATCTCAGCGGAGAGGCGAACACCGTCTGGCGTTCGGACCTCCAGCTCACCAACCCCGACGGCAACGGACCCCACACCTGGGAGATCCGGTACACACCGAAGGGCACGAGCTTCGCTGTAATCGCCCGCTCGATTACCCTTGCGCCCGAAAAGAGCGTCTTCATAGACGACCTGATTTCATGGACCTACGACGGCTCCGCATCACCCCTGCCGCCGGATGCCCAGACCAGCGGCATCGTGCGCATCGCGCCCGTTGACGGCACGAGCGTCTACCCGATCGTTGCGGCGCGCTCGTTCAACCTCACCCCCGTCGGCACGTTCGGCCAGGGCATCCCACCGCTTTCGGCCGTAAAGGGTGTGTCTGCACCCGACCCGACGCGCCTGGTGCTGGCCGGCATGTCGAGCGAGGACATCGCCCGGACCAACGTCGGCTTCGTCAACCTTTCCGAGACCCAGGGCGTGAACTTCGTCGTGTACTTCTACGACGAGGGTGGGCGCGTCCTCAACCCACCGGGAATAGACGGCCAGCCCAAGCCGTACACGTTCGCCATCGGGCCGGGGACCTGGGACCAGGACAAGCTGGAGAACCGGTTCCGCAACGCGTTCAAGGTTGCGCTGCCCGCGAACCTGCGAGCGGTCACCGCAGAGATCAGGGTGACCGACGGCGGTCCCGGTTTCGCGTACGCCTCGGTGATCGACACCCTCACGGGCGATCCGAACTTCATCCCTGCGCAGCTCGCGCCGTAGCCCGATCCGCTCCTGACACGCAACGGCCCGCCACTCCCGGCGGGCCGTTGTGATTTTGCTCGTGCCGGGCCCCGGCGAGGGCAGAGCCACTGCGGTCCGGGTCGGGGGCGGAAGATGCCCAGACTGGGCACCTTCCGGGCCGCCGTGTGCTAGCCTCGTGGCGTGCAAGACGCACCCACGGCAGCCAGGACCGGACCCGAGGACAGGCCGGGCCCGACCGTGGAGGTCCACGGCCTGGTCAAGCGCTACCTCCTGTTCGGACGGCGGCGCGACCGCGCCTTGGCGCTCTTCGGCCGTACACGCAACCTGACCTTCGTCACCGCTCTCGAGGGTGTCGATCTCGAAGTAAACCCCGGTGAGGCCGTCGGCATCATCGGGGAGAACGGCTCCGGCAAGAGCACCCTGCTCAGGCTGGTGGCCGGCATCTCCGCGCCGACGGCGGGGACCATCCGCGCGGCGCAGCCGCTGGCGCCCATCCTTGAGCTGGGTCTGGGGTTTCACTCAGACTTCACGGGACGCGAGAATGCCCTCCTCTACGGGACACTGCTCGGGATCGGGGAGTCGGCCATGAAGGAGCGCCTCGGCGACGTGCTCGCGTTCGCCGACCTGGGCGAGTTCATTGACCAGCCGCTGCGAACGTACTCCTCGGGCATGGCCGCGCGCTTGGCTTTTGCCGTGGCGACCCATGTGGATCCCCGCGTTCTCGTGGTGGATGAGGCGCTTGCGGTGGGCGACGGCGCGTTCCAGAAGAAGTGCCTCGACCGCATGGTGCGCTTCAAGCAGGCCGGGTGCACCATTCTGTTCTGCTCCCACGCCATGTACCTGATCACCAGCTTCTGCGATCGGGCGGTCTGGCTGCACAACGGGCGGGTCCAGCAGTGTGGCCCGGCTCAGGAGGTGGTTGAGCAGTACGAGAGCTACCTCATGCAACGGGAGAAGCGGCAGATCTCTGCCGACACCGAGGCGCAGGCGTTGCGTGTGGTCCCCCCTCTCGGCGGCAAGCGGGGCCGCCTGAGGGAAGTCCGAGTGCTGGATGCGGCGGGAAGTCCCACGGAGAGCATCGAGCCCGGCATGGGACTCACGGTTCAGCTCACTGTCGAGAGCATCGATCCCGCCACCAGGTATCACCTTGCGGTGGCCATAGACTCCCAGGATGGACGGTGCCTGTTCGCGGCCGCGACGCACTGGGACGGGGTCGCTCCGCTCTCCGGCGGCACAAGCCACACCGCCCTTCTTCGCATCCCTGCGCTTCCGGTCGCAGCGGGCAGCTTCTCGCTCTCTGGGTTCCTGTTCGACGACAACGCCCTCCACATCTACGACCAGGTGGTCGTCCCAGCGGCCCTCAAGGTGACGAGCCAGCGATGGACGCCGTCCCTCCTGCACCTGCCCCACACATGGGTGGTACCGGTTTGAGCCGCGGGCCACTTTCGGTGGTTTACCTGTTGGAGGACACCACGCTTTTCGGTGGTGTCAAGATCGTTCTTCATCAGGCGGAGCTCATGGCACGCCGCGGCCACGACGTGACCGTTGTGAGCAAAGGGGAACGGCCGGGGTGGTTCCCCTTGCGGGCCGGGTTCCTCCAGGTGCCGGCTCTCGAGCCGCGGCACTTCCCAACGGCTGACGTCACGGTGGCCACGTTCTGGACCACCATCAAAGCCGCCGCGGCCGTGACCTCTGGCACAGGCGTGCACTGCTGCCAGGGTTTCGAGGGTGGATTCCGCCACAACCGCGACGACCATGCCGCCATCACGGAGGCATATCAACTGCCTATTCCCTGTCTGGCGCTGTCGCCCCACTTGGCCGTGCTGGTCAAGGAGCGCTTTGGAAGGCCTGCGCGTGTCGTGCCGCCGGCACTCGTTTCCTACTGGCGACCCGGGTGGCGGTGGCGTCCCCACCGGGTGCCACGGGTTCTCGTCGCCAACCCTTTCGAGATCGAGTGGAAGGGGGTGACCACCGCGCTCGCGGCCGTAAGCATGCTGCGGTCGCAGGGGTTTTCGTGTCGCCTGGTCCGGGTGTCGCAGTGGCCGCTCGGCAATGCGGAGCGTTCCCTCCTCGAGCCCGACGAGTTCCACCACCACCTCGAGCCGCGCAGGGTTGCAGAACTTCTCCGTGGCGCAGACCTCATGCTGGCCCCGTCCTGGGAAGACGAAGGGTTCGGGCTGCCGGTGTTGGAGGCGATGGCGAGCGGGCTGCCGGTGGTGGCGTCGGACATCTCGGCGTTTCGAGTGTTCGCCGGTGGCGCGGCAGTGCTGGTGCCTCCCGACCGGCCGGAGGCGTTCGCTGAGGCGGCACGGGCGATCCTGGGCGATCCGGCTCGGTGGCGGGCAATGCGGCGTCGGGGCCTCGAGGCCGCGCGGGGTTTCTCGGAGGAGCGAGTGGCGGAGATTGCGGAGGAAGCTCTGTACTGGGTCGCCGAGGGTCGCTGGCGTTCGGCGCCGTGAGGGCGGAACGTTGACCGGCCCGGACAGCGTTCGACCCGTCCTCTGGCTGCGCGCGCTCTCCCCACGGGGCGTGGTCGCGGAGCACCTCCGCCACGTCGCAGGCAGCTTTGAGGCTGCTCACTGGAACGTCGTGACGGGTGACCACCTGGATCCTCCTCCCGGCGTGGCACTCGCGGTGATGGAGGACCCCTGGGTCGAGCCTCTCCCGAAGTTGGCGCGGGCACTCGCGACGGCGTCCGTCGACGGCCCGCCAGCGTGGCGTGTTCCGCTCGTGTGGGGTCTGGCGGGGGTGCAGGGGTGGCGCGAGAAAGCACCTCCGGCGACCATGCTGGAATACGAGCGGCGAAGCGTCATCAGTCGGCACCGCCGGGCGGTGTCCTTGGAGTCGAATCCATGGTGCGGTTTTGCCGTCGCAGCCCCTGGTCAGGCCGAGGCTCTGCTTTCGGCTGGGTGGCCGCCGAGCGCAGCGGCACTCGTCGTGGCAACCCGCCTGTTTCGCTACTCCGACCCGTCGGCCCACGAGAGGCGGGAGCTGATCCGTTTCGTTCCCGCGTCGGCGCGCCGCGTGGTCGATGTCGGTTGCGGCTCGGGGCTTTTCGGGGCGCTCCTCCGTACTGCGGGGAAAACGGTGATCGGGATCGAGCCCGACTGGGAGCTGGCCCGCCTCGCCCGGGCGAGGCTCAACCTTGTTCTGCCGTTGTTGGGTGAGCAGGGCTTGGAGGCGCTTCGCGTCCCGGTGGACTGCGTCGTGCTAGCTGATGTGCTTGAACACACATCTCCACCACAGCGCCTGCTCAGAGCTGCCGCCAAGGCACTCGGGCGAGGAGAGGAGGGACGGCTGGTCCTCTCTTTTCCCAACGCGGCGTGGGCACCCATCGTGCGCGCACTGGCGGCGGGTCGTTGGGACACCACGCTCGCCGGAGTCCAGGCCAGGGATCACCTCTTCTACACGACACCGAGGTCGTTTGTGGCAATTGCCGAGGAGTGCGGGCTCGCCGTCGAGACGCTCGAGCCGCTGGGCGCGGGTGCGTCGTTCCGGGAGCGGCTTTGGGGGCGGCTCGCCGCGCTCAGTGCCGGCGGTAGACTCGCGGAAACGGCGGCGCCCCAGTGGGTGGCGGTGCTGAGGCCACGATGAGTGCCGAGGTGTCGTTCGTGCTGGTAGCACACTTTTCGTCGGCGGTGGCGCCCGCTGCCGTCGCGAGCTTCCGGGATGAGGCCAAACGGCTTGGAGTGAGCTTCGAGGTCGTAATTGTCGATCACTCGGAAGAAGCCGGGGAAAGCGCGCGCCTCCGGTCTGTCGCACCCGAAAGACTTCTCGCACTTCCCAACCGTGGGTACGCTGCCGGCGTGAACGCGGGAATCGCGGCAAGCACCGGAGACATCGTGCTCGTGGGCAACCCTGACATATGCCTGGCCTCGGGTGCCCTGGGACCGTTGCTCGATGCGCTGGCGGGCGGCTGGGACATCGTCGGACCGCAGTTTGAGCTCGCGGGGCTTCTCCTACCGCCCGCGGATGTGCAGACGCCTGCCGAGGAGGTGAGGCGGTGGCTGGCGAGCCGCTCGCGCCTGCTCTGGCGGCTCTACTTTGGGCGAGAGCTCCGGCGGTGGCGGCGGGCCTGGGACGCCTCCGCGCCGCTCGCCGTGTCCGCCCTGTCCGGGGCACTGCTGGTGTTCCGCCGCGAGGTCGTGGCGAGGATCGGTCCCTGGGACGAGCGTTACTTCCTGTACTTCGAGGAGACCGACTGGCTGAGGCGCGCGACTTCCGCAGGCCTGCGGATCGCGCAGGTGCCAGCGGCTCGGGTCGAGCACCGGTGGGGTCACGCGGCCGACCCAGCCGCCATGAGCGGGCACCTCCTGCGCTCACGGAGCCGCTTCCTCCGCGCGCATTTCGGCCTAAGGGGACGCATGGTTGCCGGGATGAAGCTGACGCGCACGCCACTGCGGCCGCGGCCACTCGTGGAGGGGGGCGCAAACCTCCCGCCCGGTGAGCTGCTCTGGCTTCTCTCGCCGACCTCTGTGGGATTCCCGGCTGCCGGCTTTGTGGGCACTGCCTCAGCCTGCTTTGGGGCGGTCAGAGAGTTCTACGACGCGCTTGCGAGACCCTCCTGCCACCTCCTCTTTGCGGTCGAGCCCGTATCCGGCGATCTTCTGGGACCGTGGTCCTGGGAGCCAGCTCATGGGTGAGGTGCTCTACCGCACGTACCGGACTGGCGACGAGGTCCAGATCAACGCCGGCTTCAACGAGGTCTTTGGCCTGAGCCGTTCGCTCGAAGAGTGGCATTGGAAGTTTCCGGAGCACCCCGAAGGCCGTTGGATCATGCTCGCGGTCGACGCTGACGGCCGCGTCCTCGCCCATTACGCCGCAGTGGCCATGCAGGTGCGGTTCGGGC
>Ga0315275_10002014_pt1 | contig 18179 bp, 14 predicted proteins | sample YL17G03_0_MG_FD_205557 | JGI IMG/M metagenome (GOLD analysis project Ga0315275, IMG submission 205557) | Sediment microbial communities from Yellowstone Lake, YNP, Wyoming, USA - YL17G03_0 | ecosystem: Environmental > Aquatic > Freshwater > Lake > Sediment | place: USA: Wyoming | collected...
GACCTCAGGATCCCCCACTACCACATCACGAGCGACCGGATGAAGGTGTACATGGACGACAAGGTCGTCACCGGACCGCTCGTCTTGTATCTCGGGGAGACCCCCCTGTTGCCGGTTCCGTTTTTCGCGCAGAACATCCGGCGGGGGCGGCGGTCGGGGATCCTCCGTCCGGAGTTCGAGTTCGGGTTCACCAGCAACCGGGACCGCTTTATCCGGAACGTCGGCTACTTCTGGGCGACCAACGACTACACCGACTTCACCTTCATCGGGGATTTCAACGAGAACCGGTCGTTCCGCTTCTACATCGACAACCGGTATAAGCTTCGCTACGTGTTCGACGGGGGATTGAACTTCTCGTGGTACCGCGATCTGGTGAATTACAGCACGCAGTGGACGCTCACCGGGCAGCACAGCCAGACCTTTGGCGAGAAAGCGTCCTTCAACGCAAGTCTCCACTTCGTGTCGAGCGACGATGCCCAGAAGGCGGTAAACAACATCGACGACGTGCAAGACGTGGTCGACCGGAGGATTGAATCCACGGCGAGTCTTCGGAAGTCGTGGAGCTCGGTCGGTTTTAGCGCCTCGGCACGCAGAACGCAGATCCTCAACGTCCAGGACCCCAGGACCGTGAGACTCAGCGCCGAGCTTCCCAATGTCGTCCTCTCGATCCCGTCGCGGACCCTTTTCTTCGGCGAGAAGAGCCGGAAGGGGTACGAGTCGACCGTTGAGAAGGTCCTCTCGGGGATCCGCGTCTCACCCGGGCTCTCGGGGAACCGGAAAACGGATGAGCGGTTGGGCAACTGGACCGAGACGATCAACGCGAATGCGTCCCTCGGCGCCTCGGCGCCCTTCAAAGTCGGGTTCGTCAGCCTCTCACCGCAGTTCTCGGTGAGCGACCGTTACCAGCGGGTTTCGTTCGAGTTCTGGGACCGGGTGTTCGTCGACTCGTCCCAGACGCCGCCCGACACCACGGTTATAGGTGGGCGCATCCTGACGACCGACAACAGCGTGGGCATGGACACGGGGGTCTCGGCGAACACGAATATCTACGGGACGTTCAATCCCCGGATCGGCGTCCTCCGCGGTATCCGCCACACGCTCGTCCCGTCGGCGAGCTATTCGTACACGCCGGCGATAGAGGGGCGGGAGTCGTCCTGGAGAGTGAGCGTGAGCTTGAGAAACGCGATCGACATCAAGGTGGCGGAGAGCAAGAAAAACGAGGGGGAGGAAGCGAGGAGCGGGGACGCGGAGACGGAGGCCCTGAGAGGCGCGGCGGCGGCTCGGGGAGCCCCGCGACCGACGGAGACGGAACAAGAGAAAACCGCGGAACTCGAAGACAGCACGAGGCTCCAGGAAAAGACCGTGTCGCAGGATGAAGAAGAAAAGACGAGAAAGCTCTCCGGCATTTTCCTGTGGTCGCTCGGCGCGTCTTACGCCCTCGACCAGAAGTCCGACGAACACCGGTGGTCGAGGATATCGAGCAACGCCAACCTAAGGGTGCTCGGCACCAACATCTCGCTCACCCAGTCGATCGACCCGTACGAGTGGGAAGTTCTCAGCACAAGTCTCACCTCGGCGGTGTCCTTCCGCGGGACCCATCCCTTCGGGAAGGCGGTCAAGACCGCGGAACGCGAGCTCAACGTCGCGGCCGCCGATACGCTCGAAGTGCCGGCCACCACCGCAGAGACACCGCCGCCGGCGGAGAAACCGGAGAAGGAGAAGGGGCTCCCGTGGGACCTCTCGTTCGCGTTCAGCTATTCCACCTCCAAGGGTGCGCAGGAGCCCTCGGCTACGATCAACCTCGGAGGGAGCGTGTCGCTCACCCAAGGGTGGAGATTGACGTACCGGAGCAACTACAACGTGATCGACAGAGACTTTCTGGGGGATTACTTCAGCGTCACCCGCGATCTTCACTGTTGGGAGATGTCCTTCGGCCGCCAAAAGCTCGTCGAGGAATGGGAATTCTATTTCAAGATATTCATCAAGTCTCACCCTGAGATTTACGCCGAACAAGGGAGCCGCGGTCTTGGGGGAGGCTCTTTCTCAACGCCCCTCGGCTATTGACCAACGGGAAATCCTGCGTTCTTAAGCCAAAAACTTGTTGACACATTTTTCGAGGAGTGGCTAAAGTGCCGGTAAGCACTCGAAGGAGGTGACAACGTGAACAAAACTGAACTCGTGGTAAAGGTCGCATCGAAGACCGGTTTGACGCTTAAGGACGCCAAGACCGTCGTGGACTCGATTTTCAGCGCGATCCCCAAGGAAGGCATCATCGCCGGCGAACTCAACGCGGGGCACAAAGTCCAGATTACGGGTTTCGGCACCTTCCAGGTTCGCAAGAGACGGAAGAGAGAAGGCAGGAATCCGCAGACGGGCGAACCGATCCAGATCCCGGCGTCTCGGTTCCCATCGTTTACGGCCGGCCGGGCCCTGAAAGATCGTGTCCGCAAGTAAATCGCCGTTGCTTGACGGATGGAATTGGAGCGGGGTGTTTCGCCCCGCTCTTTTTTTGACCGCCGATGTATGTTATTCTTGAGCCGTCGGTCTGCGTCGTCGTTCGTGTTTGGCCCGGTTGTCGCGTACCGGGTCTCTTCGAAAAAGAGGGTGTTTCGATGCGTGGGTTCTTGCTGGTCGTTCTCGCCGCCGTGACCGCCGTGACCGCCGCCCTCGGAATGCTCGGCGAACCGGGCGAACGGGCGGTTCAGATCGTCTACGAGAGCGACACGCGGGGTTACTATCTGCCTTGCGGCTGAAACACCAGCGCGGCGGGCGGTCTGGCTCGCCGGGGAGCGCTCCTCGCGGAGTTCCGGGCCTCGGGCGATCCCGTGTTGCTCCTCTCCGCGGGTGACGTGTACGGGGGCAGTGACGCCTACAACCGGCCCAAATGCCAGTTCATCGCCCGGATGATGAGCCGTTTCGGGTACGACGCGGTGGCCCTCGGCGAAGCCGACCTCGGTTTCGGTCTCGACGCCCTCGTGGCCGACAACCGTGATTTCCGGATGAACATCATCTGCGCAAACGTATTCCTTAAGGACTCTCCGGCGGCGGGGGGGACGGGGCAGGGCGCCCCGGACACCGCGGACGGCGCCGATACCCCTTTCCCGGCGTACCGTGTGGTCGAAAAGGGAGGCATTCGCTTCGGTGTTATCGCCGTGCTCTCTCCCGCGGTAAAGAACGAGAAGGTGGCGCTCGAGAAGGGAGACGTGGAGGCGCTGACGTACGTGGTCAAAGTCCCTCGCGCCATCCTCGCCGAACTCGTCCCCATCGTCCGTGAAAAGTCCGATTTCGTCGTTCTTCTCGCCCACATGAGCAAATCCGATCTTGCCGAGGCGCTCGCTGGAATCGAGGGTGTCGATATGGCGATCCTCGGTCACAGCTCCAAGCCCCAGGTGACGACCGAGCCCACGCTCGTCGGCAACGTCCCGGTATACATGGCGAGCCACCAGGGTCAGTACCTTGGACGCGCGCTCGTCTCGTTCGACGCGATGAACCGATCGGTCGCCGCCGCGAACGAGGTCCGCCTTCTCGATGGGACCGTCAAGGACGACCCGGAGACGGCCCGCCTGGTCAAGGAATTCGAGGCGGAGAACCGCAAGTACCAGAAGGAGCTCTTCGTCAAAGAACAGCTACGACCGGAGTCCGGCGAGCGGGACGTATACCTCGGTCTGGGGAATTGCCAGCGATGCCACCCCGATGAGTTCGACGCCTACGTCGAGACCCGGCATGCCAGCTCGTACGCGACGCTATCGGCCGTTTTCATGCACCGGGATTCCGGGTGCATCCCCTGTCACTCAACGGGGTACGGCGAGCCCGGGGGATTCGGTGGCGTACGTATAAGAGGGGCGCAAACGGATCTCGTCGACGTCCAGTGCGAGGCGTGTCACGGTCCGGGGGCCGCGCACAGCCGCGACGGCAGGTACTTGGGTACGGCGCGGGAATCCTGTGTCAAGTGTCACACCGCCGAACAGGATCCGCAGTTCGACTTCGAGAAAGCGTGGGAGAAAATTGCGCACTGACGGGTTGACACCGAAAAGCGCGATGCGGCGGGTTCTTCACCGGGGAGCGTTTGTGAAGGGGGCCCTCCGAGCGGGGAGGTTCGCCGGTCTCCTCATCGGGTTTTTCCTTGGGTCGCTCCTCGTCGGTACTCGACCGGGGCAGGCGGCGGAGACTCTTCTCGTACCCGGCGCGGAGTTCTCCCAGCTCGTTCTCGAGAAAGGGGCCTGGTGCCGCTACGTCATCGTGGATGAGGCCCTGGGGCAGGAGGATTCGTCCGAGGTCTACGTGGGACTCCCCGCGGTGGAGACCACGCCTCGGGGGCGGGCGTTCTGGCTCGAGCTTTCGTCGACGCCCCTGGGCGGTGGGGAAGAGGAGGGGCAAATACTCAAACTTCTCGTGCTGGAGGGGATTACGGGTTTTTCCGAGGGTGATTCGCTTGGCGACTACGTGCTCGAACTCTATATTAAGAAGGGCGCGCGTCCCGTCGAGGAAAAGGATCCGGGAACCTATGAGGACTTCTCGTTGATCGTTGCCACGGCGGAGTCGTCGTGGAGCACCACCGATGCGGTGCCCGCCGCGACACCGGCGGGCCGTTTCTCATGTACGAAGAAGACGCGCACGGTCCAGGCCGATCAGGAGATCCCCACCGGCAAGACCAGACTGATCAGGAAATCGCGGGATGACTTCGAAGTGTGGTTTTGCAACGACGTGCCCGTGTTCCATCTGGTGAAATGCGTGATCGAACGTTCCCGCGAGACGGATATCGTACCCCGGATCGCCGGGGTCCCCGTCGGAGGAAAAAAGTACTCCCGGACGACCGCGGAACTGACGGGGTTTGGGCTCGACGCAAGACCGATTCTCCGTATCGATTCACCGAACCGGTGATCCGGACGAAGGAGGCCCTCTCGATGAACCGCCCCTGGGTTCTTTTGACCATCGGTTTGATCCTCGTGCTGTGTCTCCTCCCACCGGGCGCTTACTCCTCCTCGTCCGGCGGTCAAAACGACCAATTGGTCAGGGTGGGGGCGCCGACCGCTCACCCGACCACACGAGTCTACATCCAGCCCAGCGGCGTTGACGAGCGAAGCGTCATCGAGCTTCGGAGGAGGCTCATCGCCGAAGGCGTGGAGAGAGTCAATCTATTCGTTCCCGAGATGATCATCGTGTGCGATGTCCCCGAGTCGGTGGATCTTGTTGTTCTCATCGGCGATGCCCGCTACGCGATCATGACGGAAGCCGAGGTCGATCTGCGCGCAAGCGCGGGCGGTGGGGCGGTGGGGCTCGACGATCTCGGTTTCGTGAGAATGTGCTACGAGCGTCGCGCGGGGGTGCCCTCTGGGAGCGCGCCCGTCGACGGCGGCGCGTCTTTCGATGACGTGGTGCGGATGGTCCGGCCCGAGGACGTGGAGGAGTCGAGCGGGAGAGCAAGGCTCTCCGCCGTTTCCGGCGCGGCGCAAGTTCGGAACATCCAGCAAAACGCGGAGTTTCTCGTGGGTGACGCGCTCATCCAGCTCGTTCTTCCCGAGAGCGAAGGTCCCGCGGAGGACTGGACCGACGAGGGTCTCGCCGACGCAGCCTCGGGAGCTTTCGCCGCGGCGATCGCGTTCCAGTCGATGTTCGGATACGCACCCATGCACTTCGTCTTGAAGAGCGAGAAGCGGGTGCCTACGACCTACGAACCGATCCAAACCGGGATGGACGATCATCCTATGTGGATCTCCCAGACGATGACGCACCTGGGGATCGATCTCACCGATAACCCGATGCTCATGGTCCACGATTACAATAACGCCGGCCGGTATTACTACGGGACGGATTGGGTGTTTACGGCTTTTATCGCGAACGGCGAGAACGACCCCGATCACCGTTTCGCGGACCAGTTCTACACCGCGTACGCGTTTCTGGGGGGGCCCTACCTGGTGATCCCGCGCCCGGCGGGTGAGAACCCCTTCGCAATCGATCCTTGGCTCGTTTTTTCGACGATCTTCCAGCACGAGATGTCGCACGTGTTTTGGGCGCTCGACGAATACCCGGGTCCCAACAACATGAGCAGTTGCAAGTCGCGCTCCGGATATCTCAACTACTTCAACATGAACAAAGTCGAAGAAATCGAACCCGGTGTCTTCTTCGGTTGTCCCCCGTGGGAGCTTCAACTCTGTATCATGTGGCGGGCGAAGGAGGACCACGGGCGGCCCGTGTGTCCTCACACGCAGGGGCAGCTCGGGCTCATCGACAACAACGGGAACAGCATCCCCGACGTGTTCGACGCCGCCCCGACGGCGGAGTTCCTTCCCGCGGCGGCGGAGACGGTCCAGACACCCGACATCACGGTGCGGATCAAGGCGATCTCGCGGGCCGTAGAGAACCTCAACCCCTTCCAGGTCGTAGAGGATAGGGTGAGCTACGCTCCGCCTCTCAAGGACGCGACCTTGAATGTCAACGGGATCGGCGGGATTCACCTGAATCCGCTCGACGGCAATTGGGACGAGAACGAAGAGGATCTTTCGATGTCGATCAGCGGAATCCCGGTCGGGTTGACCGAGATCGGCGTCGTGGTGAGGAGCGCGTTCGGGAAGTCCTCCGTGGAGATGGTAAAACAGATCTTCTTCCCGGGTATCAAGTTCGTCCTCTTCGATGTCGATCCCCTTTCGGAGGGGATACGGGTGTCGTGGAGCACGGTGGGGGAGACGTTTGGCGCGAGGCTCGATCTTCACCGGGTCGACACCACGGGCGGCGAACCCGATACGACGCTCATTGCGGCCGGTATGGACCCCGTAACACCGCCGGTCGGTTCCTTCCGGCAGTACACATTTGTCGATACGGATGTCGTCCCGGGGGTCTCGTACCGATACTTCGTCAAAGGCTATTTCCAGATCGTCTACCCCGACCGGACGGTCGAGTACCAGACCGCTTCCGACACCCACGAGGCGCAGAGCATGTTCCCGATTCCGTCGGGGACGATCGCATCGTTCGTCTCGCCTAACCCTTTCAGCGCCAAGACCCACATCTCAGTCCGTGTCCCGGCCGCCACGGCTGTGTCGGGCGCCTCGTCGTCCTCCTCCGCCCAATCGATTCAAACCCAGGTAAACGTCACCGTGTACGACGTGGCGGGGCGGCCGGTGAAGAAGATCTTCGACGGCCGGGTGTTCTCCGGCGTGCGGACGTTCGATTGGAACGGGACGAACGAAGGCGACGAAAAGGTCCCGTCGGGTGTGTACTTCGTCAAGACGATCGCGGGTCCGGCGACGGAAGTGAGGAAAGTGGTCGTGGTCCGTTAGCGGTCCCGGCCTCCCTACGGCTATGACGCACCGCCTCAACAAGGTCAAGTTTCGCAAAAACATCCTCGAGACGATCGGGCAAACGCCTCTCGTCCGTCTCACCCGCGTGGCGGAGGGCGTGAGACCCACGGTTCTCGGCAAGGTCGAGTCCTTCAACCCCGGAGGAAGCGTCAAGGACCGGATCGGCGTCGTGATCATCGACGACGCGGTCGAGAAGGGGCTCCTCAAGCCGGGCGGAACGATTGTCGAGTCCACGTCGGGGAATACCGGCGTCGGTCTCGCCCTGGTGGCGGCGGTCCGCGGTTACCGCGCGATCTTCACGATGCCCGACAAGATGAGCCAGGAGAAGATCAGGCTCCTCAAGTCGTACGGCGCGGAAGTCATCACCTGCCCCACGGCTGTCCCGCCCGAGTCGGAGAAGAGCTACTACTCCGTCGCCCGCCGGATCGTCGAGACCACTCCCAACGCGATCCTCGCAAACCAGTACTTCAACCCGCTCAACCCTGAAACGCACTACAAGACCACGGGCCCCGAGATCTGGGAGGACACCGCGGGCGAGGTCGACTACTTCGTCGCGGGGATCGGGACCGGGGGGACGGTGAGCGGTGTCGGGCGATACCTCAAGGAAAAGAAGCCGGGTGTCAAGATCATCGGAATCGATACGGAGGGGAGCATTCTGCGCCACTATTTCTATACGCGGGAGATGAGCAAGGGGCATCCGTACCTCGTGGAGGGGATCGGGGAGGACATCGTCCCGGGGACGTTTCACCCGCAGTTCATAGACGATATCGTCACCGTGTCCGACAGGGACTCGTTCCTTACCGCGCGGCGGCTCGCCCGTGAGGAGGGGTTGATGGTCGGGGGCTCGTGCGGCGCCGCGGTGTACGGCGCGCTCGAGGTGGCGAAGGACCTCGACGAGGACAAGATCGTCGTCGTGCTTCTCCCCGACACCGGCGAACGGTATCTATCCAAGTTTCACTCGGACGAATGGATGCGCGAGCACCGTATGATGGAAGCGGCCCTCATGACGGTAGGCGACATCGTCAAGGCGAAGTCGTCCGGTGTGCCGGCGATCATCATCATCGAGGCGGACGAAAGGATCGACCGGGCCCTCGATCTCATGAAGACGCACAACATCTCACAGCTCCCCGTCTTTCGCGGGGGCAAGCCCGCGGGGCGGGTCGAGGAAGGGGATCTCATGGATCTTCTTCTCTCGGGCGGTGTGAAAAGGGAAGACGCCGTCGAGCGCGTGATGAAGGAGCCCTTCCCCGTTCTGCCGGTCGGGACGCACTACAACGAAGCCTTGAAGTTCATGAGGGCGCGCCACCAGGCCGTGCTCGTCGAGGATGGCGGCGAGACGATCGGGATCCTCACCAAACACGATCTCGTCGAGCACGTGCTGGGGGGAAAGGGCTAGCCCCGGCGTACGCGGGGGGCGTGGAGGGCCGTCGCGGGCCCAGCGCTCCGCTCGGCTTCCCGCCGCGGGTGGCGCGGATGGGGCCCCCGCGCCGCGCTTGAGCCTGCGAGCACGGGCGTGGGCGGATGGCCGACAGGACCCGCGCGAAAAGGGTTCACCGCAGGACCCGCGGTGGGTGATCCTCGCTCGCTCCCGCGAAGGGCCCTTGACGGCTCTCCACGCCCCCAACAGCGCGAGAAGACGACAACGCATTTCTCCAGGGAGGTCCACGATGGGTTTTTCGACCGACGCCGTCCACGGCGGACAAGAAGCTGAACCGGTCACGGGCGCCGTCATGACGCCCATTTTTCAAACATCCACCTACAAACAGGACGGGCTTGGCAAACACCGGGGCTACGAATACGCCCGGACCCAGAACCCCACGCGCGGGGCCCTCGAGAGAAACATCGCCGTTCTCGAGAAGGCCGAACACGGCGTCGCCTTCTCTTCCGGTATGTCCGCCATCTCCGCGGTGATGCACCTCTGCAAAGAAGGCGACGAGATCGTCATCACCGAGAACGTGTACGGCGGTACGTACCGCCTCGCCGAGAGGATCCTCCGCGACCGCGGACTTCGCTTCGCTTTCGTCGACACCACCGATCTCGCCGCGGTCAAGGCGAGCTTTACTGCGAAGACGAAACTTCTTTTCGTGGAGACGCCGACGAATCCCATCCTGCGCGTGACCGACATCCGCGCGGTCTCCGCGTTCGCCCGTTCGCGCGGCGTTCTCGTCACCGTCGACAACACGTTCATGAGTCCTTATTTTCAAAACCCGCTCGAGCTCGGCGCGGACATCGTCGTCCATAGCTCGACGAAATACCTCAACGGTCACAGCGACATGGTCGGCGGGGTCGTCGTGACCAACGATACCGGGATCGCGGACAAGCTCCGTTTTATCCAGAACGCCGTCGGCGCCGTCCCGGGGCCGTTCGACTGCTGGCTCGCGCTCCGCGGGACGAAGACGCTTGCGCTTCGCATGCGGCAGCACGAGACGAACGCGCGGTATCTCGCCGCGTTTCTCTCCCGTCATCCCGCCGTCAAGAAAATCTATTACCCCGGTCTCGAGAGTCACCCCGAACACGAGCTCGCCATGAGACAAGCGCGCGGGTTCGGAGGGATCGTCTCCATCGACGTGGGATCGCTCGATCGGGTGCGTCGCGCGCTCGAACGCGTCCGCGTGTTCACGCTCGCCGAGAGTCTCGGCGGCGTCGAGAGTCTCATCTGTCATCCCGCGACGATGACGCACGCAAGCGTGCCCGAGGAATTCCGCAACAGGCTTGGGATCACCGAGGGACTCATGCGTCTCTCGGTCGGCATCGAAGACGTCGAGGATCTCGAAGCGGATCTCACGCAGGCTCTCGCGTTTTGACCCACAAGATTCGCACGCGCTGACACGCGCTGACACGCGCCGACAGACCGCCGCTTGCATATTCCGCGGTCATCTGGTATATTCGGAAATGCTGCTGCTTTACCGCCGCTTTTTTGAACTGGCTCGCATTTTGTGCTTGACGGGATTTCGAAGATGCCGTAACTTTGCGCAAGATATTGTGTAGCATGCTCATCCAAGCACAGCATCCTGTGGCTCCCCAATTGGTGTTTTACGACCGTGGTTTGCCGCCAGCATTGGAGGAGAAGAACATGGGTAAGCCAGAAAAAGCGGATTTGTTGTACAGGGACAAGGAGTACGTCAAGTATTACCAGTTGTTGAGGAGGGCGGTGGCGGACGGGCGTATGGACGGGAAATATCCGTGCAAGCTCTGTGGTATGAAATACCACACGAAACAGCAGGCAGCCGATTGTTGCAAGATTCCAGTCGTTTGAGGATCGGGTGAACGTCGATGCCTAGCACGAAGACGAACACGATCACGAACACGATCAACCAGTACTGCTCGGTATGCAAGGAACACTTCGGCATGGAAGTGATCAAGCAGGGGAGCAGCAAAGGCGTGATCTGGTTGAAGTGTCCGGGCTGCCAGGGATTTCTTCCGCACATGCCGGATGAGGACGAGGCTCTCGATGAGAAACAGGCCCAGCGAGCGGCGGGGCAGGAAATCGCCCTGGAGGACTTGGACGTCGAAAGCGCCAAGGAATACTCGGACGATCAGCTCTATGACGTCGGAGACGTGGTCCACCACCGGTCGTGGAACGACTTCGGGAAAGTCATTATCAAGGAGAAACTCCCGGGGAACCGTAGAACCATCTGGGTTCAGTTTCTGCGCCAGGGGAAGGTCCGGCTTCTCGAAGGGGTGAAGTAGAAGAAATTTTCGATCGCGTTCTGGCTATCGTATCCCAGCCGCCCGGCACGAGGAAGATGTTGATCCTTGTGGCCGGGCTGCTGTGTTTCGCCACCGATACCGCCCGCTCCGTGGGCCCGTTCACCGATGTCTCGCGCTTGTCGGCGTTCTTGAGATCATCGCACGAGTCCTCGCTGGGCGGCTCGATCACGCGGGCCGACGCCCAGGAAACCGGCGCCTCGCTCTTCGCGCTCGCCGCGGATTTCCCCGTGCGGTCGGCGTTTCTCCTCCAGCTCGAGTTCCCCTTTGTGACCCTCGCCCTCGATGATAAGGTCGAGGACGGTTTCGGTGACGCCCTGCTTCGTATGAAAGCCCGGCTATGGACAGGCGCTCGAAGGTCGCTCGCCGTGACTTCGACGCTCCGCATGGGATCGGGTTCGGTTTCGCTATTTCCTTTCGCCTCGGGGAGCACCGATATCGAGGCCGGGCTCGTCTTCGTCGACTCGATCGGCGTCGGCGAGGGGGAGAAGGCCCTCGAGCCGCTCCGGTCGATCTCCTGCTGGGTGCTGGGCGGGGGCGCCTACCCCCTCCGCGTGAACGAAGGCCTCGAAGAAGCCGGTCTCTACGGCCGTTACGCGATGGCCGGGGGCGGGGTTCTCGCGGCTCTTACGCGCCGGATCGAGATCGAAGCAGGGGGGCTGGGTCTTTTCTTCGCCACGGGCGCGGTACGCGAAATCTACTTCTCGCGTCTGTCGCTCGCGCTCTCGGACGTGTCGCGCCTTTCGCTGAGCGTTCAGGGGGAGAGGGGAGACTCCCAAGACCGAGCCGCCGACGCCTCCGCAGGTATCAATCTCACTGTGATGTACTAGAACTGATGGGGCGGAGGTCCTTCTCCGTCCCCACCCGCGCGCGATCCTCCAGCGCAACTCGCGAATCAAGCTCCACGCAGGTCAACCTCGCTTTTGCAAGATGCCCAATAACGGCTGAATTGTGCGTTTCGATCCGCCCGAGGCCGGTTCCTTTTCGTTTCTCCGGGCGGCTTCAAGGGTTCGATTCCAACCGCCGCTTACCCGCCGGAAACCGCGTCCGTTCCGGGCAAACGGCGCGCTGCCCGTGGCATGGACTTTGCCCTCCACGATCTCTACAAGCACCCTCACGCTCGAAGCAGCAGCCAGGGATCAACAACGCCTTCCCGCGCAACGTCGCGGGACATCGGTGTGGAGTGAAAATGAGGACCGTTTTTGTCATCGACGACGACCACCTGATGCGCGAGGTTCTCTCGCGCGTCATCGAGAAGAGCGGCTACCGCGTCCGCGGTTTCCAATCGCCGCTCCAGGCCCTGCCCCTCATGGATTCAGCCTATCCCGACGCGGTCGTTTCGGATGTTCAGATGCCCGGAATGACCGGGGTCGATTTCGCTCGCGAAGTCCGCGACCGGGGCATCGCCGTCCCCGTCATTCTCGTCACGGCGGATCCCTCGGCCGACCTGGAGACACGGGCTCGCGAAGCCGCGGTAAGCGACGTGTTCGAGAAACCCATCCGCGATGTGGCCCGATTTTCGGCGGCCGTCGAACGGGCGGTGTCCGCGCGGGAGGACGAAGAAGGAAAAGCGGGGCTCGACCGGCTGCGGATGAGCTTTCTCACCGGGCTCGCCCACGAGCTGAGGACTCCGCTGACCGCGATCAAGCTCGCGCTCGACAATCTGTACGCCGTCCGAACGGCGGATCTCCTTCCGCCCGGCGACTTGCGCTCGAGCGAGGGACGGCTGCTGGCCATCGGTCAGAGGAACCTCGACCGGATCGTACGCCTCGTCGAAGGACAGCTCGATCTTCTTCAGATCACGCTCGGCGACGTGTCGGTCTCCCGCAGGCTCGTCTCGATACGGGACCTCGTCGAGCGGGCAGTCGCCGACACGCAGCCCGCCGTGCGAAGACACGTCGAATTCGGCCCAGGCGACACCGGCTCTCAAATCTTCATCTTCACCGACCCGGATCGCCTCCGGGCGGTCATTCGCCACCTCCTGGAAGGCCCTCGGGCCGACGAGGCGCGCCCCGTAAGCATGGGTTGCGATCTCGTGGACGGATCTCGAAGCATCGAAATCGATCTGCAAAATCTCCGCGATCCGCTCGAGGGCCGCGGTGAGACCTTCGAATCGAGGGCGTTTCACCGTATCGTCGCATCGCTCTCGGGGGAGATCGGACTCCCGCCATCGGGAGGCGAGCCGCGGGTGTCGCTTCGATTCCCCGTGCTCCCCCGATTCGACGCGAGGGAAGATTTCACCGTCCCGCTGACGAGTCTGCGGGAAGCGGCGATGCTCAGCGGCAGGTCCGTCGCGGTGCTCAAATGCGATCTCAAAGACCATCGGCGGAACGGATCGTGTTTCTCCCCCGGTGAGCGGAGCTTTTTCCAACGCGCGGCCGCGGCGCTCTCCGAGGGCGACGCGCTGATCCGCGCGCGCTCCGAAGGGTCGTACTATCTCGTTCTCGTGGAGAGAAGCCCCGAGGAGGTCGCCCGCATTACGGAGTTCCTCCGGACGGACGGCAGCATCCCGCCGGACGCGGCCGTTGAAGTCGAGGAGACCGCTCTCAGCACGCTATCCGGCGAGGAGCACGATGCGCGGGTACGGTCCGTCGTCGAAGTCGTGGAACAAGTCCGCTAGAACCTACGCCTTGTTTTCCAACAGACTTTTCATCTTCGATTTTTTGCGGGGCGCCGCGGAGGATCCTTCGGCGGCAGCGCTCGGGGTCCCGAGGAAGGACTTTTCGCCCAGGTCCATCAGAACCAGGCTAAAGGGGACGTCGATGGTTTTCTTGTACGAGCGGGGGAGCTTCGTCAGAACGAAATAACCGTCGCGGGTCTGCGCGAGCAGCCGGCGGACGGCATCCCGTCCTTCGAGCTTTCCACTCTTGCAGTGGTATATCTCGCCGTCGACGAAATAGACGCGCCCTTTGATCGGTCCCGAACGGATGTGGAGAACACCGCGCCCGCCCTGCGCGTGTATGATCGAGAAGATCGCGTTGATGTCGAACGGACCGAGCCGCCCCGACAAGACCTGCCGCGGCTCGAATCCACGCACGATCATGGACGTGAGCGGGGAGCGGAAGACGACGAGAAGAAGAACCGCGGCGATCAACCAGACAAGATGCCGCCCGAAAGACCCGGCAAGCTTCCCGGCGAAAGACACCGCCGCGCGGCCGGAAGACACCGCCCCGCGGCCGAAAGAAGCTGCGTACGCCGCCGCCTGGGCGGCGAGTGTTCTCACGCGGCCGCCCGGACCGGGCGAGCCGCCCTCTACCACTCCCGTGTCCGCCGCTTCGCTCCCGCCGTTGGTGAGGGCCAGAAACTGCTTTTTCGCCCACTTGTGATCGGGGTCCCGCGCGAGGATCTCGCCCACAATGGGGAGGGCCCGATCGCTATCGGCCTTGCGGCCCGTGGCGATGAGGTTTTTCGCCTGACGCGCCAGCGTCTCCACGTCCCGGGTGGCGATGAGCCCCCGGGCCTCCGATTTAAGCGCCCGAAAACGGGGGTCGTTCCCGATCCGAAGCGCTTTATCGATGTCGTAGAGCGCCCCCTCGGCGTCGCGGAGGGCAAGATAACACTGAGCTTTTTTGTAGTAAAGCTCCGCGTCTTCCGGTTGCGCGTCGATGAGCATCGCGAGCTTGGGGAGCGCCGTGTCGTACGCGCCCGTCGCGACGAGGGAGTCGACTTCGGCTCGAAGCGCCGTGGACAATTTCCTTGAGAGCTCGATGCTCCGCTCGATGATCTCGGCGTCGTTGGGTTTGAGGATCTCCGCCCGCGTGAGAAGACCCTTGGCGTACTGGAGCTTTCCCATCGTCTCGTAGACGACGGAGAGCTCGAGTATCGCCGACACATGGGAGGGGTCGCGGCGGAGCAGACACTTGTAGAGCATCTCGGCGAGTTCGTAGCGGTCCGCGAGGAACATCTCTCGGGCGCTCTCGAGAAGGTCTTCGGTCGCCGCGGAGGTGTCGCACTCGAACGGTGCCGAGAGAGTCGCGCTCTCCGTGATGGCCATGTCCGAGATCTCGACAAGGGAAACGGCCGCCGTCGATCCCGCGTTCTCCGCGGGGGCGGACGCGCGCGTCCGGTCTCGGGAAGCGTCGTCGAGACGGTCGCCGGGACGGGTCTCGGGCAGGGCGGAGAGCGTCGATGCCCAGAACCCAAGGGCCGCGCCCAAGAAAAAAACCCGTACGGCGTGCTTCATCGTGAGGACGGAGGACGCAACAACCGTACCAGTCTCCCGGATTGACCACCGGCCTAACTATCTGTGAAGCAACCTCTTATGGCAAGAGGGTAACGGTGGACCGCTGGACCACCGGCCAAAAACCAGCCGCCGAAGCGCTCTTTGATGACCGGTTCACGCGGCCGGGGCGCCGGTTGCGTATTCCAGTGATTTCGGCCGGTCGTCAAAGCTGATCGAAGCTCGTCAGGGCTCGTCAGAGCCCCAGTTCGCCGGATATCCCCTGCATCGCCGTGATCACGTGGCCGAGGTGGGTGTCGAGGTCGACACCGAGCTCCCGGGCGCCGTCGACGATGTCCTCGCGGTTGATCGAACGGGCGAACGCCTTGTCCTTGAGTTTTTTCTTTACCGAGGAGACTTTGACGTCGGCGAGTTGCTTCGACGGCCGAACGAGCGCGACGGCGGTTATCATCCCGCAGAGTTCGTCGACGGCAAAAAGCGTTTTCTCGAGACGGGTCTCGCGGGGGACGTTGGTGTGGCGGGCGTGCGAAAGAACCGCGTTGACGAGCGATTCGTCGTATCCCCTCGAGCGAAGGACCTCGGCTCCCTTGAACGGGTGCTCCTCGAGAGTCGGGTGTTTTTCGTAGTCGAAGTCGTGGATGAGCCCCACGACTCCCCACAACCCCTCGTCTTCGCCAAAGAGACGGGCGTAGTGTCTCATGGCCGCTTCCACGGCAAGACCGTGTTTGACGAGGTTTTCGTTCTTCGTGTACTCGGCAAGAAGCGCCATCGCTTCGTTTCGATCGGGGATTTTCACGTCGTACTCCCTCGATTTGGGCGCGAGCGCCACGGGCTCTGCGCCACGCCTTCAGTGTTCGGGTTCAGTTCCACGGGTTCAGTGTTCGACTCCAGCGCCGCCCGTCACGCTCGACGGCTTCGGCGCCGCGGGGTTCGAGTTTGCCTTGACCGCTCCTATCTCCTATATTTAAGCCTGTTTGACGTCCATCCGTCAACACCCGCGCTCGAGCACGAGGATCGAAAAGGTTTGTCAGCAAAGAACGACGAGAGAACCAAGAGGCGGCAGGCGATCGGTACGATCGTCCGGTACCTCATGCGGTACCGCAAGCGGCTCGCTATCGGAGCGGTATGCCTTCTTCTCTCCAACCTCCTTCTCCTCGCGAACCCCTGGATTCTCAAACTGGCCATCGATGAACTCAAGTCGGGGATCGCGAAGGACCGGCTCCTTCTCCTCGCGGTGGTCTTTGTCGCCGTCACGCTCGTGAGCGGCGTTTTCCGCTTTTTCATGCGGCGGATCATCATCGGGGTGTCGCGCGACATCGAGTTCGACATGCGGGGCGACTTCTTCGCGTATCTCGAAAAGCTCAGTCCCGTTTTCTACAACAAGAACCGCACCGGCGACCTCATGGCGCTAGCGACCAACGACCTGAACGCGGTCCGCGCGCTCGTCGGTCCCGGGGTCATGTACTCGATGAACACGATCGTCGTGGCCGGTTTCGCCCTCGGTCTGATGATCGTCTTGTCGTGGACACTCACCGTGGCCGCTGTTCTCCCCCTCCTCATCCTCTCGGTGGGGATGTACCACAGCATGAAGCTCATCCATTTGTATTTCGAGAAGGTCCAGGAGGAGTTCGGAGTATTGAACTCGAGGGCGCAGGAAAATCTCTCCGGTATCCGCGTGGTGCGGACCTATGCAAGGGAGGAGCACGAGACGCGGGATTTCGACGAGCAGAGCCTGGTTTACCTCCAGGCGAACATGAAGCTCTACAAAATCCAGAGCCTTCTCTCGCCCCTTCTGACCAGCGTGGCGGGGCTCGGCGCCCTCTTCATCCTCGGCTACGGCGGCAAGCAGGTGATCGACGAGACGATCACGCTCGGGACTTTTGTCGCCTTTAGCGGGTACCTCGCGATGCTCATCTGGCCGATGATCGCCCTCGGCTGGGTGATGAACATCATGGAGCGCGGGCTCGCCTCGATGCAGCGGATCAAGGTCGTCATGGATACCAAGCCGGCGATCGAGGACGTGGTCGACAAGAATCCGAGCGGCGCGCTCCACCCGCTCGACCGCTCGATCCGTTTCGAAAACGTGTCCTTCGCCTACGACCCCGAGTCGGGTCGCGCTCCGGTTCTGAAGGACTTGAGCTTTACCATTCGCGACGGTGAGACGGTCGCCGTCGTCGGACCCACGGGATCGGGGAAATCGACTCTTGTCTCGCTCATCCTTCGTCTGTACGAACCCCAGACCGGGCGTGTGCTCGTCGGTGGGGCGCCGGTGGACAAAATCCCGCTCTCCGAGCTCCGGTCGCTCGTCGGGCTCATCCCGCAGGACATCTTTCTCTTCTCGGACACGATCGGCGAGAACATCGGTTTCGGCGTCCCCTCGCTTGGGGCCTCCGAGCTCGACCGGCTGAGCCGTTTGGCCGCGATCGACGACGAGATCCAGGGTTTTCCCTCGAAGTACGACACGCTCCTCGGCGAGCGGGGCATCAACCTCTCCGGCGGGCAGAAACAACGCCTCGCCATCGCGCGCTCGCTCGCCAAGGACCCGGCGATCCTCATCCTCGACGACGCCCTCTCGAGCGTCGACACGGACACCGAGGAGAAGATTCTCCGGCGGCTCAGGGAAGAGATGAAAACGCGGACGGCGATACTCATCTCGCACCGGATCTCGACGGTGAGGGAGGCGGACCGGATACTCGTCCTCGACGGCGGGCGGCTCGTCGAGGAGGGGGCCCACGAGGACCTCGTCGGGCGCCACGGCGTCTACGCCGAGATGTTTCATAAGCAGCAGATCATGTACGACCTGGAGAGGAGTTAGGCGGTGGAGTTCTTCCACGACGACGAGCTCGAGGCCAAGTCGTACGACACGGCTGTCATGAAGCGGATACTCCGCTACCTCAAGTCCTACAAAGGGCTGGTGGCCTTGAGCCTCGCGCTGCTCGTTCTCGAGTCCCTCTTCCAGCTCGCGCCGCCCTATCTCGTCAAGATCGCGATCGACC
>Ga0315275_10002015_pt1 | contig 18177 bp, 16 predicted proteins | sample YL17G03_0_MG_FD_205557 | JGI IMG/M metagenome (GOLD analysis project Ga0315275, IMG submission 205557) | Sediment microbial communities from Yellowstone Lake, YNP, Wyoming, USA - YL17G03_0 | ecosystem: Environmental > Aquatic > Freshwater > Lake > Sediment | place: USA: Wyoming | collected...
TTGGTGAAGGAGATCTCCACCTGGGTGTACTTCCGTGTCGGGCCGACGACCACCGCTCCCTTGATGCTCCCGGACGGGCCGCGCACTTCGACAGTCTCGCGGCATGCATAGGCTCCCGGGATCGTCAGGTCGCGCCACTTCGTGAGCACGTGAGCCTTCCCGAAAAGTGCTTCCACGTGCTCCTGCGTGAGGTGGGCGTGGATGTCGGACATGGCGATCGGCAGCATGGTCTTCATGAGCCCCGAGTATGACGCAGGGTGCGGGGGAGGAAAAGGGGGCCGTTCCCTCGGGACGGCGAAAGAGAAAGGGCTGCCCTTCCGGGCAGCCCTTGTTTTCGGATCGAACGACGAAGCGAACCCCTCTTGCTAGCGGACTTCCATCGTCAACTTTTTCGCGCCGTTCTCGATCGTGAAGATGTAGGTCGGCTTGTTGGTCGGGACGCCGTCCTTCATGTCCCAGTTAAACTGGATGCCTTTGAAGCCCTTCACGTTCGCGCAGTAATCGGCGATCTTCTTGCGCTCTTCCTTCAGCTTCTTGGGGTCGCCGGTGACGCCGGTCTTCTCGATGGCTTCCTTGATCATGTACAGGGCGTCGTAGTAGTTGGGCGAAAGGCTGAAGGGAGCCATGCCGTTGTGGTCCTTCTCGAAGGCGGCCTTGAAGGCGTTCCAGCGCGGGTTGTCCACGAACGGGTTGATGTAGTTGTAGACCTGCACGCCGTTCACGTCGGCTCCGCCCGTCGTGTACAGCTCGGGAGCGTCGCCCGAAGAGAACACCAGCATGTGGTCCATCTTCGACCAGCCGCGGTTCTTCAGCTCCTTGATGATCTTCGCGATCTTCTCGGCATTGCAGACGAACACGATCCCGTCGGGCTTCGCGTCCAGAGCCTTCACGGCGAGGGGACCGAAGGTGACGGCATCCGAGGGGACCTCGACCTTGTCCAGGACCTTCACGCCCATGCCCGTCAGGCCCTTCACATGCGCGTCAGCCATTCCGGGCCACGGGCCGTAGGGCTCGACGAACTGGATGACCGTCTTGATGTCGCTGAACTGCTTCGCCCATGCCGCCACGAGCACGCCCAGGCGCAGCTCGGTGGGGGGGAACCACGAGACGGTCCAGGGGAAGTACTTCACCGCGTACTCGTACGAGGTCGTCGCGGTGAACGACATCATGCCGCTCTCGACTGCGATGGGCATGGCGGCCATGATGACGGGCTCGGGAACCGGGCCCAGGGCCACCAGCGTGTTCTCGACGAGCTTCGCCATCTCGACGGACCCCTTCTGGGGATCCATTGCCGTGTCCACGCCAACCACTTTCACGGGCTTGCCCTTGATGCCGCCGGCCGCGTTGATCTCGAATGCCGCACGCTCGGCGCCCCACTCGAGGTACTCGCCGATGGCCGCGATGGGACCGGTGAGGCAGTTCAGGAACGGAACGGTCCATTCCTTCACCTCGACCTGCGGTTGGGCGAACCCGAGCCCCGCCGCGAAGAGCACGAACAGAATCACTCCAAGAATCTTTCTCATAGCTCCTCCTTACTGGATATTCCTTATCTTTCGTTTTCCCGAAAGAAAGGTTTCGATGGAATGGACGCGCCGGCGGGTGACGAAACCCTCGGGCTTCAGCACGAGAACAAGGATCAGCAGCGCCCCGTAGATCACGATCCTCCAGGTCTGGAGCCAGGAGGGGAACAGCAGGGGCACGCCGTACAGGATGGGGGCGAGCAGGACCGTTCCCCACTGCGTGGCGTAGCCGCCGACGAAAATGACGGTCATGAAGATGCCGACAAGGGCGAAGCCGAAAAAATCGAGGTGGAAGCTCTTGAAGATGAAGCCGTACAGCACGCCGCATCCCCCCGCGATGGTGCAGCTGAAGGTCTGCAGCACCATACCGAGCTTCTTGATGTCCACCCCCAGGGAGGCGGCGAGGTCCTTGTCGACGAAGACCGCCGAGGCCGCCCGGCCCAGGCGCGAATGGTCGAAGCGGTGGATGAGGAAGCCGACCAGAAGCACCAGCGCGTACAGGATCGCGATGATGATCCAGCGGTGCGCGGCAGGGCTGCCCCCGATGCTGGGCAGGCCGAACAGACCCAGGGTGCCGCCGATGATCGGGAGGTTCTCGATGACGGTGCGAGTGATGTAGATGAATGTGAACCCGACGATGACGACGGCGAAGGTCGGGGCATCGCCGATGAAGAGCGACACGACGTACCCGATCAGCCCGCCGAGAAGGAAGCCTGCCAGCAGGGCGACGCCGAAGGGCACATGGAGCGTCATCACGAGGTAGGCCGCCGTGTAGCCCGAGATGGCCATGTTCGCGACGACGATGAAGTGCAGGTTGGTGACCCTATAGGGAAGGTACAGGGCCCAGCTCATCAGGATGTTGACCGCGGCGATGGAGAGGAAGTAGTACAGCGGAAGCGGCACGGCGTCCCCCTACACCTTGGTGCCGAAGAGACCCTTCGGCTTGACCAGGATCACCACGAGCATGATCACGAACGCGATGGCGTTCGACCAGGAGCCCGACACGTAGCCCTGCACGATCGCCTCCAGGATGCCCAGCAGCAGCCCGACAACGAGGCCGCCGGCCAGGTTGCCCAGACCGGCGATGATCGAGACGGCGAGGACCTTGTGCGCAACCTGCTCGCCCAGCCCCGGCGATGCCGAGCCCAGGAGCATCGCGAGCAGCACGGCGATGATCCCCCCGAGCAGACCCGACAGGGCGTAGCTCTGCAGGCCCGTGGATAAAATCGGGATGCCCACGAGGCGCGCGCCGTTGGGGTCTTCCGCGATCGCGCGGAAGGCGCGCCCGGGCCGTGTCTTGTACAGCAGGAGGAAGAAGGCCGAGACAGCGACGATGCCCACTGCGAGAGACCAGACCTGCCCGGTGCCGATGCTGATCAGCCCGAAGCGCGCGAGGGGCCTGCTCCCCGCGAGGCTCGCGGGATAGGCGATCGGAAGTCCCTTGTTGAACGTGTGGGAGAGGATGTCTGTGATGATCATCCCCATGCCCATCGACATGACCATCGTGGCGTTGATGTCGACCTCGCCGCGCTTCTGCATCACCTTCTGGAACAGCGGAGCCGAGAGGAGGTTGAGCAGGATCGAGGAGCCGATCGCGGCGGCCACGCCGAGCAGGATATTGGCGCCGGTGAACTTCAGCACCAGCCAGGCGATGTACATCGAGAAGACGACCACCTGGGGGTACGAGAAGTGGATGATCATGGCCGCGAGGAGCAGGAGGTTGAACCCGGTGACCAGCAGCACGTAGATGCTCCCGACCGAGAGACCGTTGATGACCTGTGCGATGAAGACCTGCATGCTCTAGGCTCCGAGGTACGCTTCTTTGACGCCCGGGTCGGCGAGCAGCTCGCCCGCCGTGCCCGAAAGCGCGATCGCGCCGGTTTCCAGGACATAGCCCCTGTCCGCGCACTTCAGCGCCTTGTAGGCGTTCTGTTCCGATAGCAGGATCGTGTAGCCCTCCTTGTTCAGCATGACCAGGATCTTGAAGATGTCGTTCACGACGATCGGCGCCAGTCCGAGGGACGGCTCGTCGACCATGATCAGGCGCGGGGCGGACATGAGAGCCCGTCCGATGGCCAGCATCTGCCTCTCGCCCCCGCTCAGCGTCCGGGCCACCTGGCCCTTCCTCTTCTCGAGGATCGGGAACCAGTCGTAGACCCTGCGCAGATTCTTTCCCACGTTGCGCATGTTGTGGTGGGCGCCGAGGAGAAGGTTGTCCAGGACGCTCATCGAGGCGAACACGCCCCTTCCTTCGGGGACCAGGCAGATGCCCGAGCGGACGTTGCGGTCGGCGGCGGCGCCTCCGATGCTCCGCCCCTCGAAGGTGATGGTGCCCGCGACGGGCGTGTTGATCCCGAGGGCCGTCTCAAGAAGGGTGGTCTTGCCCGCGCCGTTGGCCCCGATCAGCACGACGATCTCGCCGGGGTATACCTCGAGGCTCGCCCGCTTGAGGGCGTTCACGTGCCCGTACGAGACGGAGAGATCCTTGATCGCCAGCAGCGGCGTGCGGGGATCACTCTGCGCCAAGGTAGGCCTCCAGCACCCGGGGGTCCTTCTGGACCTCTTCCGGCGCGCCCTCGGTGATCTTCTCGCCGAAGTTCAGCACCGTGACCCGGTCGGAAAGGTTCATGAGCATCTTCACGTCGTGGCTGACCACGATCACCGTCATGCCCATCTCGCGCACCTTGCGGATGATCTGCTCGACCTTCTCGATCTCCTTCACCCCCATGCCGGAGGCCGGCTCGTCGAGCAGCAGGAGCTTCGGCTCGGCGACCAGGGCCCGGGCGATCTGGACCAGCTGCCGCTCCGCCCAGACCAGGTCGCTCGCCCACCTGTCGGCCGAGCCGTCCATGCCCACGAGGGCGAGGGTCCGCGCGGCTTGATCTCCGATCTCGGTCTCTCGCTTCGACCGCATGAACGGGAGGCGGAAGGCGGTGTCGATCGCCGAGCGGCCTACCGGGTCGTTGACGCCCGACATGACGTTCTCGAGCACCGACAGGCCGGGCACGAGCTTTCCGGCCTGGAACGTGCGGCGGATCCCCCTGTTCGCGATGCGCGACGCCGGCCAGCCAGTGATGTCCTCGCCGTCGAGGACCACCGTGCCCGAGTCGGAGGGCAGCATGCCCGTAACGCAGTTGAAGAACGTCGTCTTGCCCGACCCGTTGGGGCCGATGATGCCGTGGATCTGCCCCTTCGCGATCGCGATGTCGACTCTGTCCAGCGCCTGGATTGCGCCGAAGGACTTGCTCAGGCCGTTGACTCGAAGCATGCTCCCTTCCTAAGTCCGCCGAGTGTAGGGAAACGCCCGCCATCTGTCAACTCGACCCGACGAGCGCCCACGCGGCAAGGGCCATGATCTTCGCCCCTTCCACGAGGTCCCCGATGGGCTGGAACTCGTTGGACTTGTGGGCGACCGAGAGGGGTCCGGGACCGTAGACGATGCACTGCTCCAGGCCCGCCTTCTGGACCACGAACTTCTGGTCGTCGCTGCCGGGGCTGATCGAGAAGCGCATGGGCTCCCCCCGCACGGCGAGCCCCGCCTCCTGGAACGCCCGCACCACCTCGGTGTCCGAGGGGACGAGGGTCGGCTCGACGGAGAGCAGCTCCCGCACCTCGCAGTCGAAGTCGGGATCCTTCGCCTTCATCCTGAGGCACAGCTCATCCAGCTTCCCCCGCGCGTCGCGCACGCTCTGCTCGGGGATGAGCCTCCAGTCGAGGCTCGCCCTGCAGGAGCCGGGCACCATGTTCACCTTGGTCCCCGCCTCCATCATGGTCACCTCGAGGCTCCCCTTCCTGCAGGCGGGGGGCATGATGGGATGGCGGGACTGAGCCTCCAGCCCGGGCAGGATCTCTTCGCGGACCGCCTCCAGGAGGACGAGCATCTTCGCGATCGCGTTGACGCCTTCCGAGGGCATGCTCCCGTGGCACTGCCTGCCGCGCGTCTCGAGCTCCAGCCACAGCGTCCCCCGGTGGCCGAGGCAGATGGAGTCCACGTCGAGGCATTCGGTGATGACGCAGAAATCGGTGTTGTCGCGGGAGACGATCCCGCGCTCGACCAGGTAGCCCAGACCGGCGAACCCGCCCGTCTCCTCGTCGGGGGTGGCACTCGAGAGGATTGTGCCTGCGAGCGGAAGGCCGGTTTTCCGAAGGGCTCTCAGCGCGAATACCTGCGCTGCGATTCCCGATTTCTGGTCGCTTGCGCCCCGGCCGTACAGGTTGCCTCCACGGATCTCCCCCGCGTAGGGATCCACGCTCCAGCCCCCGCCTGCGGGCACCACGTCGTAGTGCCCGGTGAAATGCAGCAGCGGCCGCTGCCCCCCTCCCTCGAGCCTGCCGATCACGCTGGGACGAGGCAGACCCATGCCGTGAGGCGCCAGGCGCGGCAGAAGCTCAGCGGGAACATCCACCTGTTCAACAGCGAGCCCGGCGTCGGTCATGGCCCTGCCGATGGCTGCCGCGCACTGCGGGTAGTTCTCCCCGGGGGGATTCTCGGTCGGGATGCGCACGATCTCGCGGAGAAACTCGACCATCTCCTCGGCAAGCTCGTCCACAGCCCCGCCGATGAGCGCTGCCGCTTCCGTCTGCCCGACGCCGGCAATCCCCCTCACGCGCCGCCGCCCGAGAGGAAGCGCTCCGCGCTGAGAACGTAGATCAGGGCGGATTCGAAAAGCTCGTCGATGCCGACGTACTCATCGGTCTGGTGGGGGATGTGGCGCGGCCCCGGGCCGTTCACGAGGCAGGGGATCTTCTTCCAGGCGCTGAGGAACGTGCCGTCTGTCGCCCCGGGCACGCCGTTGTAGACCGGCTCCCTGCCCGTGATCTCGCGGTAGGCCTCCGCCGATACCCGCGCGATGGGCTCCTCCTTCGTGATGCCGACCACGGGCCTGTCCTCGATGAAATCGATCTCGGCCTTGAAGTCGCGATCCGCCTGAGCCAGCCCGCCGAGGATGGCCTGGAGCTGGCCACGGACCGTTGCGTGATCCTGCTTCAGCGTCGTGCGGATGTCCACGAAGCCCACCGCCTCGCCGGGCATCACGTTGTGCTGGGCGGGGCTGCCCGCGGGAGGCGCCTGCAGGACCGTGAAGGTGACCGACGGCAGGCCAAGGAACTCATCGTTCCCGCAGCGCTTCTTCTCCGCCCCCTCGAAAGCCTCGAAAGCGATGATGATCCGGGCGAGGCGCGTGTTGGGATTGATGCCCGAGAGAGGCATGGCGCCGTGAGCCATCTTCCCCCGCACACGCACGATGGCGCGCATGGCCCCCTTCATGCTGAGGCAGAGCTGGTTCTCCTCGGGCTCGGGCACGAGGCAGGCGGTCACGTCGTCTGCATGGCCTGCCCGGATGTAGTGCTTGATGCCCAGCATCATGCCTTCCTCGTCGCAGACGATGCCGAGGCGGATCTTCCCCTGCCACGGCACTCCCGCGCGCTTGAAAGCGGCGGCAGTGAGCAGGGCAACTGCGAGTCCAGCCTTCATGTCGCAGGAGCCGCGGCCGTAGATTCTGCCGTCGGCGATCTCGCCGCCGAAGGGGTCTCGGGTCCATCGCGAGCGCTCGCCTTCGCTCACCACGTCCGTGTGCCCCTCGAGCATCAGGCACGGCCCCGGCGAGCCGGAGTCGAGGGTCGCGATGATGTTCTCGCGCCCCGGCAGCACCTCCTCCACCAGCGGCTCGATGCCGAGCTCCCGCCGGATCCAGTCCGCGATGAAGCGAACGACCTCGCGCTCGGTGCCGCCGGACTCGGGCCGGATGACCGAATCGATCCTGACGAGGTCCTGCGTGAGCCTCACAAGCTCGTCCCTGTCCACGGCGGCCAGGAGCGCCTTTTCGCGATCGCTCCTCATGACGCACGCGCCTTCTCGAGCGCATGGATCAGGCGGGTGAGAGTGGCGTTCACGGGAACGGGGATTCCCAGCTCCGCGCCCTCCCGTACGATGGCGCCGTTGATGAAGTCGATCTCGGAAGCTCGGCCCCGATCGAAGTCCTGGAGCATCGAGGACCTGTTCGCGCCGGTCTTCTTCGCAACCTCGTACACTGTCTGCAGCGAGTCGGCGTGCGTGATGCGCATCCCGCGCGCGGCGGCCACCGCGAGCGCTTCGGCCACGAGATCGGCCATGATGGCCTTGGTCTCCTCAAAATCGAGCAGCCGGCCGTTGGGCTGGCCTATCAGGGCAGTGAGAGCGTTGATCCCAACGTTGACGATGAGCTTGCTCCAGATCAGGCCCGCCACGTCGCGCTCGACATGCGTCTCGAAGCCGGCAGCCGTGAGGGCTGCGGCGAGCGGCGCGAGCTTCGCGGCGTTGCCGTCGGCCATGCCGATGTGCGTGGGCCCCTTGCCGGCGTGGCGGATCCTGCCGGGCCCGAGGAACGTTGCCCCTTGCGAGGTGACCCCCGCTGCCGTGCGCTCCGCACCGAAGTGCCGGCGGATGATCGCCTCGTTTCCCAGCCCGTTCTGGAGCGTGAGGACGACCGTGTCGGCCGCCGCGTACGCGACGAACTGCCGCGCCGCCTCCTCGGTGGCGGTGGACTTCACGAACACGATCATGGCGTCGGACCCGCGAACCGCCTCCGGGTCCGTGTTGGCCTTCGGCCTGCAGATCGTCACCTCGCCGCTGCCGGCCTGCTCGATCGCGAGGCCGTCCCTGTTCACCGCCTCGATGTGCTCCCGGTACACGTCGTACAGGACGACCTCGTGGCCGGCGAGGGAGAGCCTGCCGCCGAACAGGGAGCCCATGGCCCCCGAGCCGATGATCGATATCTTCATGGTCTCAGCTTAAAGGGCCCGTGGGCTCTCGTCCAGCACCCTCACGGTCTCACCCCTATTTCCTGTCGGGGAACGAGATCATCCCGTCCCAACTGTTCAGGACCTTGGCCTCACGCGCCTCTTCCTCCGAGAACCAGTGCGCGGTCACGCTCTTCAGCTCCGTGAAGAACCGAACACCGTCCTCGCCCATGGCATGGATGCCGCCGTGGGTGCGCCTGGCGAACTCGCTCGCGTTCATGAGGGCGAGGCCCTCCTCGAAGCTCTTCACACGCTTGATGCACGGCACCGGGCCGAAGATCTCCTTGTCTCCCACGCTCATGCCCGGCCTGACGTTGTCGAACAGCGTTGGCCCGAGGTAGAAGCCCTTTTCGTGGCCCTTCACGGCTGTCGTGCGGCCGTCCAGGACGAGGGTCGCTCCCTCCTCGATCCCCTTCTGGATCCAATCGGTCACGAACTTCCTGTGGTCCGCGTTCACGACAGGACCGAGCTGGCTCGTCTTGTCGTACGCCGGTCCGATCTTCAGCTCGGACATCATCTTCGCGAGGAGCGCCACCATCTTGTCTGCGACCTGCTCCTCGACCACGACTGCGGGCAGGGCCATGCACCGCTCACCCGCGCATCCGCATGCGGAGTTCACGATGCCCCGAGCGGTGCGCTCCAGCGCCGCATCGTGCAGCACGAGGGCGTGGTTCTTCGCCTCTGTGAGGGCCTGGACGCGCTTGCCGTTGGCGGCAGCGGTGGCGTAGATGTGCCTGCCCTCCGAGGTCGACCCGACGAAGGAGACGCCCTTGACGTCGGGATGCGTGAGGAGGATCTCGGCCTCCTGCCGCGAGCATGTGACGAGATTCAGCACGCCGGGAGGCAAACCCGCCTCGGCCCACAACTCCATGATCCTCATCGAGCTCTGCGGGACGAAGCTCGCGGCCTTCAGCACCATCGTGCTGCCGGTTGCGATGCACAGCGGGGCCATCCAGCCCATGGGAATCATGGCGGGGAAGTTCCACGGCGCGATCCCCACGAAAACGCCAAGGGGCTCCCGGTACTGGGTGGTGTCGTACCCCACCGTCGCGTTCATGATCGCGGGACCCTTGATCAGGTGGGGGACTGCGCAGGCGAACTCGACGACCTCGGTCACCTTCAGCACGTCGCCCATGGCTTCGTCCCAGACCTTGCCGTTCTCGGTGGCAAGGAGAAGGGCGAGCTCGTCGAGATGCGCGTCCATGAGAGCCTTCATCCTGAAGAGGACCTGCACGCGCTTGTTCGGCGGGGTGCTCGACCAGGCGGGGAACGCAGCAGCAGCCGAGGCGACCGCCTGGCGCACTTCGTCGGCCATGCACTGAGGCGCCTGGGCGATCACCTCGCCCGTGGAAGGGTTGCAGCAGTCCATGTACCTCGTGATAGACTCAGGACAGATATCGTTGAAGAGATCTGGAAGATGATACGCGGGGGGAAGCTGAAACCCGGGGACAGGCTTCCCCCCGAGAACAGGCTCGTCGAGACGTTCCAGGTGAGCAAGGTGACTCTTCGAGAGGCGCTTCAGACCCTCGAGAGTTATGGGCACATCACCCGCAAGAGGGGGCCCGGCGGCGGGAGCATCGTTCTGGACATCGCCCCGACTCGGGGGATCGGCCTTCTCGCGAACTACCTGAGCCTCTCCGCCCTCTCCCTCGACCAGCTGATGGAGGTCCGGCTGCTCATCGAACCGCTCATCGCCGAGATCGCAGCCCGGCGCATCACCCCCGACGGAGCGCTGAAGCTCCAACGCCTTCTGGCAGAGCACGAGGTCGACTTCACGACCCACGGAGGCTCGAAGAGGGGCTGGGAGTTTGACATCGTGCTGGCGGAGATCACCGGCAACCGCCTGCTCAAGGTCGTCGAGGAGCTTCTGATCCGTCTGTTCATGGATGCCGAGTCCGCCCTGTCGATCGGGGACATCGGCATGAGCCCCGAGGAGGTCGCCGACAACGCCGAAGTCCTTCCTGCAAACCGCAGGATCGCCGCTGCGGTCATCGCCCGCGACTGCGAAGGCGCCGCGAGGGAGATGACCGCCGCCCTACGGGGCTTCTCGCAGCGCATCGCCGCCAGAGCCGAAGGGCGCGCTGCCGGCGCCCCCTAATCCTCGTAGGGCATGTCGATGTGCTGGAGGTCGCGCGTGAGGAAGGCCTGCGGGAATATCTCCCGCGCCTCGTGCAGGAGCGTCTTCAGCTCACGGTCCGAGTAGCGCGGGCTGTAGTGGATCAGGCCCAGGCCCTTCACCGCCCCGTCGCGGGCGATGCGGGCGGCCTGGGCGGCCGTGAGGTGCTTCTTCTCGGCAGCGGTGTCAGCCAGGTCCTCCGCGAACATCCCTTCGCAGATGAACAGGTCCGCACCCCGCACGAACTCAGAGAGCCCGTGCGCGGCGACCGTGTCGGTCGCGAAGCAGAACTTCCTGCCCTTGCGGGGACCCCCCATGACCTGCTCGGGGCTCACCCGGGCGCCGTCCGGCAGCTGCACCGTCTCGCCATTCTGAAGAACGGACCACATCGGCCCCCGCGGCACCCCGAGTGCGGCGGCTTTCTCCGGGAAGAACACCCCGGGCCGCGGGCTCTCCTCCAGGCCGTAGGCGATGCACTGCTTCGTGTGCGAGAGAGGGAAGGTTCGGATGGCGTAGCCCTCAGCCTGCACGATGGTCGCGTTGCCCTCGACCTCCCGCACGACGATGTCGTAGTTGATGTACATGTCCAGCGTTCGGCGCATCGCGTCGACGAACTCCCGGATCTTCGGGGGGCCGTAGATGTACAGCGGCTCGTCCCGGTCGACCTGCGAGGACAGCATCAGGATGCCGGGCAGGCCGGTGACGTGGTCGGCGTGCGTGTGCGAGATGAAGATGCTCGTGATTTTCTTCCAGCGCAGGTTCAGCCTGCGCACGCTGACCTGCGTGCCCTCGCCGCAGTCGAAGAGGAAAAGCTCCCCTTCCCTGCGCAGCAGGATCGAGGTGAGGCTCCTCCCCGGCAGGGGCATCATGCCGCCCGTCCCCAGAACGAAGACTTCGAGGTTCATCCGCGTTCGCGCCTACTCGGGCAGCTCGGTGACGCGCGCGCCGAGCTCGGGAGCTTCGCGCGCGGCATCGGCCAGCGCGCCCCTGTTCGCGATAACGACCGACGCGCCCCTGTCCCAGCCCGCGAGGAGCGCGGCCGCGGCCTCGGCGAGCAAGGGGCCGTCCGCCGCGAGGAGCGCGTCGCGCCTGGCCTGCCGCGTCTCGTCCGAGATGCCGTGCAGCTTCCGCTGAAGGCTCGCGAAGCCCTTCTCGCCGGGATCGAGGGGGCGGTCCTCCCCCCCCGCCGTTCCGATGACGGCTCGCTCGACATCCGCTTCGTCGAGCCCGCCGGCCGCAACCGCGGCGAGAGCCTCTCGGAAGGCCTTCAGCGTGGGCGCCACTCGCGGGTCCCGATAGGAGCCGAACAGGAACAGGCCGTCCAGGTTGCGGGGATACGAGTACACGCCGTAAGCCCCGCCTTCCATTCGGACCTTTTCCCAGAGCGCGCCCGTTGTCAGGAGGTGACCCAGCACGGCGGCCTGGCCGCTGCGGGCATCCTCGTAGCGGAACCCCGGCACTGCGCGGGCCACGTAGCCAACGGTGGCCGTCGTGACCAGGGATTCGGCACGAACGCCCCGTTCGGGGACTCCCGCCCGATCGACCGACCGGACGCCCGCTCCCTGCGGCAGCGCGCCGCAGAGCTCGCCGAGAGCGCCCTCGATTTCGGGGAAGCAATCGGCGGTCGCGGTTGCGTTCGCGAGGAGGTTCCCCCGGCTGAGAAGACAGTCGCGGATGCCCTCCAGCTCCTCCGCGATCAGGGGAAGCGACTGCTCGAGACCGGCGGCCAGGCCGTTCACGAAGACGAGCTGCGTGATCCCTTTCCATGCCTCCTCCTGCGCGACGGAAGCCGACAGCATGCTCCCGGCCCGCAGCTGGGCGTAGTGATGACCGCTGGGGATGAGAGCGGACTTCATGCCGTTTCTGTGCTCGAGGATGATGTCGCATAGCCGGGGGAGGTCGCGGAAGTCCGCCCCGGCGAGCAGCCGGCCCCCAAGATGGACCGCCTCCCCGAGGTTCTGCCTCAGGCATCGTGTCCTGAAAAACGCGTGGCGCGCCTGCTCCTCGGGCCGGCCCACCATGCCCCCCGCGTCGAGCTGGGCGAAGAACCCTCCGGTAAGGCGGAACAGCTCGAGGCTCACCTCCGAATAGCTCATCCCCGGCAGGCCGCACCCGCAGACCGCCCTTCCGAAAAGGGGCAGAAGCAGCTGCTGCCGTTCATCGAGACACCCCGCAGAGAAGCAGAGATCGAGGTACACGATCCCGTTGGTGAAGATGTCGTGCAGGTACAGCGGCGCCCCCCCTGCCCGCCCGCCGACGGGGAGGCGTTCCTCGATCGGGATGCGCTCGACTTCCGGCTTCACGTCCCTGCGCCGCACGGACGGGATCCGTGCGACATCCTCCCGCGAGTCGGGGGCGAGCTGGAACGCACTGAACCGTCGCGCGTCGCTCAGGATCCGCTCCCTCGCGGGCTTCGCGAGGCCGGCCTCGAGGGCCGCGAGGGCGGCTTCAGCCTCCTGGCGCTCGCGCTGCTCCTGCCCGCCGTCCGGGCGGACCACCAGGGTCGCGCGGTGCATGCTCTCGAGGAACTGCCGGCGGATCACCCCTTCGAGGTATCGGTCGTTCTTCGCCACCCTCGCCGTGAGCGCCTCCATGGCGGGGGCGAAAGCGAGGGAATCGACGGGGTCCATGCCGTGGCTCCAGCCCCGCATCGTGCGGCTCATGAGGCGCAGAGCGTACGGACCGCCGTTGCCGCGGATCTCACGGTTCCTGAACTCGACCCTGTTCAGCATGGACCGCACGAGACCTGCGTCGATCCCTCCCGAGGCGAGGCCCGACAGCGTGTCGAGGATCAGCCGCTGCACATCGGGCTCCCTCCCGGGGTCCGTGCCGCGCAGCCCCACGGCGAACACGCACTCGCGCAGGTCGGTTTCCAGGCCGCTCACCGGCGAGAGGTCCTCGCCGAGCCCCGAGTCAACGAGCGCCTTGCGCAGGGGTGATCCGGGGCTGCCCACGAGGACCTCGGCAAGCAGCTGGTGGGTGAGCAGGCCGAGTGAGTCCGTGATGGGGGAAAGCAGCCAGCTCATGCACACCGTCGTGCGCTTCTCGAGGGGCGTGTCGGGCCGGACAGGAAACGTTTTCTCGAGTCTCCGCGGCTCGCTCCAGCGCTTCTGGAGGGGAATGGCTGCATCGATGCGCTGGGCCGTGAACCGGGAGAGCAGCTCGCCGTCGATCACCCGCAGGGTGTCCTCGGCGGGGATGCTCCCGTAGAGGAATATCCGGCAATTGGAGGGGTGGTAGTAGCGGGCGTGGAAATCCCGCAGCCCTTCATGGCTGAGGGACGTGATGGCCTTCGGATCGCCCCCCGAGTCGAACCCGTACGGCGTGTCGGGGAAAAGCGAGCGGTACGCCCACTCTCCGACGATGGACTCGGGGCTGGAGTACGCCCCCTTCATTTCGTTGTACACGACCCCGGCGTACTGCAGCCCCGGGGCGCCCGCGCCCTCCCGGCGCTGCTCGGCCGGGACCTCCTCGAGCCTCCAGGCCTCCTGCATGAAGGTCTCCTCCCTCAGCAGGGGAAAGAAGACCGCATCGCCGTAGACGGCGAGGAGATTGAAGAAGTCCGCCCTGTTGCAGCTTGCCGCCGGGTAGACGGTCCTGTCGGGGTACGTGAGGGCGTTGAGGAACGTGTTCAGGCTCCCCTTGAGCAGGGCGGCGAAGGGCTCCTTCAGGGGAAAGCGCCGGGAGCCGCTCAGCACGGAGTGCTCGGTGATGTGGGCGACGCCGGTATCGTCGCGCGGCGGCGTGGCGAAGCAGAACGCGAAGAGGTTCTCCGCGTCGTCGGCTGCGAGGTGGAGCACCTCGCAGCCCGTGCGGGCATGGCGGAGGTGGGTCGCCGTGCAGCGGTATTCGGAGACCTCTTTGCGCGAAAGCAGATCGTAGCCGGTCATAGGCTCTGACTATACGAATCGCGCCCTGCCGTGTCTATCAGATATGGGAGCCTGGGCCTCGACCCACACTTCCGGTTTCAAGCACCTTGCAGCAGTGTGAGAAGAATCGAGCCGCCCATATTGGCCGAATGGAGCATTTGATATACTATGAGGTTGGAGCGGCCCATGACGAAACTGCGATATGTCCACTGGCAGGAAGAGGATTTTCACCTCGGGTCCTTTGAGGATTTTCCTGACTCTATCACCCAAGGCAGCACGACCCAGGAACTTCTTGAAAACTTGAGGGACCTCTACAAAGACATTGCATCCGGAGAAATCCCCTACATCAAGAAGGTCGACGAATTGGTTCTCGCTGAATGAAACGAACCGATCTCCTTCGAAAACTTCAGGGATAATCGGAGTGAGTGCCGGGCTGCGCACAGCTCTTGAACGGAGCGCCCGATTCACCCGGGCGATCAGGGAGCACTTCTCCCGAACGGGCTACGTGGAAGTCGACACGCCGGTCCTCTCCCCCTTCCTCATCCCCGAACCCGCCATCGAGGTCTTCCGCACCGAGCTTCTGTCCTCGCGCGGAGGCGGTCCCGATCTGTACCTCGCCCCGTCGCCCGAGCTGTGGATGAAGAGGCTGATCGCCCGGGGCTCGGGCAGCATCTTCCAGATCAGCCGCAGCTTCCGAAACGGCGACTTTGCCAGCCCCCTGCACAACCCTGAGTTCCGGCTCCTCGAGTACTACACCGTGGGCGGCACGTATCTCGATTCGATCGCCGTCACCGAATCGCTGTTCTCGCATCTGCTCGGGACGGCGGGACCGGCCGCACCGGTCGAACGCCTCGCACCGCCGTTTCTCCGCCTGTCGATGGAGGAGGCCTTCCGTCAGCACGCGGGCATCGAGCTGGCCTCCTGCCAGGACGCGCAGAGCATGGTCCGGGCTGGAGCCGGGAAGGGGCTCGCCATCCCGGCCGATGCGAACTGGGAAGAGGCCTTCCACATCGTCTTCCTCACCCTCGTGGAGCCCTCCCTGCCGCTCGAGAAGCCCGTGGTCCTCATTGACTACCCTGCCCTCGTGCCCACGACGGCCCGACGGAAGCCGGGCACCCCGTGGGCGGAGAGGTGGGAGCTGTACATCCAGGGGGTCGAGGTCGCCAACTGCTACACGGAAGAGACCGACCTCGCGGCCCTCGAACGGCTGTTCAACGAGGAGGAGGAGAGGAAGCGCGGGTGCAGGGTCCCCCACGAGATCGACAGGGAGATCCCCCGGCTCATCGCCGCCGGTCCGTCGCGCTGCTCGGGCGTGGCTCTCGGGGTCGACAGGCTCGAGATGCTTTTTTTCGGCGAACGCGACCTCGGGGGGGTGATTTTTTTTCCACTCTCCACTATTATTCCCCCATACCCAGCGACGGACTGAAAGGAAACGCATGATCAAGGCAAGCGATATAGGAAAGGGGACGTTCGTCCTCATCAACAACCAGCCCCATGTCTGCGTCGATCGCGAGTACGTGAACCCGGGCAAGGGATCGGCGTTCGTGCGCCTGCGGCTGAAGAACATCAAGACCGGCTCGGTCCTGCGCCAGACCAACAAGGTCCAGGACAACATGGAGGATGTGTCGGTGGACTACCGGGACGTGCAGTACCTGTACGCGGACGCCGAGAGCCTGTACTTCATGGACAGCCGGAGCTACGAGCAGTTCCAGATCGCGATCGCGGGCGAGGAGGAGAAGAAGGACTTCCTCAAGGATGGCGAGGTCTACCAGGTCGTCTTCTGGGAGAACAGGCCCCTCGACATCAAGCTGCCCACCAAGATGGTCTTCACGGTCGCGCAGGCCGAGAAGGCCGAGAGGGGCGACACCGTCAGCGGCGCGACGAAGACGATCACCTGCGAGACAGGCCTCAAGGTGAAGGTCCCCCTGTTCATCAAGCAGGGCGACAAGATCCTCATCAACACGGAGACCCTCGAGTACCAGGAACGCGTGAACAGTTAGGGTCCCGTCCCGTGAGCCTCTCGCCGATTCTCCTTCTCGTCTCGACGGCCCATTTCTTCAACGACATCTACATGGGATTCCTCACCCCGCTGTACCCCATCGTGATGGACCGCTTCGGGCTGAGCCTCTCCCTTGTCGGAACGATCTCGATGGTGGCGGCTCTCGCCTCCGCCTTCGCGCAGCCCCTCTTCGGCGTGCTTTTCGACAGGTTCAAGATCACCGCCGCCGTCTACCTCGCGCCGCTGCTGACGGGCGTCTTCGTGAGCTGCCTGGGACTCGCGCCCAGCTACCCCGTCTTCCTCGCGCTGCTCTTCCTCGGCAGCCTCGGCTCGGCGGCCTTCCACCCCAAGGGCGCCTCCGTGACCCCGTCGCTGAGCGGGCGCCACCCTGAGATCGGCATGGCGATATTCAGCGCGGGCGGCAGCATCGGCTACGCGGCCGGGCCTGCCGCGATCGCCTTCTTCATCGCCCTGTTCGGCTTCCGCGCCACTCCCGTCCTCGCGGCTCCGGCCGCGGCGGTCGCCCTCGTGCTGTTCCTTCTGCTCCCCTCGCGCGAGCTGGCGGCCCGGACGGCGCGCGACTCGGGGGTCACCTGGCGGAGCCTGTTCGCCGACAGGGCGCGCCTGGCCGTTCTCATGCGCCTGGTGACCATCAACTTCTGCATCACGGTGGCGGTGCGGGGCATGGGCACCTTCCTGCCGGTCTCGCTGGCAGGCGCCGGCGTGAAGGTGACGAAAATCGGGGTGATCTTCACAGTCATGCTCGCCCTGGGCGCTGTGGCATCGATCTTCGCGGCGTCGCTGTCGAAGCGGACCGGAAGGCGCCCCCTCGTCCTTGCCTCCGTGCTCGGCGGCGTGCCTTTCGCCTTGGCGGGGCTTCTCCTGCTTCCGTCTGCCGCCGGTATTGTCCTGATCGTCGTCGCCGGCGCGATCTTCTCTTCCTCGAGCCCCGTCCTGCTGCTGTTCGCCCAGGGCTACTCCGGCGGCTCTCCCGCGATGGCCTCGTCGCTGCTCATGGGGGTGTCGTGGGGGATCGCGGGACTGCTGATGGTCCCTCTGGGGGGCATCGGCGAACTGGTCGGGATACGGCCCATGATGATCGTGGTGGTGCTGTTCCCGCTGCTCGCAACGGTCTCCTGCCTGAGAATCCCCAGGCGGTAGCTACTCCCAGAGGTACTCGCCGTACACGTGGAAATCCGCCTGACCGTCGAGGATCCCGGATGAGCCGATCTCGTTGCATACCTTCATGTACGCGCGCAGGCTCGCCTCGATCACGTCGGTGCTCCTGTGCCTGCCGTGGAACCTCCTCCCCCGAAGCTCCACCGTGACGATCACCTCGGTCTCGGCCTCGGTGCCCGTGGAGAGGGTGGAGACGGAATACAGGACCATCCGGGTTGAGAAGCCGAGGGCCTTGTCCACGGCCCGGAACAGGGCGTCGATGGGGCCTGTCCCGTGCGAGCTCTGGGTGAGCGTCGCGCTCCCCCGCCGGATCACGACCACGCCGACGGGCGGCGAGTTGGTGCCCGTCATCACGCTGAAGGATTCGAGGCTGTACGGACCGGGCTCCTCCTCGGGCGGGAGGCTCTCGGTCTCCAATGCTCTTCCCCCGCCGATGGCCTTCTCCTGGAAGAGCTCGCGAAGGCCGGGGGCGAGGGACGTGCCGTGAAAGCCCCCGGCAGCGGGAACGAAAGCGTTGCCCCCGATGACGGGCTTGTTGGGGTGCGTGCGGATGCCCGTCAGAGAGTCGAACAGGGCGGAGGTGCGCGCGAGCTCACCCAGATGCACCCCGTGGGCCACGGACCAGCGCCCGCCGTACGCGGAGAGCAGGAACGCGATCTCCTCGAGGGCGGCATTGCCCGCCCGCTCGCCGAACCCTCCGACGGTCACCTCCACGTG
>Ga0315275_10002016_pt1 | contig 18167 bp, 18 predicted proteins | sample YL17G03_0_MG_FD_205557 | JGI IMG/M metagenome (GOLD analysis project Ga0315275, IMG submission 205557) | Sediment microbial communities from Yellowstone Lake, YNP, Wyoming, USA - YL17G03_0 | ecosystem: Environmental > Aquatic > Freshwater > Lake > Sediment | place: USA: Wyoming | collected...
TGATCTCCTCCGCTGACCCGATCGTCAGCGTCGGGATCGCCCCCTGGGCGTCATACACTCGCCGCACCAGCGTATCCATCTCGCTCTGTCCGCCGCAGTGCGTATAGCCGATGATCCGGCACAGCTTCCCCCACAAGAACTGGTTGAGGTCACAGGCATATGGGCGCTTGAGCTGCTCGGGGTCCTCCGTCAGCAGGTGCGCCTGCGCGAACGTCAGCCCTTGCATGGTGATCTCGTTCAGCCCCTCGCCCCCGACCACCAGCCCGTCGCCCAGGCTCGACACATCGCGGATCAGACGCCGCATACCCTCCGCGGGTGTCACTCCCTCGACCAGCGCGTTCTGAAGGTTCGACACACACAGGCTCACATCCACGAACACGGTGTCGAGCGGGAGGTCCCGCGCGGCCGCCAGGATGCTCTCGCCCAGCACCGAGCGCCACATCGCCAGCCCCGGGTGGATCTTCACCATCACCTTCTTGTCGCGGTGCTTCGTCCGCGCCAGGTTCGACTCCGGCACCGACAGATATCCACCTTCCCCCCACCCCCAACCGTGCAGCCTGCCGTTCCAGAGATCGCGGTACTGGAAGTCCCGCAGCAGCGAGTAGACCGGGTTGGTCGGATCCATGTCCACCGTGTTGAAGTGCGGCGCGACGTGGAACCCCATCGCCCGCGCCTTGCGGATGAACGTCTTCCCATCCTCGCTCGCAACGAAGGCCGGGTAGTTCTCGTCATACTGATCGGTGCGCCAGTTCGGCACGTGCAGCAGCACCCGCTGGGGAGGCACCCGTTCCGCCAGCGCGTCGAGCAGATCGGGGTCCGTCGGGCACCACGACAGCGCCAGCGTGACCTCCGGCAGCCATGCCGGCCGTTTCCTCTCCGCCTCGGCAAGATCGTAGGCCTTCCACAGCCACTCGCGATACCGCGCCGCCGGCACGCGCCAGTCCCCCTCGTACACGTTCACCCGCCAGGCCACTCCGCCAGCTCCGAGGTTGTCCTCGACCGGGCCGTATGCCTCCGTCTCGAACCCCAACGCGTGTACCTCCGACTCCGACCCGACGCGCAGCGCCTTGTACTTGAATCGCGCATCTTCCGAGTGCACCCAGACGCCGCTCTTCGCTCCTTGCAGGATCGCGAGCTGCGCCTCCCAGAACATCGGCCACTCCCACCGGCTGCCCTTGATGAGCGGATCATCCAGCGGCAGCTTCAGCCCCTGCTTCACTGGCGCCACCAGTTCGAGGTCATCGCGCAGCCCCCTTAGCACCCAGCGGCACGAGACCACCCCCGGACGCGAGCCGTAGGCCGATGGCTCGATGATGAGATCGCCCGTCTGCGCATCGGCTGAGATCTCGATCACCCCGTCCCCATCCCACCCATGGAAGATCACCTGCGCCCGCTCGGGCGAGAGCTGTATGCACCTGATCTCCCCCTCCTTCGGTGGCCGGTCGCCCAACTGCACCAGCTCCCAACTACGGTAGAGCAACTGCAGCGCCGCCTCCTCGCCGAGGTCGAAGGGCCGGATGGACTCCTCTCCCGTCTGCCGGCTCCTGAGCGAGGTGATGAACCCCTTCTCGACCACCGCAGATAGCGTGCTGGTCTCCACCAGCACCCGCTCGCCATCAACCCGCACCATTTCTCTCTGACTCCCATCTCCCCGCGCAGCCGCCGGGCTGGCCAGCATCACCGCCCCGACGGCTACGGCGCACAGAATGAGCCTCAGCATAGAAGCACCTCTCCGCCCACCGCGCCACTATTCTGTATGGGCAGGGGGCATTCCTCACCTGCCGATCCTGTGCTGTGCGGCAGGACACCCTCCACCCCCCGCCGAATCAACGCTTCACCGGGGATGCGATCATGCCCTACCTTTCCCTCTATCGCAAGTACCGGCCGCGCACGTTCGCCGAGATCGTGGGCCAGCGCCACGTGACCCAGACGCTGACAAATGCGGTCAAGGCGAACCGGATCGCCCATGCCTATCTCCTCTGCGGGCCGCGCGGCACCGGCAAGACCAGCACCGCGCGAGTGCTGGCGATGTCGCTCAACTGCGAGCACGGCCCCACCTCCGAGCCCTGCGGTGAGTGTGAATCGTGTCGCCGCATCATCGCAGGCAATGCGCTTGATGTGATCGAGATAGACGCCGCCTCCAACCGCGGCATTGACGAGATCCGCGAGCTGCGCGAGCGCATCGGTCTGGCGGCGGCCGACGCCCGCATGAAGATCTACATCATTGACGAAGTCCACATGCTTACGCCGGAGGCATATAACGCGTTCCTGAAGACGCTCGAGGAGCCGCCCGCACATGTAGTCTTCATCCTCGCCACCACCGAGCCCCACCGCGTCCTCCCCACCATCCTCTCCCGCTGCCAGCGCTTCGACTTCCATCGAGTCGGCCTGCGTGACCTCGAGGCTACCATAAGGTCTGTGGCATCGAAGGAGGAGCTGAAGGTAGATGACAGAGCGGTGGCGATGCTCGCTCGCGCCGCCGACGGCGCCGCCCGCGATGCCCTTACCCTCCTCGACCAGGCAGCCGCTTATGCAGCAGATGACATCACGGCAGAGGTCGTCACGGAGATCCTGGGCGGGATAGACTTCGACCTCGTAGCCGAGTTCGCCGACATCCTCATCCGTCGCAACGTGTCGGAGGTGCTGGCATTCATCGAGCGGGTGGTGGCCGACGGCAAGGACCTCCGCCAGCTCGTCGGCAACCTGATCGAGCACTTCCGCAATCTCCTGCTACTGAGCGTTGATCCGGGTAGTAAGGAGGCGGTCGCTCTGCCTGAGGAGTCACTCACGAAGGCTGTCGAGCAGGCGAGCGCGTTGTCCTCCGCGGACATTCTCCGAACTCTCGATACCCTTGCCGAGACCGATCGAGAGCTTCGGTTTACGGGTCAGCCGCGGCTTCTGGTTGAGCTCGCGGCCGTCCGTCTCTGCCGCGCGGCAGAGCCTGGTGGCGCGGCGGCGGCAGCCCAGACCCCCGCCCTGCCGGCGCGGGTTCCAATCGCCGATTCTGATCTCACGCCCCCACCGGCGGCGGCCGTCGAGGCGTGCGCCCCGCCGGTGCGGGAGACGGAGCCAGCAGCGCCGCGCCGGGCGCGCAAGGAGGCGGCGAAAGCGCCGGCCGGGCCGCTGGAGGTCGCGGAAACCCCCGAGCCTCCCGGGCTGGCCGAGATCCGGCGACGTTGGGACGAGGTGATGGCCGACCTGCGTAAGGCTGGGAGGCACTCCGAGGGAGCCTTCCTCCGCGAATCGGTGCCGGTGTCACTCGAAGACGGGGTGCTTACACTGGAGTTCGGTCACCAGTTCCACCACGACCAGATGATGTCGGACAAGCGGAGGGAGACCGTGGCCGAGGTCGTGCAGCGGTTGTTCGGGGTGGAGGTGAAAGTGAAGTGCCGGATGGCGCCGGAAGGAATGGCCCGCACGGGCGAGCCAGCAGAGGGGCGAAAGGGGAAGGGAGGCAGCAGTCTCAACGACGTGCTGTCCATCTTCCCCGGCAGCGAGGTGGAGCAGTAGCGGCTGTTTCATAGCCTCCAGCGGAGGTTATGGAACAGCGTAGCCAGGGCGATAGGTGTCGGCAGGCGCATTTCATGCCAGCGTGGATCGCGCCGATCCACCCGGTTTCAGGTCCTGAAATGCGCTCCAGTGGGCTCGCCGATGAAGAGAGGCAGACTATGAGGATTCCCGGCGGAGGCGACCTTCAGAAGCAGCTGATGCGGCAGATGGAGAAGCTCCAACGTGACATGACGGCAGCCCAGGAGGAACTCGCGGCGCTGCGGGTTGAGGCAACCGCGGGCGGCGGCGCAGTGCGAGCCGTTGCCAACGGCCAGGGGGAGCTGGTCGAACTCCACATCTCACCCGAGGCAGCGGACCCGAGCGACGTCGAGATGCTCCAGGACCTGGTGCTGGCCGCGGTTCGCGAGGCGCTCGAGAAAGGGCGCCATCTCCAGGAGGAGAGGATGGGCGATATCACCGGAGGACTTGGCCTGCCGGGATTGTGACGGGTGTTGCGGCGTAGGTCTCGGACCCGCGTCCGCTGCCGTTTCGCCCGATGGCCCCCAACTCACCATGCCTGCTTACCCTCGCGCGCTGGCGAACCTGATACACGAACTGGAGAAGCTGCCCGGGGTCGGCCCGAAGACGGCCCAGCGGTTGGCGCTGCACCTGCTGCGTGCCAGCGCCGATGATGCGGCTGCGTTCGCAGCGGCCATCACCGCCGTGAAAGAGCAGATACGGAACTGCTGCATCTGCTTCAACTACACCGATGACGAGATCTGCGGGGTCTGCGCCGACCCGAACCGCGACGATGGTGTGATCTGCGTTGTGGGGGAGGCGCGCGACCTGCTGGCGATGGAGCGGGCGGGCGGGTACCGGGGCCGCTACCATGTGCTCGGGGGGCTGATCTCACCCATGGACGGCCTGGGCCCCGACTCGCTCACGATCGCGGAGCTGATCGCCCGGGTGAAGGAAGGCAAGGTCCGCGAGGTCATCCTCGCAACGAATCCGACGGTGGAGGGCGACGCCACTGCGGTCTACATCGCGGGGCTGCTGCGGGCGCTGGAAGTGAAGGCGACCCGCATCGCGCTGGGGCTGCCTGTAGGGGGCGACCTCGACTACGCCGACGATATGACCATCACCCGCGCGGTCGAGGGGCGGACCGAGATCTGACCCCACCCGGAGTGGCGTGACTGCGCCGCCCGGCCTGCACGGCGCCCACGGACAAGGGCAGCAGGCGACACGCCTGCTGCTTCGCCGCTCGACGGACGCTGCCGGACCTCAGACCGGCGTGTTACCACGCTGCGCGCGCTTGGCCTGCTGCACCAGTTGCTTCACCCGCTGGCCGCCCTTGCGCCCGATCCGCTCGTAGAACTTCGGGCCGTGCCGCTTCTTGGTTGTCTCGCCCCCCTTTCGCCCAATGGACTCGTAGAACTCCGGACCATGGCGCGCCTTGGTCGCGCGCCCTCCCTTGCGGCCGGCTTCCCGCACTGTCATCGCACCTCTATCAGCCATTAGACACTCACCTCCTGCCCGAGAGATCCAACTGAGGAGCGATTGCCATCTCGAGCTCCAGGTTGATATCCCAGTTATTATACCGTCGCACCCCGACCGCGCCAATCCATCGCAAGGGCTTTTTGGCGGACAATTGTTCCCTCATCAACCAAGCGCAGTGCTTGCGTCCAGAGAACCGTCCAGCTTCACGCCGCACACCACCGTTTGGGACTCGATCGCAAGCCAACGCCTCTTTGCACCACTGCCGTCCCAGCCACCGATGTCCTTGCTGCCAGCCGAGCCTTCGCCTGCAATCGAGCGAAGGGGCTGACGCTCGGCATCAGGGTGAGGGAGTCTTCTACAAGGCGAAGCAAGACCGCGGCGCGAGGCAACACCTCGGGCGACCGGAAATCGGCGAAGGCTGGCAGCGGCTGGCGAGCCCTATCCGCCTTCCCGACGCGCCCGCCCGACTTCGCGGCCGGTCACCTCGGCTATCGCCTTTGCCAGTTGCTCCTCGAGCACAGGCTTGAGCAGAGCCCGCGCTGCCCCCGCCTCGAGAGCCTGTTGGATGCGGTCGTCGGCGTAGGCAGTGACGACGATTATCCTCGTCGGCGCAGCTTCCATGATCTCCTGTGTCGCCTGCACCCCACTCCCGCCGCGCAGACCGATATCCATCACGATCAGATCCGGGCGAAGGGAGCCAGCCATCGCAACCGCGGAGTTGGCATCTCGGGCTGTGGCAACGACCTCACAGCCGACCGCCTCCAGCTGCGCTCGCAGCGACATGGATACAACGAACTCATCCTCAACGAGCAGGACCCTCAACGGTGGGTTTGCCCGTCCCTCATCGGTTGCCATTCTGCTCTCTGCTCCTGCCGTCTTTCCTCACCTTAACCGCCGAGGCGCGATACGAGCCTCACGACCTCGCTGCCGAGGTCACACTGTTCCACGACGACGCTCGGCGGAAGGTCTAGTCGCAGTGGCGTTAGGTTCACGATACCCCTCACACCCGCATCCACCAGGCGCTCGAGCAGTTCCCGCCGTGCCCCTTGCTCGGACGCCACTACCGCCACTGTCGCACCGGTTCTTCGGGCCTCGGCGGGAGCCCTGCTCAATGGCAGCACCGCGAGCTTCTCCGTGGCGCGCCCGGGGGCAGCGTCGTCGAAAACTCCGACAAGAGTGCAGTTGGCAGCTCGCAGCGAGTCCATCACGCGGCGCCAGTCCACCGGCCCCGAGAGGCCGACCCAGAGGGCCGACCGCCCCTTCGCCAGGTCGAGCGCCTCCCGGATCGCAGCACTGAGGCGAGTGACTTCATACCCCCTTCCAGGCGTCCCGAGGCCGCCCAGCTCGGCGAGGTCCCTGCGCACGAGGCTGGCACGCACCCCGACGTTGCGCGCGAGCTGATGCGATGAAATGACTCGCATCTCCTGCCGCTCGTATTCCACCAACGCGCCGAGGTACTGGCGTAGGCGCTCGCCGAACCGGTTCGGTATTCGCTCGGCCTTGCTGGTCGCGGTCGCGCGCGCTCCCTCTAGCTTTCGGATGAACAGCTGCGATGGCCGCTCTCCGCCCAGTTTCGACCTGAGCTGACACTTAAGCGATACCCCTCTGCCGAGACGGCACCTTTGCCTGGCGCACTCGTGGCAACCCGAGATGCCCAGAATGCGGACGCATTCGTACACGGGGCAGGCGTCGTCGCCGTCTCGCATCAGGCGAAGGTTGCCTGACGCGCAGCCCGGACACTTCTCTTCTCGGTATAGCTCGCACGCGCCGCAGTCATAGACGGCACACCGCGAGCGGGCCGCTCGCCTTGATCGCACCGGTTTTGTCACCTTCAGCATCCGTCCAATCTCCGATTCGACGGGGTGATCGCCTGCTCCTGTGGCGACACTCGTGTTGCGTCCGGCTGTCGCCGACCTATTGCCTGCTACCTCTGCTCCCTCGCAAGATCAGCAGCGCCGCGCGATTGCGGCCGCGCCAGAGCGCCGACCCAGCCCGATCTCGCCTCCCACCGCTGGCTGCGCCCATGGGACGTGATCCGCACAATCTTTTTCGCCCGGCGCCCTTGACTTGACGGGTGTTCATGGCTACCATGTGGGCGAGCGAGGGTGCACATATGCATAAGTGGCTGGCCCCGCCGGTTCGTGGGACAGGCCCGCCTGTGGGCCCCGGGGGTGTTGCGGTTTGTGCCCGGGCGCACTTGGCGGACCGAAGGGGTAGTATGCATCCCAGCAGTCCCGCGGCGAGGTGGCAGCCAAGCAAGTGGGGGCCGCCGTGCGCGAGGACGCCCTGAGCGATCTCCACCCGATGGCTGAGTTGCTGGCAAGCTGCCCTGGCATGACAAAAGAGAATGTCTACTACCTGGAACAGCGTCGCTACATCCGCCCTATCAAGCAACGTCACGGCAAGATTGAACGCAATCTCTACACTACTCAGCAGCTTGAACTCGTCAAGGCCATCTGGCGACACCGCCAGGCAGGCGACCTGCCAAGGGAAGCCTACCAGCGCGCCCTCCGCGAGCAGTCTCGCGGCCAGCTTAGCATCTGGCCCGACGAAGCCGCGGAGGCGTGACGCGTGGGCGCACAGGCGAAACAGGCCGGACCGGGGCTGAAGCGGGAAGCATCCTTCCCGGTTCCTCTGGAGGCGGCCGGTCCGGCCAGCCCCCGCTTGGCGATCGAGGAGGTGAAAACTCGCCTCGGCACTCAGGAAACCGAGGCCATCGCGACATTCGTAATAGGCGGAGAACGTTTCGTCGGCGCAGCCGCATGCGGCGACGAGCGCCATCCGTGGGAGCTATCGGCGACGGCGGCGGCGGCCGCTCTCCAGCAGTACTTACAGCACCTCTTCGTAGGCCCGTCCACTCCCCAGGTCCAGCTCCTGGACGTAGTTGCGTTCACCACAGGCATCGGGCAAGACGCTATCGCAGCAACCGTTAGGCTCGCGCACAACGGCAGGTTCGCTGACCTGCACGGGTCCGTCTTGGTTCGCAGCGATCGATCCCGCGCCGCCGCCGCCGTCGTTCTTGACGCAGTGTCTCGTTATCTCGGTCGCATGGTAGGCGCGCCGGCGGCGGAGAGACTCAACGAGCGGCAGTCTAGCAGCGGCTCGCCCGCGCGCGCGGAGCAGATCCGGCACGTCCCTACTCCTCTCGACACCCCTGTTCGCAGGCCCAGCGCTGCGCGTCGTGTGCCCGCCGGCTTCCCGGCCGTCGGTCTCGTTGTCGGTGCGCCGGGCATACACGCCGCAGCCGTGGACGGGCGTGGTCGGCTCCTTGCAGAGGTGCAGCAGCCGTTGGAGGCGGGCGCGGCGCCGGACGTCGCCCTCTCCCTCGCGCTGCGGACCGTCCGAGAGGTGGTGGCGAGGATGGACGGCGCCGGAGATCTCGCCGGCATCGGGCTTGCCTTGCGAGGGCAGCTTCTTGAGGGGGAAGGGATCTGTGTCTCGTCCCACGACTTCCCCGAGTGGCGCGATGTGCAGGTCGCTGCCCCCTTCGCGGCCGAGTTCGGCATTCCCGTGTCATGCCTCGGTTCGGCGCACGCGGCCGCCTACGCCGAGTTTGCGTTCGGCGCCGCTCGCGGCATTGCTGACATCCTTTACGTGCGAGTCGGCGCAGACATAGATACCGCGCTGATCCTCGACGGGCAGCCCGCGCTGACCCGCCTCGCGTCTGGTCAGGCGGGCCACACCGTTGTCGAAGCCGGAGGGCCGAGATGCGCATGCGGCGAATCCGGCTGCTGGCAAGCCCTTGCCGCACGCGACGCGCTGATCGCACGGGCAGTCAAGGCCATCCGGAACGGCGCGCCGAGCGCGGTTGGGGCAGCGGTGGGGAATCAGGTATCAGCCATCACGCCCGAGCTCATAGTGCGCGCGGCGGCGTCGGGCGACGCGGTCGCCCGACGCGCCCTCGACGAAACGGGGAGCTACCTGGCTCTTGGCATCACGAACCTAGTCGCGCTCTTCGGGCCCCAGGCCGTCATCTTCGACAGCCAGCCTCCCGCGGTCGGAGCCGCCTTGCTCCGCGCCGCCGAGGCATCGCTCAAGTCAACCGCGCGCGCCGGCCTGCTCTCTCACGCCGTGCTGCTTTCCCCCGAGATGGGGAACGCTGCCACAGCGATCGGCGCCGCCGCCTGGGCCGCCCGCCACCCCGCCTGATCTCCCGTTTCCCTTCCTGGCGTTGCCTTCTCGCGTTCGCGTCCTACCTGTCCACCAGTATCCGCCCATCCCCCGGCGGCACCACGAACTCCGTCCCACTCTCCCCGGTGAGCGAATCCCGCGCCGGGCTTTCCACCTTCGCGATATACTCCCCGGCCGCGCCCGGCAGGTTGACCACCACAAGCCCCTTCTCGTAGCTCCGCTCCCAGACGTGCGAGTTCACCCGCCTCCCCGGCCCCTTCGGCAGCCCGATCTTCTCGTCATACTCCGGGTACCAGTCGTGCTGATGGCTGGTGCTATCGCTGAATAGGTAGTAGTAGTCTCCTATCGCCAGCGCATAGCACAGGCTCCACCGCCGCGCCGCCGGATCGCGCGGCGGGAGCTGCCCGCGCTTCCTATCCCCCGGCCATCCCGCATTATCCCGAATCTCTTCGAATCGCTCTATCAGGTTGATGCGCGGCTCCCGCATCAGCGACGTGCTGCGCTGCATCTTCGCAATGCAGTCATCCCACTCCGTCCGGTCATGGCTCCAGCCCGATTCGTACATGAACCCATTCAGGAACGGCGCGGCGAAGTCGTACTCCTCTATCGCGTAGCCGACATTCGCCTGAAGCAGGATGTCGTCGCCGAGGCGCTTGCGGATCTCACCGAGAATGGCGATCCACGGCCCGGGCTCGTCTCGGAGATTGTCGAAGAACAGCCCATCGAACTCCGCCTGCATGATCGCCTCGCACCGCCGGATGACGTGCTCCTGGTACTCCGGGTTGTACCAGTCCATCCGGTGCGTGCCAGGCCAGAACTGCTCTCGCTTGCCGTTCACCCGCAGCCACCACGGATGGTCCTCCGGCAACTCCTTGTCGCCATACTCATAGAAGCTGTTGTCCGCCAGAATCACGATGTCCGGGTTCAGCCGCCGCAGTTCGGCTACGTTCTTCCTCGCCACCTCGACCGACTCCGGGGTGAAGTTCTCGGCCAGTCCCTCCGGCTGCCGATCCCACACCATGCCGATCTGCCCGGGCGAGACCATCACGAAGTCATGCTTCGCCCAGCTCGCCAGCTCATGTCGGTCGGCCCCGCGGGTCCCCGACCAAAGCATCGCGATCCGCGGGTACTCCGTCTTCGTGAACGCAGCACTTGCCATTCTCGACTCCTTCGTTTGCGTAGCCTCCGACCCCGACCGGGCGGGACAGCCGGCCAGCAGAAGCACAACCAGTCCAGCCCACAAGCTCGCCGCGACCATACGCCCCTTCATCGTCCTCCACTCCCTCTTGCCGTCGCGCCGACCTCCGCCATCCATCGCGAGCCATTGTACCATCCTGATGAGTTTCGCCCAAGGAAGTAAGGGCGAAACTCATAGGGAAGCCAGCTAGCGCCTGGAGGAAGACGTTCGCCCAATCCTACTTCATTGGGCGAACGTCCGCGGCATCCCGTTCGCTAAGGCCTCATGGAGCAGGCTTGCTGCGCAGCAGGTCGGAGCGCCCCCCACGCGTAACAAGATGGTTGGGCCCGATAGTGCCGCATAGGCTGTGGCTTCTGATCCGCGCGACTGGGGAGAAACGACGAAGTGAGATTGGATGATGTGCTGGCCGGACTCGGCTTGACTAGCGCGAGCGCCGCCCTCGCACCGGAATGGGATCTCTCCCAGGCCGCCATGCCCGCAGGCGATCTCTGCTTCCTCGCTCGTGACTTCGTGCGCGCCGCCTGCGCCGAGCTTGGCGCGCCCGATCACATCGCACAAGCCGCCGCCCCCGCCGCTGAGCGCATCGCCGCCAGCGGCCCTTTGCGCGCGCTCATCTGGCACCTGCACTACCGGCTCTACCAGACGAAGACCGCCGGCTGGGACGATATCTGCGGCTGGCCCACCCTCGAGGCTTCGCTGGGCGCGGACGCCGGCCTCTTCTACCTCCTGCTCGTCAGCTCGAATCTCCCCGCCATGAAGCAGGTGCACCGCGCACACGGCGTCCCCGAAACCGTCATCCGCGATACCCTGCGGGATTTCGATTTCTGGGTGAGCACTCGCGCTGAGGCCCCCGGCCTCACACCAACCAACGTCGCCTGGCTCTCCAACCACCTCAGCGGCGATATCTACCGACTTGGCCGCCTCCAGTTCCAGTTCGCGACCTGCCAGTATGCACTGCGCGTCTTCCGCCATCGCACCTCGCGCGCCGTCCTCGCACTCTCGGCCGACGGGGTGCGCTACAATGCCGGCGGCCAGCGGTGCGCCTCTGGCGAAGACCAAGACGGTTGGGCCGCACGGCTCACCGTCACCGACGAAGCCGCCGCGGGCTACCCAATCCTGCCTGTGGGCAAAGCCGTCGCTCGCGAGATCATCCTACGCACTGATGAGTGGCAGACCGTGCTGACCAAGGGCGACGCCGTGCTGAACATCCACATCCCCGGCGGCGCCCCACTCGCCCATGATCTCTGCGGGGACTCGATCCGCCAGGCCTTCGACTTCTTCCCCCGCCACTTCCCAGAGCGTCCGTTCGTCGCCCTCTGCTGCGGCTCGTGGATCCTGAACACCTGGCTCCAGGCGGCGCTTCCCCCCACCGCCAACCTCGTCCGCTTCCAGCGGGAGTTCTACCTCTTCCCGATCCCACTCTCGGGCGAGTGGATGGTCCGCCAGGCCTTTGGGTCGGTGCCCAAAGACCCAAGCCAGGCACCGCGCGACACCCAACTCCGCCGCGCGCTGCTGGACCTGCTAACCTCAGGCCAGCCAGTCCCGACCGGAGGAGGCGGCTGCTTCATATTCGCCGAGGACTTCCGTTGGGGCGAGCAGGTGTACCTCAGCCAGCAGCCCCCCTTCGGCCTTAGCTCGTAGCACAGAAGTGCGCCTCGGCAACCTGCGGGCCCGCGCTCGCTGCCTCCTCAGTACACCCCATGCTCGTCAATCGCGTCCATGATCGCACGCATCCCATCTTTGAAGAGCCGTTCGCTCTCGTCATCGGTGATGCCGTACGATCCCATCTCGGTCATACCGATCACCAGTCGCTTACTCGATTTGTCCTGCTTCAGCAGGTCGGCGGTGTAGTCGTATGTCTGCTGCCTGCCGAGCCAGAAGAGTGTCTCGGGGAAGTTCACCCAGATCACCACCTCCGGCCCCCAAGCCGACCGCGCGTCGGCAAGTGAAAGATCCCCCACCGGCGGCGGGGTGAAGGCCTCGACCACCTGGCAGCCGGTGCCCTTCACCAGACGCGCGAACACGCTCAGGTTCGAGTTGTGGGCGTGCACCGACGCGATTTTCCCCGCCGCCTTCAGCTCGGCGACCCACCGCTCGTAGAACGGCAGCGCGTATCGCTGGTACTGCTTCGGCCCATAGATGCCGCTGAGCGATCCCATGGAGACGAACTCTCCCGGGCTCTTCACCACCAGCGGCATCAGCCGCTCGGTACGTCCCTCCAGCGCGGCAACCAGCCGCGCGAACTGCTCCGGCCACTCGTGCTGCGCTTGCGCCCACATCTCGAGTGAGAAGTAGCCGTCGCTCGCGTCATATGGCGGCCCACATCCGTCGAACCGAACAATGCCATCCGTGCCGACATCTCTCACATTCGCGAGGAAGCCCGGGTAGTCCGAATGGAAGACGGTGTTCTCGATCATGAAGATCACCGGCTCGAAATCGGCGACCCCCTTGATCATCCACTCGGCCTCGATGCTCTCGCCATCGCTGATGCGGCCGACGTGAGTGCGCCGCCCGCTTCGAACGGTGCCTACCGACGTGTGGTATATCGTGTAGGAGAGAGCGCCCTCCGTCCGGTACTCGACCTCGACATTGCGCGTCTCCGACCAGATGCCCGACCGTCTCAGGCACATCCCCATGCCGCGATTGCGAAGCTCGCGCTCGAAGTCACCCCGCGGCACCAGGTTATCGTAGGGCACGTAAGGCACGCGGTCCGGCTCCCCGCCGTGCAGCACCGCGTTGATCCGCTCCAGAATCGTCACTCACTCACCCTCCGGGGATTCGTCAGCACCGTAGGGCAGGAGCGTGCCTCCTGCCCGCCTTCTCAGCCGATGAGCTTCCGCATGTACCGCGCTGCCAGGCCCACCTGCCGCACCACTTCCTCCAAACCAAGCAGCTCGTGCTTCTCGCCGAGGCAAGGATGGCAGAACTCGTAGCACAGGTAGCCCTGGTAGCCGATCCCCTTCAGCGCTTTCACGAAGGTTGGATAGTTGATGAGCCTGGTCGTGTGCCAGATGGGACGCTGTACCACCTCCCCGTTTGCCTCCTCGAACTCCCCGCCGAAGTGCGAGTGCACCTGCAAGCCGCCGGTCGCCCTCACAGCATCGGCGACGTGGCGATCGTCCTGCGAAGACAGCAGCGGGCAATCAAGGCAGGCCTTCAGCGCGGGGGAGTTCACCTCGCGCACGAAGGCGAGCATATCGTCGTGGCTCCGGATCACAGGCTCGTGGTTCTGGAGAGCGAGCGTGACCCCCATCTCGCCGGCGAACTCCGCCGCCTCCTTCAGGCAGTCCTTCACCCACTGCCATCGCTCCGACGACAGCACGTCGGGATACCCGTTCTCCCAGTAGCGTCGCGTCATCTCGTAGCTGCCGTGGCCGTCGCGGAGCGTGATCCCCCGCCAGGCCGCGAACAGCCTCAGGATCGGCGCGCCCAGATCGCGGGCGAGCCGGATCTGCTCCTTCACCATGAGCAGTTCGTTCTCACGCTGCTCGAGGACCGGGCTGGCGAAGTTGTTGTAGCTCGCCACCGCCGGGATCTCGACGCCGGCCTTGTCGGCGTCTCCGCGGATACGCTCTCTCGCCTTGGCATCCAGATCCATCGGGCTGGCATGCGGTCGTCGCGCCCCGATCTCGACGCCATCGTAACCCATCTCCTTCGCTCGGCGTAAGATGTCGGGAAGCTGCAGCGCCGGTCCGTCATACCAGACACCCGCGAAGCTGATCGTATAGAGGCCGACCTTCATGGGAGTGACCTCCCTGCCGTTGGATTGAGGCCCTGTTCCGTGATGTCCTGTGGCATCCTGCCGCAACAGGCTGGAAACAGCGTACAAAGGTCAGCGCCGCAGCCGTGACCGGCACTTGGCGCAGAACGTCGCCTCCGTCGCATCCACGCCGGCCGCGGTCTCGGTGTAGGACATCACGCAGCGTTCGTCCCCGCAGTGTCGGAACCCAAAGGTGTGTCCCAGCTCGTGCACGGCGATCTTTACGGCGCGCTCGCGAAGGAGCGCGCCGGATTCCCGGCTGGATCGCTTCGGGCGTAGCTTCGCTAGCGACATCACTGCAGTCGAGCCAGGCATTTCCGCCAGGCCGAAGACGAAGTTCCAGTCCTCGATACTCACTTCGGCCTCGGTGATGCCGAGTCGGTGGACGCCTCGGCCGGGGCGACGATGCTTCAGTTCTCGTAGCAGCGCGTCGGCCCGGTACTTCCCGGTCGGTATCTCAAGCGCGTCCTCAGGGAGCGGCATCCCTCTAGTCGCGAGCCGGTAGGGCACGCCGTAGACCTGCGCGGCTTCCTCGGCGATATCTCGCAGGAGTCCCCCGTCCAGGCTGCCCATAGGCACGAACTCCGAGGTCACCGATCTGAGCGAAATGGGGTGCGGCCAGAACAGCCAGTAGGCCCGGGCCGCCACAATGACCGCCAGCAGCGCCAGCAGGGCCCAGAGGAGCCGGGCCGGCCGCAGCCACAGTCGCAGCAACCGCGATCTGAGCCCCATAGCCGCTATGCTAGCAGAAGACGGCCGCGATTGCACACTCGCCATTGGCGCTCCCCGCCCAGTTGTATATTCCTAGCCCGTACTGAAGATAGTTCAGCTGACACTTGACAGAAGCGAGCTGACATGGTATAAGTTGCAGGTGAGGATTAGAGAAATGAAGAAGGACATCACCCGTTGCCCTGGCTGTGACCAGCCGCTGACTGTGACGGAACTGAACTGCCCCGCGTGCCAAATCAGCGTGAGGGGCCACTTCCAGCGTGGCTGCCGGTTCTGTGGCCTGGATCCGGACCAGGCGAGGATTCTGGAGGTGTTCCTAAGCTGCAGGGGCGTCCTGAGGGACATGGAGAAGGTGCTAGGGCTTTCCTACCCCACCGTCCGGTCTCGAGTGGACGCGATGCTCGCCTCTCTCGGCTATTCGCCCAGAGAGGAAGCGAGGGCGATCGAGGAGCTGGCCGACCAGCGCCGGACGATCCTGGACCAACTCCAGGCGGGCGAGATCACCGCGGAAGAGGCTTCGACGCGCCTGAAGGCGCTTGCCAACGACTGACGTCCGCCACAAGCGGATGCACTACTGCCGTAGGGGAGAGCTATGATGAAGGCCGAACGTGCCCGTATTCTCGAGATGGTCAAGCAGAACCTCATCACTGTTGAGCAAGCCGAAGAGCTACTGGACGCGCTCCAACGTAGCTACCAGGCGGAGACCGCCAGCGCGAAGTCCGCGAGCGAAGCGGCCAGCGCCCCCGCGGGGCTCAACCCGCTGGCGGACCCTGCGGGCTTCGCCGGCGGCATAGCGCAGCGGGTCATGCAGGGCCTATCGGGCGCCTTCGGCGCGCTGAAGGGCGCAGGAGGCGCGGGGCGCACGAACTTCAGCCACGCCCGGTTGACTAACGAGTCTCTGTCACGCATGAACGAGGGGTCGAGCTACACGAACTTCGGACACGTTGAGGTCGCGGACGATGTTGACGCGGAGCGGCTCTCCAGGAAGATCGGCGGATTCATCAACTTCGGCTCGGTGACTGGGCCGCGAAACCTTGTCAGTATCCTCGAGAGCGTCTGTGACTCGAACTTCGGGTCGTTCGGCGAGCACGAGGATGAGGGGGATAAGGAGGAAGAGGAGGGCGAGGACGACAGCTCCGGCCAGCCCGTGCTTAAGAACGTGGGTAGGACGGTGCTCACTCGCGATCAGCTCCAACACATGGCGGATGGCACGATCGTGAAGAACATCGGGCGTCTGACGGTCGCCCCCGACGTGCCGCCGGACTTGCTCGCCCAGAAGGTCGGGCGATATGTGAACATCGGGCGGACCTACGGGCCGTCGGCGCTGGTCGGCGTGCTGCAGGCACGCTGCCCCAAGAACGTGGGGAGGTTCATCCCGAACGGCCAGGACGACGAGACAGAAGAGGACTAGGCCGCCTCACATCTTCCCTGCCTCTTTGAGCGAGACGTAGCGTCCCGCGCCGATGATGATGTGATCCACGACGGGGATGCCCATGATCTCGCCCACCTTCACCAGGCGACTGGTGAGCGTGACGTCATCCTGGCTCGGGGTGGGATCGCCGCTGGGGTGATTGTGGCACAGAATCAGGCTGGCGCTTCCCTGGGTGATCGCCTCGCGGAACACCTCGCGAGGGTGCGCCGGGCTGCCCGACAGTGTCCCCATGGTGAGGGTGCGGGTGCAGATGACCTGGTTTCTGGTGTCGAGGAAGACGCCGACGAGGCACTCCTGCTGCCGGTAGCGCAAGTCCTCCATCACCAGCGCGGCCGCCTCCGACGCGCAACTCACGACCGCCTTCACCCCGTCGGCGGAGGTCGCCAACCGCTTGCCCAGCTCGAAGGCCGCCTTGACCTGCGAGGCCTTCGCCAGACCCACACCGGAAAGCTCGGAGAGCTGCGGAATGCGGGCGCGGGCAATGCCGGCCAGCCCGCCGAACTCGCTCAAGAGCCGCTCAGCCAGCCGCACCGCGCTCTCGCCGCGAGAACCCACCCGGAGCACGATCGCCAGCAGCTCGGCTGTTGAGAGCGCCTCCGGCCCGTATTGGGCCATCCGCTCCCGCGGCCGCTCGCCCACAGGGAGATCGCGAATCACCAGCCCGCGTTGGGACATATGATCCCTCCGAGGGGCCATTCGCCCGTAGGCAAGCGATCACCTACCGGGGACCGAATGCAGTGGGCGTACGCGTTGGCAGCATCCTGTGGTACAATGGCGCGGCGGCGAGGCAAGGGGCAAGGCGCCCATGTTCGAGCTATCGGTGGAGGCGCAGTTCTCGGCGGCGCACTATATCAGGGGACATCCTGGCCGCTGCGCGCGGCTGCACGGCCACAACTACCGGGTGGTAGTGGCCGTCTCGGCGGACAGGCTGAACAACCAGGGGATGGTGATTGACTTCGCCGATCTGAAGGCGGTGTGCCAGCGGGCGATTGACCCACTCGATCATACTGTGCTCAACGAACTGGTTCCGTTCGCGGCGGTGAATCCCACCGCCGAGGAACTGGCGCGGCACATCTTCGGGCTGATCGCAGGCGAACTCAGCGCGATGTCAGAGGCCCGGGTCAGGCTCGACCGGGTGACGGTATACGAGTCGCAGACGTCATACGCGACTTACCGGGGGTGACACCAGATGCCCGCCATCGTCTTGTTGAGCGGAGGCATGGACTCGGCGGTCAATGCCAAGCGAGCGCTCGATGATACAGGGGTCGGCCTCGCCCTGACCTTCGACTACGGGCAGCGCGCCGCGGGGCGAGAAACCGCCGCCGCCGCGTTGATGTGCCACCAGTTTGGGATCGCCCATCGGATCGTGGATCTACCGTGGTTGGCCGAGCTGGGCCGGTCGGCGCTGGTGGACCAGAGCATCTCACTCCCACGGATCACTGCACCCGAGCTGGATCAGCCGCGGGTGACCGCAGGGGAGACGGCCCGGGCAGTCTGGGTCCCGAACCGTAACGGAGTGTTCGTCAACGCGGCGGCCGCGTTCGCCGAGGCGATCGGGACGGACACGATCGTCGCCGGGTTCAATCGAGAGGAGGGGGCGACGTTTCCGGACAACAGCGCCGAGTTCGTGGACGCCGCCAACGCCTCCCTCGCGCTGTCGACCCTAAGCAGGCCGAAGTTGGTCAGCTATACACTGGGTCTGACTAAGGTGGAGATCGTCGGTCTGGGGCGGCAGATCAAGGCGCCGATTGCGAGCATCTGGAGCTGCTACCGGGGAGGGCCGGAACACTGCTGGGAGTGCGAGTCGTGCGCCCGGCTGGAGCGAGCCCTGCGAGAGGCACGCGCCTGGGAGTGGTTCCACACCAACCGGGCCATCCCCTGAGTTCAGTTGCCTCTGCATGAAAGGCCCCGGCCCCGGTGCCCAACTCAGT
>Ga0315275_10002018_pt1 | contig 18161 bp, 18 predicted proteins | sample YL17G03_0_MG_FD_205557 | JGI IMG/M metagenome (GOLD analysis project Ga0315275, IMG submission 205557) | Sediment microbial communities from Yellowstone Lake, YNP, Wyoming, USA - YL17G03_0 | ecosystem: Environmental > Aquatic > Freshwater > Lake > Sediment | place: USA: Wyoming | collected...
AGCTTACTGACATTTACGTCCTTGTGCGGCACGGACTGCGCGGCGTCCAGCATGACAAGCGCGCCCCAGTCGTGCGCAATCTTTATCATTTTCTCAACTGGCAGCGTATAGCCGTCAAGGTTGGACGTATGTACCACGGAAACCAACTTCACTGACCTGTCCATGCGCTTCTCGAAGGCATTAATGTCAAACGTCCCGTCAGGCAGCGACCTGATCGCCTCGTGTTTTACTCCGAGCCTGGCCATCTGCTGCCACGGAAGCAGGTTGCTGTTGTGCTCACGGTCGGTTGTAAGAACCACATCGCCGGACTTGAGTCCGAGGGAATGCGCCACGAGGTTCAGCCCCTCGGTCGTGTTCCTGGTGAATATTATTTCCTTCTCGCTCTTCGCGCCCAAAAAGTCCTTAACGGTTTTTCGTGACTTTTCCACCTCTTCAGCCACCAGCTTTCCGAGCCTGTGGTGCGAACGCCCGGCGCAAGCGGGAAATTCCTCGTAATAGCGGACGATAGCGTTGATGACTTGCACCGGACGCAAGGTCATGCAGGCGCTGTCAAAGTAAACGAGCGGCTTGCCGTCGAACTTCTTGTTCAATATTGGAAAGTCCTGGCGCATCTTTGTGGGGTCCATGCAATCACTTGTAGCTGTCGAGCAATGCCCTGAGCGGCATGTACTCCTGATAGCCTATCATTTTCTTGCCGTCCGGGCCTATGAACGTGGGCGTGGCCTTGATGCCGTATTCGTCCCAGTACTCGGGGTTCAAGTCAAGGTGCATGGGCTTGACGCGGTAGCCGTCCTTTGCGAGCAACGTCAAAACTTCCTGCTCCTTCTGGCACCACATGCAGCCGTCCCTGTAAAAGAACAGCACGGTGGCGTTGTTGTCGAAATAGGGCGTCGCGGAGCCGGGAGCGTCGGCCTGTATGCAGCCGCTCGACACGGAAACGTTGGCCGAACCGAGCGTGGATTCGGACGGGACAAAGATGCACTGCCCGCCTGCCGGGTCGCACGTGCCCACCGTCACTATGTTGTAGGCGGCATAGCCCGTGTAAATCATGCTGGCGAAAAACACTATCGTGAAAACCCACGACAAAGCCTTGAAGTTGTGGTAAACTTTGGAGGCGAAAGCTGGATGGTACATCATCAGACGGCCGGTTATGCCGGCCTTCAGCTTTTCCTCAAGATGGACGTCGCATTTTTTGAACGTCAGCATCCTGAAGGCGCATCGGAAGCCCTCCCTTGCGAGCGGGCGGTAGCTCGCGCTGAAAATGGACATCACGCCGAAAACAATCGCTGCGACGAGGCAGAGCACCATAAAAGATAGAAGAGACTCAACCGTTTAAATGCTTTACAGAACGTTCGGCTCAGCCGGCTTCGTGGACTTCGTCCACTAGACCGACCTCAGAAAAATTGTTCAGCCGGCATCGCAATTGCCGCTTGCCGCGCCCGTGCTGGTACTCAGCGTCTGCGAGCACTCGGCAGGTTTGGACGTAAAGGCGCTGCAGATGGCCGCCTGGAAGGCGCTGGGGCTCCTGTCGCCGCCGCCGTAAGACTGGCCGTTTATGAAAATCGTGGGCGAACCCGTCACGCCGAGCTGCGACGTCAAGGCCGCCTCCGCCTTCATCAGATCAAGGCCTTCGGAAGTTACCCAGCTCCCGACTTTCGCCGTATCAACCGAAGACGCCTTGGCCGCATCCTTCCAGCAGGCGTCCACGTTGTCCTTGTTGCAGTTATTGTTCAGGTAATCCACATATTTCCAGAACGTTGAGGCACCGTAGTGCTTGAGTATTACCGCCTGCCTCATGTCCTCATTGACCTCGTATTGCCCGTGCAGTGAACTGACAGTGTCTCCGCTCACGCTGACTATGAAGTGCGGTTCAAAAGTAACCTTGGCGCCGAACAAATCCGCCACGGGCTTCAATCCCGCCTCGGCCTGCTGGCCGTACGGGCAGAACGACATCACGAACATCTGCACGGTCGGGACGGCCGAAGTCACGGCTTCGGTTGTGGCCGCCGGCGCAGAGACCTCGGCCATGTCAAGGGACTGCGGGAAAAGGTATTTTCCGTCCTTTGAAACATAAGTGGCGTACATCTGGGTATCCACCTTGAAAGTGACCAAATAGAGCCCGCTCTTTTCCGTGACATTAACAAGAACAGCGGTCGACTGGCCGCCGAGCAGGTCGTTGTTTATGTAGCCCATTGCCTTCTCCGCCGCCTGCTGCGAAGACAGGCCCGCGGTAAATGCGCCGGTTATTCCGCCGTTCTGCGTTGACAGGAAAAGGGATGCCGCGAACACGGCGAGCACCGCGAACGTCGTAATCATCCAGACATTCGGCCACGGCTTGCTCTTTGCGCCGGGCTGAGGGCCGGAAGGCCCTTCCGGCGGATTCATTTCTGGCATAATCAACCTACAAGCCTAAGGTATTTAAAGGAAATGCACATCGCACGGCCTTTCCAAAGAACCTTTAAATACCTTCGCGGGCGAAAAGTTGATTGGTCGCCGGCCATAGAGCGCTGGCAAGACCCGTTCCCGTTCCGATCACGGTAGTGAATCGGCGCATCGATTTGGGCTGTACTGCTGAAAAAGCGGGAACCCCATGACGCTGGCGACCATCAATCATTCTATACAGATTTCAGAATGTTGATGGTCAGTGCAACGGCAGTTGCACACGACCACCAGTTCTTTCTTAACGTTCTTGAGAGCTGGTGGACTAATTCAGGCTTACCTGAATTCGACCACTAATCTCTTTCTAAACTTCTCTAATGATTAGTGGGCCAGCGAACAGCAGTTCGCGGCGACCACCAGTTCTTTCTTAAAGTTCTTGAGAACTGGTGGGATAGTTCAACGGCAGTTGAACTCGACCACTAATTTTGCCTATCTTCATTACAGGCAAAATTAGTGCGGACTGTGCGCGAAGCGCACTGGACCACTATTTCTTACCTATCAAAAACCTTTTTATTCGGGCACGGCAATTGTAGATTGGTGGCAATGGTGGCGAAAAGAAAGGCGGCAAAGGCGTCCAAAACATTGAAAAACCAGAACGCGGAGCCAAAGGGAAACCCCAATGAATTCAAGCTTGCGCTTGCCATACTCATCTTCGGCACCGCAACGGCTGTCAGCGCGATATACAAGGCGGGGAACCTGACCATCCTGCTCGGGCTCGTCACGGCGGCGGCCGCGCTCGCGATGACGGTCGCAAAACGCTGAACAGAGCCGAGGGCAAAGAACGTTTAAATATTCTCCGCAGAAATAACAGGCAATGCTCGGGTAGTATAGTCTGGCCTAGTATGCGGGCTTGTCAAGCCTGTAACCGGGGTTCAAACGCAGTGAAAAGTGCGTTTTCACGCGCTTTCGTTTGCGCGAAAATCCCCGCCCGGGCGCCATTCATTTAAAGATTACCTTTCTAACTCACAGCATGGAAGGAAACATGATTGAAAAGGCGCAGAAGACTGCCGAAGAGGCGCACAAAGGACAATACAGGATGGACGGCAAAACACCGTATATAGAACATCCCAAAGCGGTAGTCGGCCTATTGGAAGGGGTTGACATCCAAAACGAGAGCACCCTCGCCGCGGCATGGCTTCATGATTGCATTGAAGACTGCGGACTCACGAGGGAATATCTAGAAAAAGAATTCGGTGCCAGCGTTGCGAGCACTGTCCAGCAATTAACAAAGGATGTGGGAAGGGAAGAGTACAACGAAAGGATAATGCATGCGAATTATGACGTCCAGATAATCAAGCTTGCGGATACCGTGCACAACTGTTCCAATCTTTCAGAGCCGTACATCCCGGAAAAAACAAGGACGAACAAAGTGAGGGATTGCAAATTATTTTATTTAGCGCTCGCCAGTAAGATATGCCCCGAGTTCCATGACATGCTAATCGGCTACGTCGGCAAATGGCTATAGCTTTTAAGTAGACGGCAGACAACTACATTTTACGGGCTCGTAACTCAGTCTGGGGCCCTTTTGTCGCTGCGCTCCAAAAGCGCCCGCGGAAAAGGACAAAGGGGGCGGACAGTAGAGTAGCCGGCTTTTATCGCAGGATAAAAGCGATGAGGGGCGCAAGCCCCTGTGAAAGAAACCGGCAAGCCGAGGGTTCGAAAAAAGCGCACGCACAACTGCGAAGCGCCAAAACGGAAATCCCTCCGGGCCCACCAACTTCATTCGGTTTAGCTATATTTCTATCATAATTTTCCTAAGCCGCATGAAGTTGACCAACCACCCTTCTTTTTCACGGTTTTCACTGCATAAACCCGAATTTGCGGAAATACGGCAATTAACGATATCTTTATAAAGTATTCCCCGCAATAGAAACGATAACGTCTTCACAAAATTTACTCCCTACATAGAGTGCTCGCGAACAGCCTCGACGCCTGCTGGCGTCCACCAAAGGCGCGCGGCATCTCAAGGAGTGGTGCCTGTGGCTAAAGTGAAAGAAGAAGAAAAAGAGTACGATATTCTTAAACATACGCTGGTGCCGAAGCACGAGATTATGCCAGCCGAGGAGATAAAGGAACTTCTAGTGAAGCACAACATAACCACCGCGCAACTGCCCCGCATACTTGCGTCGGACGCTGCGGTGAAGGCGCTCAACGCGAAAGAAGGGAACGTCCTCAAGATAACAAGGTTCAGCCACACGGCCGGCGTCACCACGTACTACAGGATAGTCCAGAAGGAATGATTGCATGATGTTCAACTCGGTAAAATCGGTTGAGTTGAACTGCCTGGAAACTGTGCGAACCACGGGTTCGCACGTCGAGAAACATTCCGTGAATGTTTCTCAGAACACAGGCAGTTCGTACAGGTGTTTTACATGAGCGAAAACGCAGCAACACTGATAAAATCGTTCGCCGAGGAGAACGGCTGGGTGAAGTACCAGATTGACAGCTTCACCGACTTCGTGGAGCGGCGCCTGCAGAAAATAATAGACGAGATAGCGCAGATAGAGCCCGAAGTGCCCGAGATAGGGGAGCTCGTCATCAAGTTCGGGAAAGTGACGGTCGGCGACCCGATTGCGAGGGAAGCGGACGGAACGGTCAGAAAGATACTTCCGGGCGAGGCGCGCATCAGGGACCTTACGTACTCGGCGCCCGTCTACGTGGAAATGACGCCAGTCGTGAACAAGGTGGAGCAGGAGACCGCGCAGGTCATCATAGGCAACATGCCGGTAATGATCAAATCGAAGTTCTGCCCCCTCGCAAAGATGAGCACGCAGGAGCTCGAGGAGCACGCCGAGGACCCGAGCGATCCCGGCGGATACTTCGTCGTGAACGGGACGGAACGAGCACTGATACTCATAGAAGAGATAGCGCCGAACCGCATGATAGCCGAAAAACAAAAAGTGGGCAATTACACGGAAGCAATCAGGATAAACTCGGAACGGAGCGGATACGTTCAACGTCATCTTGTGGAGCGGAAGAACGACGGCTCGATCTCAATCTCTTTTGCCAACATACGGCGCCTGCCAATCGTGATACTGCTCAAGGCGCTGGGCCTTGAGAAGGACAAGGACATAGTCGCGGCGCTCAAGGCGCCGGAGAACGTCACGGCGGATTTCTACGGCAACCTTTACGAGACCGAAGCGGCCAGCGCAAAGGAAGCGTTCGAGCACATCGCGAACAACATGAAGATAGTCCAGAAGGAATACCAGAAGCAAAGGGTCGAACAGATAATCGACCGCTACCTGCTTCCTCATTTGGGCCAGGACTCGAAGAACAGGCAGGCGAAGGCGGAATACCTGTGCGCTGCCATAAGGAAGATAATCTCGCTGGGGCTCGGAATCATACCCGAAGACGACCTCGACCACTACGCCAACAAGCGCGTGAGGATGAGCGGCGACCTGCTCGAACTCCTGTTCAGGTCGATACTCGTGGGCCGCTGGGGACTTATCACGAGAGTGAAGTACAATTACCAGAAGATGGCCAAGAGAGGCAAGCTGCCACCCATCCAGACGATAGTGGAGTCGAACGTCGTGTCGAACCAGCTCGTCTCTGCCATGGCAACCGGAGCGTGGACCGGCGGGCGCACCGGCGTGTCGCAACGTCTTGACCGCGCGAACTACATCAAGACGCTTTCACACTTGCGGATGGTATTGTCGCCGCTGACGTCTACGCAGGAGCACTTCGAGGCAAGAGAGCTCCACCCGACCAACTGGGGAAGGTTCTGCCCCGCGGAAACGCCCGAAGGTCCCACGATAGGCTTGCGAAAGCACTTGGCGCTGATGGCCGAGATAACCAAGGGCATCTCCGACATCGAGAAGGAGAAGCTGATGAAGCTCATCAAGATAAAGGAGGCGGGCAAGCACCTCGTCGTCGTGGACGGGACGCCGAGGGGCTATGCGGACGACCTTTCCATGCTGGAAGAACTGAGAAAGAAAAGAAGGAGCGACCTCATACCCAACCAGATAAACGTGACCTACCTGCCTTCGATAAACGAGATCAGGATAAACAGCGACACCGGGCGCGTAAGGCGGCCGCTCATAATCCTCGAGAACGGAAAGCACAAGTTCACGCCCGAGCTTTTCGAAAAGGTCGCCGCGGGAGAGGCGAAGTGGAGCGACCTTCTCAAGACCGGCGTGATAGAATATCTGGACGCGGACGAGGAGGACGGCTCGCTCATCGCGATAACGGAAAAGATAATGGAGGACAATAACCCCTACACGCACCTGGAGCTGACGCCGATGATAATGCTCGGAATATCGGCCAGCTTGCTCCCGTTCTCGCAGCACAACAGAGGAGACCGTGTCAATTTCGGCGCCAAGATGATAGGCCAGGCGGTCGGAATATACCAGTCGAACTATCTCGTGCGCACGGACACAAAGTCCAACATACTTGTCTATCCTCAGCTTCCGCTTGTCGACACGATAACAGTTCCCATGAGCGGGCTGGCTCAGCACCCCTCGGGACAAAATGTAGTCATAGCCGTCATGACGCACCACGGCTACAACATGGAAGACGCCATAGTTTTCAACAGGGCCTCCATAGAAAGGGGCCTTTTCAGGTCGGTTTTCTACCGAATCTACACGGGCGAAGAACGCAGATATTGGGGAGGGCAGGAGGACAAGATAGGACTGCCCGAAAAGGACGTCCGCGGCTACAAGAGCGAGGCAGACTACGCAAGGCTGAACGAGGACGGGATGCTTGCGCCGGAGACGCAGGTGACGGGCGGCGACGTGCTCGTAGGAAAGACGTCGCCGATGAGGTTCCTTTCGGCGACCGACCTGATGGGCGGAATAGCGAACATGCGCGACACCTCCATCTGCATGAGGCCGTCCGAGCGCGGCGTAGTGGACCGCGTCTTTGCGACGGAGACGATAAACGGCACCCACCTGATAAAAATGGCCGTGCGCGACCTCAGGATACCCGAGCTCGGCGACAAGTTCGCCTCAAGGCACGGGCAAAAATCGGTCATAGGCCTAATAACGAGCGAAGAGGACATGCCCTTCACCGCCAGCGGGCACATACCGGACGTCGTGTTCAACCCGCACAGCGTGCCGAGCCGTCAGACGGTCGGGCAAATGCTCGAGATACTGGCGGGCAAGACGGCCGCCCTGAACGGCCGCAAGATGGACGCGACCGCGTTCTCAAGCATACCCGAGCACGACATACGCGCGATGCTGCAGAGCATGGGCTTCAGGAACGACGGAAAAGAGACGATGTACAACGGCCAGACGGGCGAAAAGTACAACGTGGAGATATTCATAGGCGAAAACTACTACCAGAAGCTGGACCACATGGTCGCCAACAAGCTGCAATCAAGGAGCCGCGGGCCGGTGACGCTCCTCACAAGGCAGCCGACCGAAGGAAAGGCGAAGGAAGGCGGGTTAAGGCTGGGAGAGATGGAAAAGGACTGCCTTATCGCACACGGCGCCGTATTGACGCTGAAGGAACGGTTCGACTCCGACAAGGTCACAATACCCGTGTGCAGGAAGTGCGGAGTGACGGCCGTGTGGGACAAGGCCAAGAACGCGAACGTGTGCCCGCTGTGCAAGGACAACGACGTCGTTGAAGTGGACATGAGCTACGCGTTCAAGCTGCTGCTTGACGAGCTGAAGACAATGTTAATCTATCCGAAGCTTGAAGTGAGTGGATAAAATATGGATTGGAAAATGCTGAAACCGAACATGATTAATACGGGACTGGCGGTAGCGACCGCAGTGATACTCGGATTGATGCTCGGCCTGCCGGCGTACAAATGCTTGACCGCACCGCACATAGAGGGAATGATATATTCTCCCTGCCCGTGGCCGTTCACTTTCATAATCGCGGCGGTGTTAGTGGTTTATGTAATAGCCAGCATTTTCGCACCGAAGGCAAAGCGAGGTAGTAAGAAATGATTGAAGCAATCGATTTCAAAATGCTGTCCCCGACGGACGTGAAGAAGCTGGCAGTCACGGAAATAACAAAAGCGGACCTGTACGACAACGACGGCTTCCCTGTCGAAGGCGGCGTGATGGACCCGCGGCTGGGCGTGATAGACCCCGGACTGCGCTGCAGGACGTGCGGCCAGATGATAGGGCAGTGCTTCGGCCACTTCGGCTACGTGGAACTGGTAAGGCCGATAATCCACGTGCTTTACGGCAAGCTGGTTTACAAGCTCCTCAAAGTCACCTGCGCCAAGTGCGGGCGCGTGATGTCCTCGATGACCGCGACCGTGCCGAAGAAATGCTCGTATTGCGGCGAGGAAAACAAGCCCGTCAAGTTCGAGAAGCCTTACACGTTCATGGAAGGCGAAAGGACGCTCAACCCGCTGGAGATAAGGGCGCGCTTCGAGAAGATACCCGACGAGGACCTCGAGCTGCTGAACTTCAAGGGCGGCAGGCCCGAGTGGCTCATCCTGACGCTGATGCCGGTGCCGCCGGTGATAATGAGGCCCAGCATAACGCTCGAAACGGGCGAACGTTCTGAAGATGATTTGACGCACAAGATGGTCGACATAATCAGAATAAACCAACGGTTGCGCGAAAACATAGACATAGGCGCGCCCGACTTCATAATCGAAGACTTATGGGAGCTTTTGCAATACCACACGGCCACGTTCTTCGACAACGAGCTGGCCGGCATACCCGCCGCGCGCCATCGCAGCGGCCGTCCGCTTAAGACGCTTGCGGACAGGCTGAAGAGCAAGGAGGGGCGGTTCAGGCAGAACCTGTCCGGAAAGCGCGTAAACTTCTCGGCACGTACGGTCATATCGCCGGACCCGTGCATCTCAATCAACGAAGTCGGAGTTCCGCTCGCGATAGCGAAGGAGCTGACCATACCGATAGTGGTCCAGGAGCACAACCTCGAGTTCATGCGCGCTTTGCTTGCGCACGCGCCGGCTTGGCCGAGCGCCAATTATGTCGTAAGACCGGACGGACGGAAGAAGAAAATAACGGACGAGAACCGCGAAGAGGTCGTCAAGGAGATAACGCCAGGATACATAATAGAGCGCCACATTCAGAACGGCGACATCGTCCTCTTCAACAGGCAGCCGTCGCTGCACAGGATGTCAATAATGGCACACAAGGTAAGAGTAACTCCGTGGCGCACGTTCACGATGAACACGCCCGTCTGCCCGCCGTACAACGCCGACTTCGACGGCGATGAAATGAACCTGCATGTCTTGCAGACCGAAGAAGCGCGCGCCGAAGCCGAACTGCTGATGAGCGTGCAGTACCACATCAGGTCGCCCAGGTTCGGCGGCCCGATAATCGGCTGCGAGCACGACCATGTGTCAGGAAATTACATCCTGACGCGGGACGGGACGGAAATACCGCGCGAAGCGGCCTTCAAGATACTCGCCGAAATCGGCATGGAGCCGGACCTGCCGAACAAGAAGCTGATAACAGGCAAGGAGATATTCTCGAAGCTGCTCCCGAAGGACTTCAACGTCTCGTTCAACGCGCAGGCCGGAATGAAGGTGGTAATAGAGAACGGCGTGCTGAAGGAAGGCGTGATAGACAAGAAGGCCATCGGCAGGGAGAACGGCAAGCTCATAGACAGGATAGAGCGCGAATACGGCAGCGCGGAAGCGCACAAGTTCATCGACCGCGTATCGATGCTCGGCATACGGTTCCTTGAATACTCGGGCTTCACGGTCGGCCTCGATGACATAGAACCGACACCCGCAACAATGGACAAGATCAAAGCCGAGCTGGCGAACGGCGAGACCAAGTCACAGGAATTGATCAAGACTTACCACGCCGGTGACATAGAAGTGTTGCCCGGAAGGAGCGCCTATTCAAGCTTCGAATCCCACATGCTCAAGCACCTCTCAAACGTCACGGACGCGGTCGGAAAGATAATCGTCGCCAACGTGGTCGAGAACAACGCGGTCATAATGGCACGCTCGGGGGCGCGGGGCTCGCTGACGCACTTGTCGCAACTGGCGGGCTGCATCGGCCAAGAACGCGTGCTGGGCGAACGCATCAAGAGAGGATACCGCGGCAGGACGCTGCCGCATTTCCTCGTTGGGGACCTCAGCCCCGTCGCGCACGGCTTCGTCGCCAACGCGTTCAAGCGCGGGCTGACGCCGTTCGAGTTCTTCTTCGATTCGCTGTCCGGACGAGAAGGCCTCATGGACAAGTCGCTGAGAACACGACATAGCGGCTATCTCGAGCGCAGGCTGATGAACGCCATGCAGGACCTCAAGGTGGAGTACGACGGCACGGTACGCGACAATCGCAAGATAATCGTGCAGTTCATGCCGGGCGAGGACAACATAGACCCCGCGAAATCGGACTGGGGCAAGCTGGACGTCAAAAGCATAGTGGCCTCGGTGGCCGCAAGTTAACGGTGAATGAAAATGCCTGAAATGATAGAAGAACTCAAGGACCTGCCTCCGAAGATACAGGAAGACTGCAAGGAGGCCTTCAAGCAGTTCAAGCTGACGGAATCGCAGAAAAAGAAGGCGACCGCAAAGATACTCGAGCGCTACAACAAGAGCCGCTTCGAGGCCGGCGAAGCCATGGGCATAATAGCGGCGCAGTCCATATCCGAGCCCGCGACGCAAATGACCATGAGAACGTACCACGTGGCGGGAGCCGCGCAGATAGAAGTGACGCTCGGATTGCCGCGCCTGGTGGAAATATTCGACGCGCGGCGCATACCGAAGACGCCTACGATGAACGTTTACCTCAAAAAGAACGTGGGCAAGGAAAGGGCGAAGGACATCGCGGCCGAGATAAGGGAGGTCAAGCTCATCAACATAGCCGCTTCGGCGAACATCAACCTGCTGAACTCGCAGGTAGAGGTCGTGATGGACGACAAATCGATGAAGGAGAACGGCATAAGGCTGTCCATGGTCGTGACCGCGCTGAAAGACGGGCTTAAGGCCGTCGAAATAAAGCAGCGCAGCGACGGAGTGACAATCAAGCCGAAGGCCGACGTAACGGTAAAGGAGCTTCAGAAGCTGCGAAGCAAGTCGCTGGACGCCCACATCAGCGGGCTTAAGGGCGTGTCGCAGACGGTGGTGAGCCAGAAGGACGGCGAATGGATAATAACCACGCTCGGAAGCAACTTCGCGAAGGTCGTGCTGATGGACGGCGTGGACCCGGACAGGACGACCACGAACAACATCCACGAGATAGCCAAGGTCCTGGGCATAGAGGCCGCCCGCATGGCCATCATAAAAGAGGCCCACAGCACGGTCCGCAACCAGGGACTGGACGTGGACATAAGGCATATAATGCTTGTCAGCGACATAATGACGGTGGACGGGGAGATCCGCGCCATCGGACGCTACGGGATATCCGGCATGAAGGGCTCGGTGCTCGCAAGGGCGAACTTCGAGGAGACCATAAAGCACCTCACGAAGGCGTCCGTGACCAACGAAGTGGACAGGCTGGAATCAATCGTTGAGAACGTCATGATAAACCAGGTGGTGCCCGCAGGGACGGGGATGTTCGACCTGGTCTTCAGGCAACCGAAAAAGAAGTGATAATATGACCATTGAAGACGACATCAAAGCGGCGCTCGCAAAAGGGGCGCTCGTAATCGGCACGCGCAGCGCGGCAAAGGCGCTCAAGGCAGGGCACGCGAAGACCGTCGTTCTTGCGAGCAACGCGCCCGAGGACGTGCGCAAGGACTTCGAGCACTACGGCAAGACCGCAAAGACGCCCGTGCACAAGTTCAACGGCACCGGCAAGCAGCTGGGCGTGTTCCTGGGAAAGCCGTTCCCGGTCGCGGCGCTGGCGATAATGCCGGAGCACAAGAAGTGATTGGTTTGCGCGAAATCGACCAGGAAGCGATGCAGCTCATAGCGGCATTCGAGAAGCTTTCCCACACCGAGGTGCGCGACTGCATCAGGAACGGTTCCATCTATTTTCTCGTCAATCCGGGCAAGGCCGCCATGGCGATAGGCAAGGGCGGCGAGACCGTCAAGAGCGCGGAAAGCATGTTCAAGAAACAGATAAAGATCTACGAGTGGGCGGAGAACGAGGAGCAGTTCATCAAGAACCTTGTGCCCGGAATAAAGAAGCTCGAAATCAACGGCGAAAAGGCCATCGTGACCATAGACTCAAAGGAACGCGGCGCTGTCATCGGAAAGGGCGGTTCCAACATAAACGCCCTTCGCGAGCTCCTTTCAAGGAACAGCAACATCAAGGAACTCAAGATACTGTGATTCTCAGAGCAGGCCGATTAGCCACGGCCCGGCGAAATCGAAGAGCAGCACGATTATCAGGAAGTAGGTGACCACGCTGAGTATAGTCTTTACGCGGCGGGCCTTCCTGACGTATTTTTTCAGCACGGCCTCGAACATCAGGCCGCCGTCGAGCGGGTAGATGGGCAGGATGTTCACCATGCCCACGGCAAGGGAGAACTGCGCTATCATGGACAGCAGATTGACGACCATGATGAAGGTCTTGTAAGAAATGAAATTCATGTCCGGGAAATAGTTTATTCCCACGTAAGGCGCTCCTGTCTCGGTGCTGTTCACCGCCTGGAGGGCGTACTCCGTCCCGTCGGCAACGAACGTGAGGTTCTGACCGATTTTCAATGCCCCGACCTCGTCGGCCAGGTAACCGCGGCCGGCCGCGTATTCCCAATACGTGGACGTTATGGCGACGCCGTTAACGGACGTCAGGAGCTGGCCGGAATGCAGCCCGGCAAGCGCGGCGGGGCTGCCGTCGGTCACGGTGTCCAGCGTCAGGCCCGTCCCTAAAAATACCGGCCACACGGCAAAGGCAAGCAGGGCTACGATGATGGCTGCCAATGAAAAGTTCGCAAAGGAGCCCGCGGCAAAGACGCGGAGCCGCGTCAGTAGCTTCGCTTTCTGGAGCTGCTTCTCGTCCGGCTCCACGAAAGCGCCCGGGAAAATTATCAGCAGCAGCAGGCCGACCGAGCGCAGCTTTATCTTTTCCGCGCGGGCGACCACGCCGTGCATCATCTCATGCGGGACCAGGATGGCCCCTATGGTGACTATCCAGAACCAGAACGGTATCAGGAAATAGCCCGGCCCCATGGAGCCCGTCGCCGAAGGGCTGGGCAACACCAGCATCAAAGCGGGCTGCTTTATCAGCCCTAAAATTATCGAGCGCGTCGTGGACAAAAGTATGTAAACCATGTACGAGCCGAGCACCGCCGCGAGCAAAACTCCAAGCGTCGAAGCGGCCCTCCAGAAGCGCGGAGACAGGTTGGCCACCCATTCTATGAAGCCCCGGAAGCGCTCGGTGCGGCGCATGACCACGACGGTGTGGAACTCCACGTTCTTCCTGTCCCTGTAGATTATGATGCCGAGCAGCGCGAAAAACATCACGACAGAAACGAAGTAGGGGTCGGATATCTCGAACATAAGCAAGTTTTGCGGAGCGGATTTATAAACGTTCTAGCCCGCTTTTCCCTTCGGTGGCTCCTTCTTCAGGTACTGGTCCAGCAGGACGGGCCCGTCGGTCTCGGGGTCGTATATTTGTTTCGACATCGCATGGGTGACCTTGCCCTGCTCGCTGAGAATATACAGCGCGTGAATGACCATCAGGTCGTCGGCACCCGCAGCAGCGCACAATTCATCAACGCTCTTGGAGATCTTGGGGTCAAGCGCCTCATAGACGCGGTCCACCACTTTCGGGTCCAAATGCCGTATGACCATACAATAAATATACGGCCTCTTCCATATATTCCTTACGTGATACTGTGGCTGAAGAGATGTATTGGGCGGACCAAATCGCACGCTCAGTGGTAAAGCTGCGCGGGGAGAAGAAGCCGTATACGGTTGCGGCTGGCATAACGCCGTCCGGCACCGTTCACATAGGCAACTTCCGCGAGATGATAACGGTCGACCTGGTGGCTCGGGCGCTGCGCTCGCTCGGAAAAGAGGTCCGCTTCATCTATTCGTGGGACGATTACGACCGTCTAAGGAAAGTTCCGGCCAACGTGCCAAAGCAGGAAGAGCTCAAGAAGTTCTTCGGCCAGCCCGTGACCGACGTCCCGGATACGTTCGGCTGCCATTCCAGTTACGCGGAGCACATGGAACGGGAAGTTTCCGACGCATTACCAATCGTGGGAATAAAACCAGAGTTCATTTTCCAGGCAAAGATGTACAGGGCGTGCAAATACGCGGAGCAAATCAAGGAAGCGCTGCTCGCGCGAGAAAAGATACGGCAGGTGCTCGACAAGTTCAGGACGGAAGAGCTCGGCGAGAACTGGTACCCGCTGAACGTCTTCTGCGAGAAATGCAAAACGGACGACGGACGCGTTACGGATTATGACGGCGAATACACCGTCAAGTATGAGTGCCCGTGCGGCAACAAGGGCTCGGTAAACTTCAAAAAGAAAGGGATAGTGAAACTGCCGTGGCGCGTGGACTGGCCCATGAGATGGCACTACGAAAAGGTCGACTTCGAGCCCGGCGGAAAGGAACACTCCACGCCGGGCGGCTCGCGCGACACCGCTGCGGCGATAGTGAAGGCCGTCTGGAATGACGAGGCCCCGATATACCAGATGTACGACTTCGTCATCTCGAAGGGCGGGGGAAAGATGTCGAAGTCGCTGGGCAACGCGATAAAGCTCACGGACGTGCTCCAGATATACCTACCCGAGATAATACGCTTCTTTTTCGCGGGGACCAAGCCGGCGAAGGAATTCTCCATAGCGATGGACGAGGAGATATTCAAGGTCTACGAGGACTTCTACCAGACCGAGCGGATATACTTCGACAAGGAGAAGTCGAGCAGGGCTGCGCACTGGTCGCGCGTGTACGAGATGTCCTGCGTCGACGGTCCGCCGAAGGAGATGCCCGTCCAGCCGAACTTCAAGCACTGCGCGGAGCTGATAAGCATCTACGGAAAGCCCGAGACGGCACTCAAAGGCGTAAAAGAAAAGCTGAGCAAAGCGGACAAAGAAAGGTACCTGGCAATTCTGCGCTGCGCGAAAAGCTGGACCGAAAAGTACGCGCCGGGGGAATACCGCTTCACGCTGAACGAAACCGCCCCTGACGCAAAACTGACGGAAAAGCAGCGCGCGGCGCTCAGGGAGCTCGGCGAGGAGATTTTCAACGCGGACAACGAAGACGAGCTTGTAGAAATATTCAAGGAGATAGCGAAAGGGAACGGACTGGAAACCAAGGACTTCTTCAGGGCGTGCTACCTCGTGCTCATCGGCAGGGAACGCGGCCCGCGGCTGGCGCCGTTCATAATGGCGGCGGACAGGGAGAAGATAGCCAAATTGCTGCAACACCTTTAGCTACTTACCGAACTTCCTCTGCTGCGTCTTGTACCACCTGAGTATCTTCTCGAACTCCTTCTTTGAGAAGTCCGGCCACAATGTGTCCGTAAAATAGAGCTCGGCATAGGCGGCCTGATAGAGCAGGAAGTTGGAGAGGCGCGACTGGCCGCCAGTCCTTATCACAAGATCGACGGGCTGCGTCACCATGAGCAGCTTGTTGAAAGTGTCTTCCGCGAACGGCACGTTCTTTATGCCCTTGCCGACGAGCTTTTTCATACCGCGCATCATCTCGAACTGGCTGCCGTACGCCAAAAGTATGTTAAGGACGCCGCCCGTATACTGCCGTGTGGCGCGCATGACGTCGCGCGCGGCCTGGCGGACGTCGCTCCTCCACAGCGCGTTGTTGCCTATGACATTGACGCGCAGACTCTTTTCTTTCACGGACTTGCTCTTCATCATGGCCGTGAACTCCTTCTGGTAGATGCCCCACAGGCGGTCGAGCTCTTCCGGGGAGCGGTTGAGGTTTTCCGTGGAAAGGGCGTAAACGCTGACCGTCTTCACTTCAGGATGCTTGGAGCACCAGCCGGCGAACTCCTCCATCTTCTTTGCGCCCGCCATGTGGCCCCACCAGACGGGCTTGCCGGTCTTCTGCGCCCAGCGCCTGTTGCCGTCGGGAATTATCGCTACGTGCATGCAATCAATAAGCACTTTATATAGGGGAGGTTTATAAAATTAGTAGGATTGGGGGTGTTATGATACTGCGCGCACCGATGTGCACTGGTCTCAAACACTTGGGAGGTGTTTTCAATGGAAGAAATATATGACCTTATTGACGAGTCCAAGGACCTTCGCAAGAAAATAGCGGGCGTCTGGGACAAGGACGAAGAGCTGAGCGCCAGCCTCATCATCGGCTGGATAGACCACAATACCAAGCTGATAAAGGCCGTGGCGGAAAAGCTGGAAGAGGTAGAAGAGCGGCTCGACGACCTGCACGAAGAAAGCAAGAAGAAGGGACTGTTCGGAAAATAGTTTTCAGTAAAAGAACAAGTCAGCGGTCTCGCGGATAGCTATCCGCTGCCGTCAGATTTACTCGCATCAGTAGAATAGTAAATCTGCCGTCGGTTCGCTTCGCTCTCACGACGCGGACTTACCTGCATCAGTAAAAGAGTAAGTCCGCTGTCGGTTCGCTTCGCTCTCACGACGCGGACTTACCTGCATCAGTAAAAGAGTAAGTCCGCTGTCGCAGCCGATACAACCGCAGGCAGGGCTATGACTATCATTTCTCTTATTGCACCTGCCGCATCAGGCGCAAGGCTGAACAGCACCACGAATATCCCAGACGCTACGAGCGACATCGTGTAGATTTCCACTGCGCGCAGGAAATACGAGCTGTAGGCGCGGCGCGATACGAACTTCCTGCGGCGAGAAAGATAGACGAGCAGGTAGCCCACGCCGAAGGAGAGCAGCACGGTCAGGAAAGAGTAAAGCAATGTCATGTTGAGCGCGGCCGCCCACACCTCCTGCGTGAGGGCGAAGAACATCGCGCCGAACACGGCGCCCACGAAGTCCTGCAAGGCAAGCTCGCTGACCTCGCCGGTTATCCAGCCGAACTCGCCCTTCTTGGCGGCGACATAATGCTTTACGCCCTCTATCTCCTCGACCTCGCGGTTGATCTCATTGGTCACGTTTTCAAGGCGCTCCTCGAGATTTTCCAGCCGCTCGACGTCGCCCTTGACGTGGCGACGAGCACGGCTGCGCTTGGCGCCCGCCAGGCGGGGCCGCATCTTGAGCATGAATCCGCGCGGTGCCATGGGTAAATTTGTGCAAGCCAGAATAAAAAGAAACGCCCTTACTCTATGAGCTCTTTGGCGTTATCGACACAGCCGAAACGCCCGCCGCAGTTCATGCCTTTGGCGTTCATTTCCCCGCGATAGACCCGGTCGTCCACATAACGCGCCACGGAAAGGCTGGATTCCACCCTTGCGCACCCGAAGCCTTTCCCGCTTTCCACGCTGAGATAGCGGCAGGTCTTTTCCCCCTGGCCGGGCCTGCAGACCTTCTTCATGTATTCGGGTGTGAACATGTCTTCGGGCTTAAGTTCATAGGGCTCCAAGTCCTCATATAACGTCCCGTCGGAAAACGGGGTACTGGGTTTCTTGTCGTCGCCCCTGTAAACCATTGAAACCTCTATTGAGGTGTCCGTGCAGCCGTAATCGCAGCCCGTGAAGGGAATGCCGACCTCGCCGGTCTTCTTGTTCCTGAGAAACATTCCGGGCTTTATTTCCTCCGGTTTCATGAAAGCAATAGGAACAGAAAGGGATTTAAAGTGGTGCGGGCGCACCACCCGACTAACCAATATCGGAATTTTCTTTCGGTCAAGGTGAAACTTCCGTTTCACTGTGCGTGAACCGAAGGTTCACTGCAACCGCGTTTCTTTCAGTGAAGAAGCGAAACATCTTCACGCACGGAACATGTGAAATGTTCCGTGTTGTTGAAAAAGAAAGGTGGTTGGAGCACCGGCC
>Ga0315275_10002021_pt1 | contig 18155 bp, 20 predicted proteins | sample YL17G03_0_MG_FD_205557 | JGI IMG/M metagenome (GOLD analysis project Ga0315275, IMG submission 205557) | Sediment microbial communities from Yellowstone Lake, YNP, Wyoming, USA - YL17G03_0 | ecosystem: Environmental > Aquatic > Freshwater > Lake > Sediment | place: USA: Wyoming | collected...
GGATACGATGACATCGAGGTTTTCAGGAAGGAAAAAGTAATTGACGCGGTGTTTGAGTGAAGACAGTGATTTTGGATACCAGCTTCATACTTTCAGCGATCAAATACAGGGCAGACATCAACATGGGCCTCATTCCCTTGATGGATGGGCCGTTTGCGATAATCGTTCCATCCCCTGTTGTTTCGGAATTGAGATACCTTGCAAAGAACAAGGGAAAACGGGGGATTTACGCCAACGTGGGATTGGGGGCAATGAGGATACTCAATCCTAAGGTGGAGCAAACGGCTAACAAGATGGCGGACGAGGCGGTGAGGGAGATCGCGGAGAAATACCCTGATGCGATAATCTGCACGAACGACGCCAAATTGAAGGAGTCGCTGAAAAGAAGGGGAAGGGTAGTTTATTCGATAAAGGGAGCTTCCTTCATCGGGCAAGCCTGAGTTAGAACTGGCTTGGCAAGGAGGTCTGCAAAGGTATTTAAAGGCTCAAATAGATATAAAAACGGTGGAAATATGGGCAATGACAAGGAACAGGAAACCGTTTTCACAGAGAAAATCAAAAAGGGAATTGAAAAAGGCATTATCAAATTATCAGAAGATCAAAGCAAGGTCACTTATTTCGCATGCCGGCAATTTAAGGCTAATTTTAAGGATCCTGAGGAAAAAGTCCGCGCGTCCTATTTTGCCGAACTGGTTTTAGACTATATTTATCCAAAAGAAAGGATAGATTTTGAGGTTACTGTTCCAAGAAGAACTCCAATGGATAAGGCGGATATTATAGTATATGAAGATGATGAACGCAAAAAGCCCTATCTTGTCGTAGAATGCAAGAAGGACGGCATAAGTGACGCCGAATTCAAGCAGGCGATTGAACAGGCATTTGGAAATGCCAACAGCCTTAGGGCAAATTTTGCTTCAGTAGTTGCCGGAATAACCAGAACGGCTTTTGACGTTGCCGGATTTAAGCAAAACGAAAGAGAGAAAAATGTCATTGCAGACATTCCTGTTAAATACGGCCAAGCGCCAAAATACAAGTTCATAAAGGGCGATTCTGAAAGGGAAATATATGAAGTTTCAAAGGACGATTTAATACGCGCCCTGAAAAAAGCAAAGGATACCGTATGGCAGGGAGGAAAACTTGCGCCTACCGCGGCGTTTGACGAAATATCCAAGCTGCTTTTCTGCAAACTGCAGGATGAAAAGGAAGAGACCAAAAAAGGAGAACCGTATAAATTTCAAATAGGTACCCATGAAGATTTCAACGAAGTTTTTGGGCGTGTCAACATTATATACCAAAAAGCACAAAAAAAAGACCCTGAAGTTTTCAAGGAAAATATCCGGCTTGAGCCTCAAATCGTTTATTCTGTTGTGGAGCATTTGCAGGGGATAAACTTTAACAAAACAGACTTAGATGTAAAAGGCGTGGCTTTTGAAACGTTCATGGAGGATTTCTTTAAGGGAAAAATGGGGCAGTTCTTCACTCCGAGGGAGATTATCCGTTTTTGCGTCAGGATGCTAAACCCGCAGACTGACCAAATGATACTTGATCCGGCCTGTGGCTCTGGTGGTTTCCTGCTTAATTCCATGGATTTTGTAAAATCCAACGCAGAACGCGGCCATGACAAAGAGGAAGCATTGGGAATATGGCGCGGATTTGCATTAAAAAGGCTTTATGGAATTGAGATAAACGACCAGATTGCAAGAGTATGCAAAATGAATATGATAATCCATGAGGATGGCCACTCAAACATAATAAGCGCTGACTCGCTTATTGATTTAAGCGAAATAACGAAAATGAACCCCTCATTCAAGCCTAATTCATTTGATTTGGTTTTGACAAACCCGCCATTTGGCGCAGATGTTAAAGACACTGAAAAGCCATACTTGCAGAAGTTTGTCCTTGGCAAAGGCAGAAAATCCCAAAGCACTGAAATCCTGTTTATAGAAAGGTGCCTTGACTTCCTTAAGTCTGGGACTGGAATGATGGCAATAGTCTTGCCTGACGGAGTCCTTACTAACAGTTCTCTCCAATATGTGCGTGATTTTATGATGGAGAAGTTCCAGATATTAGCCGTTGTCTCGCTTCCGCAATTGGCGTTTATGCATTTTGGAGCGGGAGTCAAGAGCTCTCTGGTATTTCTAAGAAAGAAAGCTGATGGGGAAAAACCAAAGGATTACCCAATTTTCATGGCAATGGCAGAGCATATCGGCTATGATGCGACTGGCAGAAAGGACCCGACAAACGATTTTGAGAAGATTTACGAGGAATACCAGAAGTTCATAAAAAACTATAAGGATTACAAGGGTTGTTAGGATGGAATGCTTCACAACACTTTCAGAAGAAATCGAAGGAAGACTTGACCCGCATTTTTATAGGCCGGAATTCATTAAATTGGTTAATAAACTGGAAAAATTAAAATGTAAATCGATAGGTGAGATATCTTCTGATTTGAAAAATGGTTCAACTCCTCCAGGCGGGATTTTTGAAAAGCAAGGAATACCTTATTTTCGTTCCCAGGATTTTAATTTGTTTGATTTTGAAATTAATCAATATATAAAAGAGGAATTTCATAATAAATTAAAACGTTCTGCAATTAAACCAAAAGATGTTCTTCTTGCAGTTGTTGGGGCAACTTTAGGCGTTGTTGGATATGTACCAAATGATATTAAAGAAGGCAATATTAATCAAAATGTAGTAAGGATTAGAACAAATGATAAGGGAGTAAATCCGAAATTTTTAGCGATTATCTTATCCTCTGGGATTGGGAAAAAACTAATACTTAGAAATGCAACAATACAGGCACAGGCATATTTAAACAATTCTCAATTGGCAGACATCAAGGTTCCGGTTCCATCTCTTGAAAAGCAGGATAAAATAATTCAATTGATAGATAAGGCATATTCTCTCAAAAAATTCCATGAAGCTGAAGCCCAGCAACTTTTGGACTCGGTTAATGGCTACATTCTCGCAGAGCTGGGGATAAAAATACCGGAATTAAATGATAAGATGTGTTACTCGGTAAATTCTGAAGAAATTGAAAATAACAGGTGCGACGCATACTATTACCAGCCGAAGTTTGATGAGGCCGAGAAGGCAATCAAGAAAGGAAAATACGAGGTTAAGAAGCTGAAAGAATTTATTACAATGATTCATTATGGGGCCTCTGTGAAAAATGATTATATCAAAGAGGAAGGTATTCCTTTCTTGAGGATTTTAAACCTAAAACCAAACAAGATTGAACTGGAAAACGTTGTTAATCTCCCAGAAACGATGAGGAAAGAATTAGGAAACGCTTTTGTAAAAGAAGGAGATCTGTTAATCTCAAGAAGCGGAACAGTTGGAGTCATTTCTGTTGTGCCAAAGGAAGCCGAAGGCTATGCTTTTGGTTCATTTATGATTAAATTCTGTTTAGGAAAAGAGATAAACGGAGAATATGTATCTATATGGTTAAACACGAAGATACAGCAGTTTTTTACAGAACGGGAAAAGATAGGAGCAATTCAGGGAAATATTACGATCGGAACGATTGAGAATTTTAAACTTCCTATTCCGCCTCTTGCTGTTCAAGATAAAATTGCTGAAGAGGCGAAGGCAAGGATAAAAAAGGCAGAGCAATTGCAGAAGGAGGCAAAAGAAGAATTGGAAATGGCTAAGCGTGAAACTGAACAGTTAATTTTGAGCGAGGCGGAATAAGTATATTATTGGCCCAAGCGTAATAAATCCTTTTTATTTAGAAAAGATGTATATAAGCTTTGTATTTGAATTATATCTTCTGCTTCTTAGGTAGACCAATTTCTTTTGTTGGAAGTATGATTATACTAACTCGGCCTACTGCAAAACTGCCCATTGCAATTGCAACCTTAAATAAATTATCAGCATAAAGTGGAAAGAACACTAGGAACGCAATCCATAAAAGGAGAAAAATGCCACAAAAAATAAAACACCACATGGTAATCCAATCATTTGTATCCTTACAGACTGGAGGCATAAATCTTTCTATTATAGATGGATGTTGCTTTGTCATTTAATCCCTCTCCAATTTTGTTTCGCTCTGCACCAAGGACAAATATTCTGATTGGGTGTTATCATACCATTGCAACGCCAGCAACGATATGTTTTAGCATGACCTCCTCCTTTTGTAAGTTCACCAAGTAACCATAAGCCAACAAGTATTCCTCCTACTTTTGTTAAGGCGTTTCTACCCATAAAAATTCATAGATTGTAACTCTTTTTAAGAGTATATGAGACTATTTTGCCTTTTTTAGAAAAAGAATCTCCTCCCTGTGGAAAGAAAACTACTTTAGTCTTCACCCCAAAAGAAACTATTTTAGATTAATGATCTCCCTGACCTCATCCAAGGTCAATTCCCTTGGCCTTTTGTTTTCCAGTGGATTGCCTTTGAGAAGATCCCCAAGGCTGTTCCTCAGCTTCCTGTTCTTGATCGAGAACATCTTTCTAATCAGGTCCTCCTGGTTTTTATCCATAGAGAATCCTATGTTTTGCAATTCGATTATCGCGGAGTCCACCTTGGGAATGGGATAGAAGCTTGTTCTCTTGACTATTTTCAACAGCTTCATCTTGAAGCTCAGCTGGGAAGTGACGGATAACCTTCCATAGTTGCTTTCCCTTGGATGGGCGACCATCTTTTCCGCGAATTCCTTCTGGAGCATGATGAACGCCTTGCTGAAGTCCCAGTCCCTTAGCCTGAAAACAATGTCTGAGGAAATGTAATACGGGACGTTGCCGAAAATCTTGTCAACCCTGAAAGGCTCAAGCTTGAGGAAATCCCTGTGGATAAGCTCGATATTCCTGTTTTCTCCGAATTTTTCCTGGAGCGTTGCAAACGCCTCGTTTTCCAGCTCCACAACAAAAAGCTTCCTTGGATGCCTTTCCAATAGTTTGGAAGTTAGGCTTCCTGTGCCTCCTCCTATCTCCAGGGCAGTCTCGCCTTGCCCCAGATTGTTGGAAATGAAGCTGAGGATCGACTGGTTGTGCAGGAAGTTCTGGCCAAAGGATTTCTTGGGGATCATCTTTTGCCCCGGATCATTATCAGCGCCTCCACCAGCCCATATGCGTAGTCGCTTGCGCCGAACGAGGAGAAATAGTCCTCCTTCTCAAAGAAGTGCTTTGAGTCGCTGAGGTAGTTTCTCGCTTTTTCAAAGACCTCCTTCTCGTCCTGGTTCGGGACAAACACTCTCAGGAGGTTTTCCGTCTTCTCAATGCTTAGCCTTGACCTTTCCTTGTGGTCCATGAAATAAAGTCTGATGAACAGATTTTAAACCATGAGGATTGGGATATGGTCAGCTTAGGGGCGAAGGTCTGAAAGACTCGATGCCGATGTCGAAATGACTCATCTCAGGCATGAGCCTCCTTATCGCATTCTCGACTGTTTCATGGTCGCTTTGGGGATAATATGTCGAATGGCCAAAGAGAAGAATCTCCTCGTTGGAAATCATGGCCCATCCTCCTTTCACATTATCCAGTTTCACATTGAACTGGTTCATTAATGCATTGAGTATGTCCTCATGCTTGTGTATGTCCCCGAACGGCATTATGCCTATGTAGGTTTTCCCGTCGCTTGCCTTTCCTGTAACATATTTGTATTGCAAATTCTTGGGATCATGCCTGAAGGAAAGGACCATGTCGTCATTCATCCTTGTTGCGGAAAGGCACTTTGCCTTTTGGGCCGGCTCGTCCAAAACCCTGTCTAAAAGAAGCGCTTGTATCTCACGCGGTCTACGAACGTCGGGGGAAGATCTCTTCTCCATTATGCTTACTGACACTTACTCCACTCTGCATATATTTTGGGATTATTCTTATATTTAAGCTTTTCCCTCAGGAACCCTGGCAAAATCCATATATCTGGAATCCTCGGCTGCCAAAGCGAATGTCAAGGTTTTTAAGAGAAGTGATGCAAAACACAAACCATGAAGGTAACTCCTTGGGATGTTGAGGGGAATATAGACTATGACAGGCTAGCGAGGGAATTTGGGACATCTATCATTGATGAGAAGACAAAGGCAAGGCTGGAGAAGGGAGCTAAAGGGGACCTTCCTGCTTTCCTGAGGAGGGGCTATTTCTTTTCCCACAGGGACCTTGACAAGGTCCTTGAGGACCATGAAAAGGGAAAGGGGTTCTTTGTTTATACCGGCAGAGGGCCATCAAACAAGATGCACATAGGCCATCTTCCCTCATTCATGCTTGCGAAATGGCTCCAGGAGAAATTCGATATCAACGTCTATATTGAAATGACTGATGACGAGAAGTTCCTGTTCAACAGGGATCTGACGCTTAAGCAGGTTGACGATTATGCCAATGACAACATCCTTGACATAGCCGCTTTGGGCTTTGACCCTGACAAGACGTTCATATTCAAGGACATAGAGTTTGTCAAGAACGTCTATCCGATGCTGCTGAAAGTGAGCAGGAAGATAACATTTTCAACAGCCAAGGCGGTCTTCGGGTTCACCAACGAGACCAACACAGGGATGATATTCTATCCTTCCTACCAGGTTGTCCCGACGCTGTTTGAGAAGAAAAGGTGCCTGATACCCAATGCAATAGACCAGGACCCTTATTGGAGGATCCAGAGGGACATGGCAGAATCTTTAGGATACTTCAGGACAGCGGCAATCCACAGCAAGTTCCTTCCTCCTTTGAGCGGGATGGAGGGGAAGATGAGCGCCTCGAAAGGGGAGACCGCGATTTGGCTTGACGACGACGAAAAGACAGTCAGGAACAAGGTCATGAAATACGCGTTTTCAGGGGGCCAGCCCACTGTTGAGGAGCACAGGAAGCTTGGGGGAAACCCTGATGTTGACGTGAGCTTCCAATGGCTTTATCTGATTTTTGAGGAGGATGACGAGAGGATAGAGAAGATAAGGGAGGACTACAGGGCAGGAAGGATCCTTAGCGGGGAAATGAAGCAGTTGCTTGTTGACAGGCTCAACGGCTTTTTGAAAGTGCACAAGGAAAACAAGGCAAGGGCAAAGCCGCTTGCTGAAAAGATGATGTATTCGGGGAAGCTGGCTTCAAGGATGTGGAAAACAACATTCGGGAAGGATGAATGATGAGAATTGTAATAACCGGGTCAGTAGGGACAGGGAAGACCAGCATAGCCAGGATCCTTTCCAAAAAGCTTATGGTTCCCCTGGTTGAGCTGTCTGACGCTGTCAAGGACATACCCTTTGTGTATAATGAAAGGCTGAGGACCAAGGAAGTTGAAATCAAAGACCTTGAGAAATGGGCAAAAGGAAAGATAAGGAACAGGGAAAGCTATATTGTGGAAGGCCATCTTGCCTCGGAGATCAGGATAAAATCCGATTTTGTATTCGTATTAAGGGCCCATCCTGAAGAAATCAGGAAAAGATTGCAGAAAAGAAAATACCATAAGGAAAAGATAATCGAGAACATGATGGCAGAGGCCCTGGACTACTGCTCGGCTGTATTGGGGAAAAGGAAGAACCTCTTTGAGATAGACACGACAGGGAAAACCGCAAGCCAGAGCGCAGGGGAAATCATTAGGATTTTAAAGGGAAAGGCCAAGCCTAAAGCAATCAGTTGGTCGTCGTGGCTGCGCGATTCCCTTTGCCCTGGAAAATAGGGATATTATTGAATGAACCAATCTTATAGAAAACTATCGTTTTGGTTTATTTAATGTTTCTTTGTCCCAAGCCACGATCAAGGCATGGTATTTGTTGAAGATCTTTGTTTAATGGGTAATGGCAGCCACATGCTTGGCTGTCTGTGGGGCTGTGCTTTCGATAAGCGCCAATTCAAGCTTTTTTATTTCCACGACAACCTGGTTCTGCTCATTTATTTTGTAAAGCTTCGTCTTTCCAAAAGACCGGGTTGTTTTTACGATTCCTATCTCAACCAGCCTGTCCCAGTACTTGTAGAACGTTGCCTTGGCAAGTCCAGTTTCCTCTATTATCTGTTTTTTAGAATAATCGAATAATCTATTCTCAAGAAGAAAATCTATCATCTTAATCAGTGGTGTGTCTCCCAGATATTCCGTCAATACGCTGTCTTCTGTCATTCAATTCACCTCATTAACAATTATATTGTTAATATACCATAAAATTTATAAATCTATACTTTGAAAGGTAAGATATATGAACTTAAAGGGGTCAGATGATGAACTCAGGGCGATGATCCTCCATAAGCTTGCCAGAAAAAGGAAATGGGGGGAATCGCACACCGCATTCGAAAATGTGAAAAAAGGAGTTCCGTCTCATCTGCAGGGAAAGATGGTCGAGATTGCCAAACAGCTAATAACCGAAGGTTTCATAGTACAGAAACCGACAGGATATGGCTTGCAAATTTCGCTTGCAATTGAAAGGAGCGAAGAAATAAAGGCCATGATCAGAAGATATTTCTCAAGTGAAAATCTATAAATTATTGTTTTCTTTGCCCCAAGCCACGATCAGGGCATGGTATTCGTTGAAGATCTTTGTTTTGAGCCCTATAGACTCCTCAAAAAGCAGCCTATAGTCGTCATAGTCCCCTTCTTCCAATAAGCCATGGTGTTTGCAGAACCTCCTCGTGTATGCGTCGACGACGAAGATCGGCTTTCCAAACCCATAAAGGGCTATGGAATCTGCCGTTTCCTTGCCTATCCCCCTGATTTCCAGGAGCCGGTTTCTCAATTCCATCCTGTCCATGGACCCGGCTGTTCCGCTATTCTCTGAATACCAATCGGTTATTAGTTTCAATCTTTCGGCCTTTTGGTTGTAGAACCCGCTGGGCCTGATCAGCTGTTTTAGCATGCCTTCATTCATTTCCATTATATTATTAGGGTCAAGGGCATTTGCCTGCTTTAGGTTTGCTATTGCCTTTTCGGCATTCAGCCATGAGGTGTTCTGGGCAAGGACAGCGCCTAGGAGGATTTCGTACTGTGTGTCGCCTGGCCACCAATGCTGGGCCCCATATTTGCTGTAAAGCCCGTTGTAAAGGTTAAGAATCCTATGCATCAAGGCAGATTATGGCAATAAGCAATAAAAATATGGCTTTTTTCCATGGTATTGATGAGATCGCTGAAAGACGAATACGATGTTCGTCTTTTGCCATATCACCTACTCTTATTTATAAACTTTATTTTATAGATTACCAAAAGATTTAAAAGGGTGCCGTCAGACAGGTTCTCAAGCTCCCCCGAAGAAGCATCTAGACTTCCAGGGAGAGCTAAAAACTAGAGGTGAAAACATGAATGGAGTAAATTTGAGAAAATTGGGCGCAATTGTCGCCGGAGGAGCAATTTTGGCTAGCTCCGTTGCCTTTGCAGGCCTTTGGTATGGAAATACCGAACTTGTAAACGCGAACGGTCAGCCCGTTGCTAAGATAGTGGTGGGCGAAAAAGCCGCAGCAAGCGACGGTGTCGCAGCAGCTATGATTGCAGCGAAGATTGCAAATAGCGCATACACCGAGAAGGACTACACGGCAGCAATAAGCGGAAACGCGATTTGCACAGCAGGAAACACAACCGGAGGAGCGGCGACTTGTACAACGACAGACAAGACGACCACATTGGAAATTATATATCCGGGAATGACCGGCACAGCAGTAGCCGAGATAAATCCATTGATCGCAGAGGATCTTAGCAGGGAACTTGGAGACAGGGACCCAGCTTCAACAATGACTTCGTTGAGCGACTTTGAGGATGAAAAATCCCATCCTTTCCAGGACCAGGATGATGGTGTGTTTGCAGCGACGATTGATGAATCTGCAGGAGCAAGCGACCTTTATTACAAGATAGACGGAAACATGCTCTCAGCGCTTTCTGAGGTTTCGATCTCAAGCAAGCAGACATCTGCAACATTTACAGAGCAGCAATACATCTACCTTGAGGGAAAGACATCATGGCAGGATGACGAAGGAGAGGTAATGTATGCGCCAGACAGGACAATATACCTGGTAACATTTGGCCCAGACGATGACGGACTTTCTCTTTGCCCAGGAGACACAGCAAAGCAGTTGTGGGCATGCGATGAAAGCGACCAGATTGGAAAGGGAAGATACACTGTAAAGCTCTTTGGCGAGCAGTGGGTAATCAGCGACATTGAGGCAGGACTGCCAGAAGAAGATATTGATGAGGTCGACGGCAATGTTGTAACAGACTCTACTGGAAACCCAGGATACCTGAGCGACACATCCATTTCCATAGCTGACGACTCAACCTCGATAAGGCTTGCGAAGGAGGCAGAGTACAACCCAGCGCTACACAAAGACGAGTGCATGAACACGACTGATGTCAAGATTTGCCTGTCAGACATTTCCAGAGAAACTGGAGCAGGCAATGAGCACCCGGCAATCATGACGATCTATGATGCGGCAGGAAACCACGTCACAGAGAAACAGATTGACGAGGGAAGCACCGAGACGATAACCGTCAACGGCAAGAACATCAAGGTGCACGTATACCAGACAGCGCCTGGATATGCGATGAGCTCCATGTGGGCAGAGATCGCAATCTACTCTGACGAGATTGAACTCTACAGCGGAAAGCAATTCACAGAGGGCCTGAAGGGATACTCTGGAGAAGATTCCGACTGGAATGCATACCTCGGATTTGTGGATGATACTGGCACAGGAACCACGCTCGGAGGCGCAACAGGATTGAAGGCAATCTGGATTGCAACCGACGAGGATGATGCGCAGTCTGAAGGAGAGCTTCTGTCAGGCGAGTCATACAATATAGTCGACACTGCAGATTATCAGGGATTCGTTGTGAAGAACAATGGCCTTGAGACAGTGGCAATGGACACGCTTAAGTATGAAGTCAAGACAGGAGACTCTGGGGACGACTCAGGAAACATGATAAGATGGACCAAAATAACTGCACCAGATGGCGAAAAGGCATTTACCAAGGTCACAATTGGCGTAGCTAACCAGGGATGGAAATCCGGAAGCGAAGTGCTTATTGGAACCACTGCAACACAGCTTAAGGTTGCATTGAAGGACTACGACGATGACTGGCATGTGGCAAATGTCGCAGACGCAACTGCGGTTACATTGGAATATGAAGCCGCGGGAGAAGACGGAGCTGTAGTCATACTTGGTGATGACGAAGACACGGATGCAGAAGACTGGTTGCTTAAGATTGACCTTGAGGAGAACTCCGGAAATGTTGAAGGAGACGACTCGTCAATGGATATGCTGACAGTCTATGTTGCAGACCCAGACGACAACAAGGAGATTTGGTCTGATGATGCCACAGGAGGAGACACGGACATGGTAGCATACACAGCAGCGCCGAACGCAGTGTTTGTCCCTGCTGCATATGACTCAGAAGTATACAACTACATGGACGACGAGTATGAGACTGGCTTTGTTACTCAGAGGGGAACAAAATTTGAATCCCAGTCTTCAAATTCAAGAACGTTCGAGGTTGCAGAAGCTGAGAGGCATGTTCAGTTGACGGTTGCGCCGACATCTGTGAACGCTTCAAGGAACGCTGAGGTTCTCGGCCCATTGCATGTGGGAGACGAGAAGACAGTGGGCGGAAGCATAACGGTGAAGGTAACAGACATCAACTGTGTGTCATCTGCATCAGTGGCGGGAGGATCCGTAGCAGGATGCGTAGCAGACGAAAGCGGACAGACAGCGGTGATAAAGGACGCGTCCGGAGCATCAGTTTCAAAGCTGACAGCGCAGCAAGTCTACTCAGTGCCGTCTGACCTTGTCGTGCTTGACTCTCAGGCATCTGACGCGAAGACCATCATTACAGTCGGAGGAAACAAGGTGAACACTGTTACAGCTGCAGCAATGCAGGGAGCAGCGGTTGACTTGTCAGCATCCAACCCGGTTGTGGTGAAGGAAATCGAGGGAAAGATAATCGTGGCAGGATGGACAGCATCTGACACATTAAAGGCAACAGCAGACTTCATTGCAGGAATGAAGGCACAGCAGTAATCTGTTGAAAACCTTTAACCCAATTTTTTTTTATTTTTCTTTTTTACTTAATTAGTTGACAATGATTTAGTGGATATGATTTGTCCATCAGATATATAGAAGAAACAGGCTAACAGGAATTATTGCAATCCCGTTTTTCTGGCCGAATTCCTTCTTGGATGCCAGGCATCCCTTGCCTATCCTGTTGAGGCCCCTGAAATCCTCGGGATTGATGTTGTTTTGGTATTTCACTTCTATTCCGGTGAAGATGTCCTGCATTTTCAGCACAAAGTCAACCTCATATCCCTTATTCGTCTTCAGATAAAATATGAAATCGGAAGGGTCGTACGTGTCTGCCGGCCTCAGGTTATGCGCGGCCCTGTTGAGATGGTCTCCGACAACAGATTCCACAAGCTTTGACTTGTTTTCCGAGGACATCAGGAATTCAGTAGCTGACTGAAAAGGGTCCTGGGCAGGATTGACAAGCCAGCTGTAGAGCGCGTGAAAAATGAACGGATTCAGGATGTGCACCTTCTTGTCGCTGGCATGCTTCACAGTGCCGTCCATCTCCATCTTGTAGTATATATTGAGAACGAACATGTTCTGGAGCAGGTTCACATACTGATCCACAGTAGGCTGCGATGGTATTCCAGCGTCGTCTTTTATCCTATTCCAGCTGTATGCGGACCCTGTCCTTTTGAGCATGGCCGCAAGGATGAGCTTTGCAGTCTTTTCATCCCGGTTTACCCTTGATATGTCCCCGATGAGCTGCCTTATATACATATCATATATCTGGGCGCTTATCCTGCCATTGTCGTTGTGCTCGTTCACAGCAATCATTATCCCTCCATTTACGAGGTATTGGTCAAGAATGGCGTCCATCTCCGGAAGGATGCGCATCAAATCATACGCCGACTTCGGAAGGTTGCCTCCCACCAGCTCCAAAAACTGCCTTGATCTCTCTTCGGCTAGATCGAGCCTGAGCTTCTGTACTTGCTTATAGAGTTCAGGATTCCTCATCTGTACGTATTCCGCGAATTTCATGGGAAGGAGCACTTTGTGCGTCGGGATATGCTCTTTTTCCCCGACCCTTCCCGGAAGGCGTTCCGTGCTATTCTTTATGTCTATGGTATGTGAACCTGTAAGTATCACCGTCATATTGTCATTCCCATTGATGTCCACAAAAAGCTTGATGGATTTCTGCCACTCCTTTACTGACGATATCTCATCAAGGAATATGTATATCCTTTCTTGGTTCAGATTCCTCGCCCAAGTATAATACGTGTTCAGAAGGTCGCTTAGCGCCGCATTGTCTTTCAGCAGGTCGCATGAAAAATACATTATGTTGGAAGGGTTGTTTTTTTCCAAAAGATCTCTTGTGATTATTTTTATCAAGGTCGTTTTTCCAACCTGCCTCGGCCCCCTTATGCTATAAACAACATTCTTGTCAAGATATATGTATTTCTTGAGCCTTGGAACCCATTTGATTTTTGCGGCATCATAATCCCTAAGCTTTGGATCTTCATCTATCCTCGCCTTGTTCTCCCACCAAGGATTCTGCTGCCTTATAGTCAAAAGATCCATGTTTATATCTTGATATGAAAGCATATTTAAATGTTATTATATTGCAATATAAACGTATTTATAAATAAGTTTATATTACGATATAAACTTTATCGTTTTTCTTATATTATGGAGAATATCGTTTAGGTCTGGCAAAGAGGCTCCTATTCTGTCTTTTAAACTCTAGAATGGCATCACCTTCAGATGATCCTGAATGAGTGTAACATACGAAATCCATAACATTTTTATAACCTTTTATTATAGAATTATTAGGGGATGGAAGGATATGGCAAACATAAATCTGGAAGTGAAAGGGTATGTTGAAGACGTGGTGGAATCCATGATAAGGAAAGGCTACGTTAAAACCAGGACCGAGGCTGTAAGGCTGGCATTGTTTGAATTCGACAGGGAACATAGAGTAAGCGAAGAAAGGCTTTACGAGCTTGCTGCGGCAAAGTCTGTGGAAGCAGTAAAATCCGGAAAGGAGAAAATCAGGAAATTCTCGCTGAATGAGCTGGATTGAATGGAATTCGGGACAATAAAGGAGTTCGAAAGGGATTTCAAGAAGCTTGATGCCAATGAAAGGAAGATCCTCAAGGAGCATCTGCAGCTAATGGAGAAGAATCCTGAATCAGGCAAGCCGATGAGGCACCATGCGAACATTTTTTCGCTCAGGATAATGAATAGACGATTGATATATGAGATTTTCAAGGAAGAGAAAAAGATTGTCCTGCATTTCTACAAGAATAGGGATGAGGCATGCTCCTATATTAGATAAAGCATTCCACTTCGCTTTATAAATGTTTTAGATCAAACAAAACTGATGGAAATAATACTCGCCCTTGACTCCTACGACGACATTTTCGATGACTTCGACATGCAGGACTACATCGAAAGGGCGATATCCGCTGACTTCGTCAACATACTCAACAACAGGATAAAGAAGATCGGCCTTAATGAAAAGATCAGCATCGTGCTTACCCTGCCGAAGGAGAAAAGAATAAAGAACACGGAGGAGATCATAGCCAAGAGGCTGAACGGCCATTTTGTCAACATGGCGACATACTGGAAGGACAAGGAAAGGGAGATAGACGGCTTTGCGTCAAAGATCGTCCTTTTGGGGGCAGTTTTCTTCATAATAGGGCAGATAGTGATACACCAGTTTGCGCCTTTCTTTGACGAATACCTGATAATACCCGCATGGATATTCACGTTCCACGGGCTGGACATGTTCCTCACTGAAAAGCCCAAGGCAGGCGTGAAGAAGCAGTTCTACAGCATGATCAGCCAGGCAAGGATGGAATTCCAGAGCCAGGACATTTACTCAAGGTGAAAACATGGAAATAGTGATAACGCTGGAAAGCTACAACGACATCTTTGACGACTTCGACCCGAGGCCGTTCAACGAAAGATCATTGTCTGCGGACTTCATAAACGTGCTCAATGAAAGGATAAAGAAAGTCGATTTCAGCAGGCACATAAACCTCATACTGACGATGCCAAAGGAGCAGAGGTCGGAAAAGGAGGAGAGAATAATAGAGAAGAAGCTAAAGGATCACTTCGTCACCAGCTCAGGCTACTGGAAAAACCGGGGAAAGGACATGATAGGCACAAGCATCCTCTATATCCTAGGAGGACTGGTCATTTACATCGGAGGGGGCATGATGGACAGCTATCTTCATGCAATACGGCAGTATCTTCTCATACCTGCATGGTTCCTTACATGGAGGGCATTGGAGATAATGATCATAGACTACCCAAAGGCAGGCTCAAAGAAGCAGTTCTATGATTACATAAGCAACGCCAGGATAGAGTTCAAGAACAATGACTTTTACAAGGCATGATTCGATATGATAAGGGACGCAATTGTCATGTGCGCAGGGAAGGGGCTGGGGCTTTCGCCATTGACGGACAGTGTTCCCAAGCCCCTGATAAGGATACTTGGGAAAAGCATGCTGCACAGGATAATTGAGGGCCTGAAGGATGCAGGAATTGAGAATGCATATTTCATAACCAACTACCTTGAGGAAGAGATAATGAGGGAAGCAAGGGAGGCTTGCAAGGAATTTGGAATCAGGCCCTTCTTCATACGCCAGGAAAAGGCCCTTGGGACCGCTGATGCGATAAGAAGCGCAAAAGGAAAGATAGATGGCCCGTTCTTGGTGGCTTCAGGTGACCATGTGCTTGATGTCTCCATATACAGGGACATGGTTGGCGCATTCGAGGGGAAGAGCCTCGTGGCATTGAAAAGGGTGAAAAACCCCTCAAATTACGGGGTTGCGGAGGTTGAAAACAAAAGGATAAAGGAGATGGTGGAGAAGCCAAAGGTTCCGAAGACAGACCTGGCCAACATCGGGATATACGCATTCAGCCAGGACGTGTTTGGGGAAATCGAGGGCATAGGGCTTTCCCAAAGGAACGAATATGAGATAACCGACATATTGAAGGGCAAGAGGGCATTCATAACAGAAAAGTTCTGGCTTGATGTGGGCTTGCCATGGGCCTTGCTGGATGCAATGGATTTCCTTTTCAGCAGCCAAAAGGAAAGGATAACCATTGAAAAGGGCGCAGTTGTCGAAAATTCAAGGCTGGAAGGGAATGTTTACATAGGAAAAAACTGCGTCGTGAAGGGCTCCGGAATACGGGACTCCTGCATTGAAGAAGGATGCAGGATGGAAAAATCAGAGGTGGACAACTCTATCATAGGGAAAATGACGGGAATATTGTCCTCAAGGGTGAGCTGCAGCACCATAGGGAACAGTGCCAATATTGAAAACGCGGTTTTGAAAAGCAAGGACAACGCAAAGATGATGACAAAGAAGGGGGAAAGGACAAGCCCAAGCAGATTCGGCTCAATAATTGGCGACATGGCAAAGGTGAAGGGAAATATCCCTGCAGGAAGCATCATATCTAAACAATAGAGACTGCGATTTTCCTTAGTTTCGGTCCGTCAAACTCAGCAAGGCAGATCCCCTGCCAGGTCCCAAGCATGAGGCTTCCGTTCTTTACAGGGATGGATTGGCTTTGGCCTATTATCATTGACTTCAGGTGCGCCGAGGCATTGTTGTCCTCTTTGTCATGCTTCCACTGGCCTTTGGATATCCTGTTGAGGAAATCAAGAATATCCTCCTTTAGCGAAGGATCATAGTTCTCATTGACCAAAATCCCTGCAGTAGTGTGCATTGCATGGACAACGCAGATCCCGTCCCTTATGCCGCTCCTTTTCACAAGCTCCCTCACCTGGGAGGTTATGTCGAGGATTTCCTCCTTTTTTGAGCTTGAAACAGACATTTCGTATGTGATTCCCATAAGGACACCGGAATGATTTAAAAAAGAAACATAATAAAAGCAAATAAGGTGCTGTTATGAAAACTATAACCATTGTGGAGCAGGACAGGGTAGGCCTATTGATGGACATATCCTACATCCTTGGGAAGGAAAAGATCAACATCGAAAGCATCACAGCCAACGCAGTGGGAGGAAAGGCGGTCATAACAATAACCGTGAAGAAGGGGGACGAGGCAAAGAACATACTCACCAAGAACGGATTCCATGTGATGGAGGAAGACGTGCTCATGGCCGAGATGGACGACAAACCGGGGGAGCTGGCAAACCTGGCCAAATTGTTCAAGGAAAACGACCTTATGATGAGCAACCTCTACATCGTCTCAAAGGACGGCAAGAAGACGATAGTTGCCATAAAGACAGACAAGCTGAAGAAGGCAAAGAGAGTCCTGCACGACAACAATTACCTGGTCGAGGACCAAGAATAGAAAGCGTGACATTCTCCCAGCACTAAAGTGCTGGGCTTCTCGCTTCAACGTCGGCCTGTTGGCCGACTCCGCGAGCGTTACTTCCCGCCTGCCCGGCGGTAGCTCTTTTGAGTATGTTTATTGATGCGTTGAGGTCCCTATCCATGGACAAGCCGCAGGAAGAGCAGCTGTGCCGCCTTTCACCTAGCTTCTTGTCCACGACCTCTCCGCAACTACTGCATTCTTTCGTAGTGCCGTCTGGATCCACAAACACGACTCTGCAACCAGCCTCTTCCGCTTTGTAGCAAAGCATGTTCGCGAATTCGTTCCATCCGGCGTCGTTGATCGACTTTCCAAATCTTTCTATTGTCATCTTTTGTATTGACAAACATTCCAACGCTACGAACGAATATGAATTGACCAAATGCAAGGATAACTTATGCAGGAAATCGCGCCTTGCATTCTTGACTTTTTCATATAAGGCTGCAATTCTCCTCTTTTGTTTTTTCCTTCTGATGCTTCCCTTTTCTTTCCTTGATAGTTCCCTTTGCCTTTTTGCGAGTCTTTCTCCGTATTTCTTCAGATGCCGTGGGTTCTTGATTACTATTCCATCTGAAAATGTTGCGAAGTTTATCAAGCCCAGATCCATCCCTACCTGATTTCCTCTGTTTTCCTTTGGTGTTATTTCCGTCTTTGTCGTAAATATGGCATAAAACTTTCCTGAGGATTCCCTCTTCAGCGTCAATGTCCTGATGGTTCCTTTCATTTCCCTGTGTTTCCTTATGCTGATTTCGCCGAATGGAGTAACCTCCAGTTTTCTATCTTTTATTTTGAAGCCTGACTGGGGGTATGATAGAGATTTCATCCTGTCCATGTTCTTGAAGCGCGGAAACCCTGCATTTTTATCTTTCTTTTTTGTTCTAAAATAACGCAGCAGTGCGCCGTATAGCC
>Ga0315275_10002022_pt1 | contig 18149 bp, 17 predicted proteins | sample YL17G03_0_MG_FD_205557 | JGI IMG/M metagenome (GOLD analysis project Ga0315275, IMG submission 205557) | Sediment microbial communities from Yellowstone Lake, YNP, Wyoming, USA - YL17G03_0 | ecosystem: Environmental > Aquatic > Freshwater > Lake > Sediment | place: USA: Wyoming | collected...
ATCCTTTTTCTTTTTGCAGGTTTCAATGTAATATTCGAAAGGAGAACGGATATTCCCTGATATATACACCGCCTGGACTTCAAGCGAACCAAAATCAATTATCTTGCCTGCTTTATCATATGACACCAATACCAAATCAATATTTCCCGCCGTTTTCCCTTCCTTATCTGATAAAGTTACCTCCGAAAGACTCGTCCAATTCGTTTTTTCATCAAAGAAAAACTCCGCTGCATCTTCTACTATAACCCAACTCTCCCGAAAGCGAATTGGACAGGTAATAATAGGTTTCTGATTAGCATATACACTGCATACCCCCAGAGGGTCTTTTGCTTTGTCTTTTGTGCAGGAAGGAACTCTGTTATTAAACGGACAAAGTTTATTTTTCCTAAAGCGATTGGCCTCAGAATCCGTATTATTAACCGGAAACCCAAATACTTCCGCTAAAGGCTGCATATTTATCCCTTTCTTAATGAACTCTCTGCCCGGGATTTGCGCCGGCGTCGATACCGAGAATGAAAATATCTTTTCCTCCGGGTCCTGCTGCAAGAACCATTCCTTCCGATACGCCAAATTTCATCTTGCGGGGCTGGAGGTTAGCGACACAGATAACCAATCTGCCGACGAGCTGTTCAGGTTGATACGCCTGCGCGATGCCTGCAAAAACATTTTTTGTTATGCCGCCTAAATCAAGCTCAAGATGTAAAAGTTTGTCGGCGCCTGCGACCTTTTCGGCTTTAATTACCTTTGCCACTCTTAAATCAATTTTCTTAAAATCATCAATTGAACATTCCGCCTCAAGCGGCTCATCGAGAACCGCAGCCTGCGGTTTCTGCTCGGGCTGCTGGCTTTTGCTTTCTTCTATCATAGCTTGCACCTTATCCTTATCAACTCTTTCAGCAAGTCTTATATATTCGTTTATTTTGTGATTTTCCAATACATTATCAACATCAGCAAATGACAAGGGTTTTACGTTGAGAATTTTTTCAATATTTTGGGCAAATATGGGTAATATGGGCTTTAGATATATCGATAGTATCTTCACCGCGTTTACAATCGCCGTAAGCGCAGTTCGGGTTTTTTCGGCATTGGTTTTTATCATCGCCCACGGCTGATTCTGCTCGATGAAGCGGTTGGCCATATCGGCAAGCGAGGTTACCTGCCTGATAACGGAAGCATAGTTGAGATTTTCATAGTCGTTTATTATCTGCTGTTTGGCCTTAGCAAGTTGAACTACAAGTTCTCTGCCTTTATCATCGAGAGTCCCGAGTTTTGAGTCAAGTTTTCCCGTCAGCATAGGCACGCAGCGGCTGGCGAGATTTGCAAGGTTTCCGACGAGGTCTGAATTTATCTTTGCAATAAAGTCATCAAGATTAAGGTCTAAATCCTCTACGCCGCCGGTCAGTTTGCTTGCGTAATAATATCGCAGGTCTTCGGGGTCGAGGTGATTCAAATAAGTCTCGGCCTTGATGAAAGTGCCTTTTGACTTGCTCATTTTTTCGCCGTTGACGGTGAGAAACCCGTGCACAAAGAGTCTGTTTGCGACTTTAAAGTCGCTTCCCATAAGCATTGCCGGCCAGAACAGTGCGTGAAAATACATAATGTCCTTGCCGATGAAGTGATAAAGCTCATAATCTTTGCCGTTCCATACTTTTTCAAAATCGAGGCCGTGTTTGTCGCAGTAATTTTTGCAGCTTGCCATATAGCCAATCGGGGCATCGAGCCAGACATAAAAGAATTTGTTCTCTTCGCCGGGGATTTTGAAGCCAAAGTAAGGGCCGTCGCGCGAGATGTCCCAGTCCTTAAGACCTGCGGTAAACCATTCATCGAGCTTGTTGGAGACGCTTTTGCCGGTGTAGCCTGAGGCGATAAGCTCTTTGAGCTTTTGCTGGTAGTCTGCGAGTCTGAAAAAATAATGCAGACTTTTCTTCCGCACTGGTTTTGCGCCGCAGGTTGCACAGGCGGGGTTGATTAAATCGGTTGGCTGATACGTCGCACCGCAAGTGTCACAGGAGTCACCGTATTGATTTTCAGCCCTGCATTTCGGACAAACACCGCGAATGAATCTGTCAGGCAGAAACATTTTGCAGCTGTCGCAAAATGCCTGCTCGATTTCGTTTTTTACAATGGAGCCTTTTTCCATAAGGCGATTGAAAATCAGCTCGCAAAACTTTCTGTTTTCCTCTGAATGCGTGGAGTAATAATTATCAAACTCTATATGAAATTTTTTGAAGTCCCTTATATGCTCGGCGTGAACTTTCTTTATAAGCTGCTCGGGTTCTATGCCTTCGGAGCGGGCACTAATCATTACAGGCGTGCCGTGCGTGTCATCGGCACAAAAATATAAACACTGATTACCGTTTGCTTTTTGAAACCGCACCCATATATCGGTCTGAAGGTACTCTACAAGATGACCCATATGAATCGGGCCGTTTGCGTAAGGCAAAGCCGAGGTAACAACAATTTTGCGGCTCATTTACGGCTCCGGCTGGTCCTGGGGTTCCGGCGGGTTGTCAAAATCAATTTCCTGGTCTTCGTCTTCCTGGCCCTCACCGTCAAGAACGTCAATGTCCTCCTCGTCTGCAAACTGTTCCCGAGCCAACGTATCTGTTTTTTCAATTTGAGGTTGTTTTGGAGGAAGCTCGATGATTTCTATTTCCTCGGCCGGCACGGCAAAAATGGTTCCGTCATCGGCTTTTACGGAAACAAGCTGTGTAAGAACCTGCGCATCGACAACGATGCCTTCGCCTTGCGAGGTTTTTACGCGCGTTCGTTTTCGCGGTAGCCATCTGGCAAGTTCTCTATACGTATGGTCTTCATATCTGAGGCAGCATTTGAGTCTTCCGCAGTAGCCAGAAATTTTTGAAGGGTCGAGAGTGGCCTTCTGGAGTTTTGCCATTTTCATATTAACGGTCCTGAGGATTTTCAAAAATCTCGCGCAGCAACATGCCTGGCCGCAGACCTCGATGTCCGAGGCGATTTTGGCGGCATCCCTCGAGCCGACCTGTCTCATTTCAATTCTTGTCTGAAACTCCTTTGCCAGCCTCTTTACAAGCTCTCGGAAATCAATCCTGGTGTCGGCTGTGAAGTAGAAAATTATCCTTTCACCGCCAAAGACGTGCTCAATATCGACCAGTTTCATCGGCAAATTCGTTTCCTTGACGAACTGGCGGCATTTGTCAAGCTCCTGCTTGGCGTCGGCATTTATATGCCGCTCTTCACTGAGGTCCTGCTCGGTGGCATAACGTACGAATTTTCCGCCTGCTGCTATCGGGCAGCTTTCCGGAGGCTGGCCGTAGTAATCGATGACGGCCTGCTCCGACTTCTTGAAAACGCCAGACTTGTAACAGAACCTGCCAACCACCTCGCCTATTTCCAGACCCCTTTCGGTCTTTATCATCACCTTGCTGTGAGCCTTAGGCATAGTCCTTTCTTCGTGCGTAAACCAGCCGACAATCGCGGTCCTGCCGTACCGGACAAGCATTTTTTTCTCTGCAGGAGTGTGTTTTGGTTTCTGCTTTGCTTCAATATCGTTCATATCATCATCATAGCAGAATTTGCAAAATTTAGCAACAAATGCTCAAAAACGAGTTTTTCGTTGACAGAGGCGTCGATAAAACGATTGGCCAGGAAGCAGTCCTCAATCAAATCGGCACATCTTTGCGGGTCGTGCTTTTGAACAAGAATTTTTATCTGCTCGGGCTGGTCAAAATTTACCATCTCCTGCGGCATAGCAAACGATTGCTTCATCGCATCCTGCAGGGCCGATGTAAGTATCAGGATAAAGGTTTTTTTGGCCTGTCTGCCAACGTCGGAACTGCTTGTGCCGGTTTTAAGCTTCTGCCAGGATTCTGTTAACTGCGAGGCGGTTGAATTTATCCATTGAGCAAGCTCAACACAGTCGGACAAGCGGCAGGCGCACAGGCGTTTTAGAAATTGTTTTTTTATTTCATAAAAAGAAGGCTCAAGTTTGGCCAGAAGCCCGGCCCGGCCGATGCTGCCTGAAGTCAATCTTGCCAGGAATTTTGCCTCGTTTTTGTCAATGCCGGCGGCGGCAAGATGAGAAATTACTTTCTCTTCGCTTACAGGGCCGAAACAAACTATCTGACAGCGAGACCTTGTCGTGGGAAGGAGGTTATCAAGTTTCGTGCAGAGTAATATAATAAAACTTTGCTGAGGCGGCTCTTCGAGAGTTTTTAAAAGCGCGTTCTGGCCGGCGGCGCTGAGTCTTTCAGATTCGTTTACAACGAATACCTTTGCAGCAGAAAGAGCCGGTTTTATCTGAACTTTTTCAATTATAAATTCGCGTACAACGGTAATTGGTAAATCAATCGGTATTCTTTTTCTCTCCTGCGAATCTGAGACAAACCCAATAAGCTCCTTGTAAATATGATGGATGTCGGGATGCGAATCGGACTGGAATGCCCTGCAGGAAGGGCATTTTCCGCAACTGTCGGCAGGCCCATCTTTTTTTACGGGCGACTGGCACAATAGAAGTTTGGTCCAACAGCAGGCAGCAGTGAACTTGCCCACGCCTTCGGCACCTGCGAAAATGTATGCGTGCGGAATCCTTTGGGCGGCGAAAGCTCGCTGCAAAGTATCAACAGCCTTGTCCTGACAGAAAATATCGGAAAAGTTCATGTTGTCTTAAAAATTAACCACGTCCGCCAGAGGCGGATAAAAATTAACATAAATTTACACGAAAATAAATCCTAAATTCTAATATCTAAATCCTAAACAAATCCTAATAACTAAAATCCAAATAACTGAAACCTATACGTTCTAAGAACTGAAATGCTTTTCTATTATCTGAATTATTTTTTTGTGCACTGTTTTGATATCGGCCTGTGCATCAAGCACGATAACATCGTCGCGAAGTCCAGCGAGCTTAAGAAAGCCTGAGCGGACTTTTTTGTGATAAGCAGCAGTTTTTCGCTCCATCCTGTCGAAACTGCGTTTGATTCTTTTTTTTGCCGTCTGAAGGTCAACATCGATAATAATCGTAAGGTCAGGCCAGCTTCTTTCAAGCGAATGCTCGGCAATATCAATGACTTTTTTAATTCCCAGCCCACCGGCAAAACCCTGATAAGCACAGGTGCTGGACAGCCAGCGGTCGAGCAGCACGCAGTTTTTCTTTTTCAGGGCCGGTGCGATACACTCCTGCCAGAGCTGGGCACGGCTGGCCATATAAAGCAATAGCTCCGCCCTGTCGCTGATGTGATTTTTCGGGTCAAGAAGGATTTTTCTGATTTTTTCGCCGACTGCGGTCGAGCCGGGGTCACGAAACACCGCTGTTTTGACGCCCTGCTTTTTCAGGTACCTGGCAAGCATAGCGGTCTGTGTACTTTTGCCGCAGCCGTCGGGGCCATCGAGAACTATAAAACATCCTTTTAAATTTCTGAGCATATGGTTCGACTCCGCTCACCACAGGTTATTTCGTCCAACAGTTTACCCAATCATCGCCGGTTGTCAAATAATTAGCGGCCGCCGCTGCGGCAGCCTGAAGGCCGCCTCAAGTGGCGGGGCTAAATTTTCTTTACTTTCTTTTTCCTGTACTTATTCAAATCCTCCTCCAACAAAAAGCTTTTAAACGGCTCGTTTTTGAAGCATGGAAAATTCAGCGGCGCATATTCTTCTTCCCCGGCCTGCAAGACAAATTTGTCGCGCGCAAAAGCGGCGATGATTCGATTTTTGGGACTGTCGGGCAGAGAAAAAGACGGCGCTTTACCGCTACTGATTTGAAATCGTGCCACGCAATAATTTTTATCTCCCTTGCGATAAACGTTAACGCCGAGAAACCCTGTCGCGGCTTTTAATTTTCTATTCAGGCCGTTTTGACGAGGCGTTACAATCCGCAGTTTACATCTCCGATTATCAAGCCGGTCTCCATCTATATGGTCAACAATCTGACCTTCTTTGGCGTTCATTACAAATCGGGAAAGCGCAATATATTTTCTCGGCTTTGCATTTCCGCATATAATTAGGGGATAGCCATCGACGGAAAGCCGCATTTCAGTAATATCGCCATTGTATTTTTTGTAAGGTTTTTCCTGCAGGCTGCTTCTGATTTTATAATAAATATCAGGGTCAACTTTTATCAGCCGGCCTCTAATCTTAAACATCAGGTAATTAATTTTTCGCTTTTCCATTTTTTTGCCTCAGAGATAATTCTTTTTATTTTTAGCCACAGAGAACACAGAGGGCACAGAGATATAAATTATTGAAGATTTAAGAAGGCTAAAGGTTGCATATATCATTAATGCCTTAGTGGCTGAATTATTCACTTTTTGACTAACAATTATGGTATTTTGCCATGTTTCAAACAAAAAGTCAAGTAAAAACCAATTTTTTTGAAAAAACTCCGGTTTTAACACTGATTAACGTAAAATTACAATGATTTTACTACCCTTTATGTCCTAAACAGTAACCCCTAATCTTTCCTTTGCCTTTTCCCTTTTTAGATAATAACCAGGAACGTTTTCCTATTTGGGAACAATAGAGGAGGTTGGGATTGTTGAAAAAACATTTTCGCCGTTGTGCCCCTCGACTTCGCTCGGGACAGGCCGGAGGCGGGTAAAATTCAAACGGCGGAATCTTTTTCGATTGTTTTTTTGCGCTGAGCTTCTCTGAAATCCGCAAGTTTTGCGGCCAGTTTTTGGTCACTGAGGGCAAGAATCTGCACCGCAAAAATAGCGGCATTTACCGCCCCTGCCTTGCCGATCGCCATCGTGGCAACGGGGACGCCGGGCGGCATCTGTGCCGTGCTTAATAACGCATCAACGCCCGCGGGAGATTCCGATGCGACAAGGGGAACGCCAATAATCGGCAGAGTTGTTCTTGCGGCTAAAGCCCCTGCTAAATGAGCGGCCATTCCCGCTGCGGCGATAATAACCTTTATTCCGCTTTTGGCGGCGTTTTCGGCAAAATCGGCCGCTATATCAGGCGTCCTGTGCGCTGAAATAATCCGAACCTGCGGCTCAATACCAAATTCCTTTAATTTATCAATACAGGCCTTCATCGTCGGCATATCGCTGTCAGAACCCATAACTACCGCTACCATTTTATCAATTTGAGCCATTGTATTTCCTAAAATTAAGGTTAAAATTGTTTGCCTGATATAATATCCTCTAAACAAAGACTTTGCAAGCCCGCCGTAGGCGGATAAATAAGGAGATAATAATTATGGCAGCGAGAAAGCCGGCAGTGGCCGGGCAGTTTTATCCCGGCAGTGAAAAACAGTGCCGAAGCGAAATCGCAGACTGCCTTGCCGAGCGGCCTATAACAGTCAAACTTCCTGAAAAAATCGCAGCAGGAATCGTGCCGCACGCGGGCTGGGTATACAGCGGCAATTTGGCAGCTATGGTTTTTAGCGCAATCGAAAAGGTCAATAAAACCGTTGATACCTTTGTCATCTTCGGCGCAGTACACAGCTATTTTGGTTCTTCTGCCGCCGTTTATGATAAAGGAAGCTGGCAGATGCCGATTGGCGAGATAAAAATCGATGAAGAATTTGCTGCAGAAATCATTAAAAAAAGCTCGTCTGCAAAATCAAATCAGGATGCTCACAGATATGAGCACAGCATCGAAGTGCAGGTCCCCTTCATTCAGTATCTTTTCAAGGATGCAAAAATCGTTCCGATACTGACTCCGCCGGCAGGGTTTGTGGTTCAGCTTGGGGCCGACATAGCTGAATGTATAAAATCCGCAGGCGATAAAAAAATCGTCTGCATCGGCTCAACGGACCTGACGCATTACGGTCCGCATTACGGCTTTAATCCTCAGGGCAGCGGGCCGTTGGGGATTAAATGGGCAAAGGAAGTCAACGACAAGGCCTTTATCGACCTTGCTTTAAGCTTACAGGCTGAAAAGGTACTTACAGACTCATCAGAGAAAGGGAATGCCTGCGGCCCGGGCGCCGCAGCGGCAGCGATTGCGGTCGCAAAGGCTCTTGGCAAAACGCAAGGCGTTTTACTTGCCCATACGCACAGCAATGAAGTTATGGAGAAAAAATTCGGGCAGACAAGCAGCGAAAGCGTGGGATACGCAGCGATTGTGTATTAAAATTAACCACGTCCGCCTGAGGCGGATAAAAATGAACACGAATAAATGCGAATTAAAAAAATTATTCGACGCGGATTGAGTTAATTACGATGGTTTCGACGGGTACATCGCCGGGGCGGGTTTTGACGACTGCGATTTTATCGACAACATCCATTCCCTCAACAACTTTGCCGAATACTGCATAGCCTTCGTCGCGAACGCCATAGTTTAAAAAGTCATTATTTTTATGATTTATAAAAAACTGCGAAGTAGCGCTGTCGGGGTCTGATGTTCTGGCCATTGTGATTGTGCCGCGGTCGTTTTTAAGGCCGTTTTTCGCTTCGTTAATAATCGGAGGCCGGACTTGTTTTGGACGCATATCGGCAGTCATTCCTCCGCCCTGAATCATAAAACCATTTATAACACGATGAAAAACCGTGCCGTCATAAAACTTGTCCTGGACATACTGGAGAAAGTTTTTGCAGGTAATCGGTGCTTTTCCCTCATTAAGCTCGACTATGATATCGCCTTTGGTTGTTGAAATTCTTACTTTTACCGGGGCTTTACTTTGGGTTGTCATAGTTTTTTGATCCTTTTTAGCTGATTTTTCATTATCCTGCGATTGTTTATCACAGCCGGATAATAATACTGCAAATGCCACCAATATAATCAATTTTTTCATAATTTTGCCCTTATTTTCAATGGTTTTCAGGAGTTTATACCAGTTTTTTAGTCATTTGGCAACTTTTTTGACTTTCCCAAACCGTTCCTATCCGGTATATTTCCTGACAAAGTTATAACAAAACATTAACAATTCAGACAGCAGGACGTCTATGGACAGCAAAACTATAGTAGAGATGATTTTCGCCATAATCGGCGGTCTGGGGATATTTCTGCTTGGTATGAAAAACATCTCCGAAGGTATGCAGGCCATCGCAGGCGACAAACTGCGAAAACTTATAAACGCTGTAACAAACAACCGCTTCCTTGCCTGCGGTATAGGTGCGATTGTTACCATCATTCTCCAATCAAGCTCAATCGCTACTGTAATCGTTGTCGGATTGGTCAACGCTGGTCTTATGACCATTACGCAGGCAATCGGCGTTATATACGGGTCAAATATCGGAACCACAGTAACAGCATGGATTCTGGTTATAAATATCGGCGCATACGGACTTCCGCTGTTAGGCGTCGCCGGCATGATGTATCTATTCGCAAAAAATGAAAAGTTTCGTTATACAGCAATGTCGCTTATGGGTCTGGGCATGATTTTTTTCGGCATGGAGCTGATGAAAAACGGTTTTGCCCCCTTAAAGGAACTGCCGGAATTTATCGCATGGTTTTCCCGCTTTTCGCCTAATTCGTATATCGGCGTGATGAAATGCGTACTTGTCGGCACCATTGTTACCGGAATAGTTCAGTCCTCCCTTGCCACAATCGGGGTAACAATGGGGTTGGCATTCAATGGAATTATCGATTATCCAACAGCGGCGGCACTGGTGCTGGGGCAAAATATAGGCACGACAGCAACCGCACTGCTGGCGTCCATCGGCACATCGACAAATGCCAGAAGAGCCGCGTGGGCTCATACGCTCTTCAACGTCATCGGCGTACTGTGGATAACGCCAATCTTCTTCCCTTACATCGGAGCTATCCAGTCATTCGTCCACTGGCACAGCGGTTTGGCTGTAAATACTGCCGTTACGGCCAGTAACGGCATAGTAACATATCCGCATACAATGGAGGCTATAGCCCTTACACATACATTCTTTAATGTATTAAATACAATTGTATTTTTGCCGTTTGTACGACCGCTTGCCAATCTGCTTCACTATATTGTGCCGGAAAAAGAAGTGCCGGAAAAACCCAGACTTACCGCTCTGGATATCAGAATGTTCGATGCACCGGCACTGGGAATTGAACAATCCAGACGAGAAATTCTGATAATGAGCTCGGCAGTAATACAAATGATGAACAGCCTTAAAGAGGTGATTTCTTCACCAAATAACCAAAAAGAAAAAACCGAACAACTCTTCGAGAAAGAAAGAGAATTAGATGTAATGCAGAAAGAAATCATCGAATTCATAAGCGCCACTATGTCCGGCAATATACCACACGACGTTGCCGAGGAAAGCCGAAGACAATTAAGAATGGCTGATGAATTCGAGTCGATAAGCGATTACATAACCAATATACTAAAACTGAACCTTAAACTTCGCCAGTCCGGACAGAAAATGAGCGAGGAAGGATTGTCCGCTATAATCGACCTGCACAATAATGTGGCTGAGTATCTCCAGCTTGTAAACGAAGCTACGGAAAAAGACGATGTGAATGTGCTTACGCCAGCAGAAAGCAGAGGTCAATCCGTAACGGAACTTATGAAGAGATACCGCCGTGAACATCTGGCACGTGTCAGCAGCGGCGCTGTAACACCCCTTAAAAGCCTTATTTACACCGATATGCTCAACGCCTATCGGCGGATAAAAGACCACGGCCTGAATATAGCCGAGGTACTGGCAGGGGAAAAATAGTTGCTGGCCGCTATTAAAACAAAACCCGGCCGAAAATCGCTCCACAGTTTTGAGTTTTTAGTGTTGAGTCTTGAGTTGTGAACCACGTTAAAAAGACTTGCCCAAAACCCAAACCAAGTTAAAATTACTTCAAGAATGATAACAATAATCGACTACAAAGCGGGAAATCTGACAAGCGTTCAGCTTGCATTCGAATACATCGGCCAAAAGGTAAAAATCACCGATAGCCTTAAGGAAATCCTGCGTGCAGAAAAAATCGTCTTTCCGGGCGTCGGGGCGGCAAAAGCGGCGATGGACAGTCTTGAAAAATTAAAACTCCTCGAGACAATAAAAAAAACAATCGCAGAAGGCGTTCCTTTTTTCGGTATCTGTATCGGTATGCAGGTATTATTTGAAACGAGTGAAGAAGACGGCGGGACAGAATGCCTCGGTATTTTGCCGGGGAGTGTGAAAAAATTCAAAACGTCCGATAAATTCTGCAAAATCCCGCAAATGGGCTGGAACGCGGTAAAAATCATAAAACCGCATCCTGTTTTTGCCGGTGTCCAAGGCCAGAGCGAATTTTACTTCGTACACAGCTATTATCCGGCGTGCAGCGATAAAAATCATATAATCGGCCAGACTGAATACGCTGGCATTGTCTTTGCGAGCGCAGCAGGAAGAGAAAATCTTGTCGCAACGCAATTTCACCCGGAAAGGTCAGGGCGGATTGGTTTAAAATTACTCGAAAACTTTAGTCGCTGGGACGGTAAAATAGCCACAGAGAACACAGAGAATTAAATAAAAAATATGCTGACGAAAAGAATAATACCGTGTCTTGATGTGCGAAACCGCAAGGTAACCAAAGGCATAAGATTCCAGAACAATATCGACCTCGGCGAGCCGGTGGAAATGGCCATCGCCTACAGCGAGGGCGGATGCGATGAGCTGGTTTTTTACGATATAACCGCCTCAGCAGACCAAAGAGATATAGATATTGAAATGGTTCGCGAAGTTGCAAAGGCGATACGCATACCATTTGCGGTCGGCGGCGGAATAAAAGACATCGAAGATATGAGGCAGGTGCTTTTAGCGGGGGCTGAGAAAGTAAGCGTAAATTCACTTGCCGTGCTAAACCCAAATATAATAGCTGAAGGAGCAAGACTCTTCGGTTCACAGTGCATCGTTTTAGGTATGGACCCTGTGAAGGTCGAAAAAAGCGAAAAATTTCCGAGCGGCTATGAAATTACAATCGAGGGCTTCAGGAAAAGGACAGGGCTCGATGCGCTGGCGTGGGCAAAAAAGGCCGAGCAGTTAGGCGCAGGAGAAATAGTCGTAAACAGCGTCGATGCCGATGGCACACGGCAGGGATTCGAGCTTAATCTTACAAGACTTATTGCAGAAAATGTCGGCATACCGGTAGTCGCAAGCGGCGGAGGCGGGACGTGCCAGCACCTGATTGACGTCTTTACCAAAGGAAAGGCAGATGCCGCAATCATAGCAAGTATGATTCATACAGGAATGTTTACAATTAAACAAATAAAAGATGAACTTATCACCGCAGGGATTCCAATAAGACAAAAATGGTAGGAGATTTATATGAACACCTTAAACAAAACAATAAGTGTAATTGAGCCGGTAAATGAAGCCCTGGAAAGAACAAGAACAATTTTATTTGCGCCGTTTAACCTGGAAAAATGGTTCATTATCGGTTTTTGTGCATGGCTTTCGGGATTGTTCCGGGAGACCGCCGGCGGCGGATTTAATTACAAATTCAACAACGGGGGAGCTCCCGATAAATTTCAAATACCCGCCCATGCACTTGAGTTCTACCAAACTCATATAATACTTATTGCCTCCGCGGTCATCGCGGCGGTTATTCTGTTTACCGTCATTATGCTTGTTCTTCTATGGCTCAGCAGCAGAGGAAAATTTATGTTTCTCGACTGCCTTGCAAAAAATAAGGCCCATGTAATAGAGCCGTGGAAAACCTTTAAAAAGCAGGCTAACGGCTTATTGGGATTTCGACTGCTGATTATCGCGGCCGCCCTGATATGTATTACGCCTGTGGGTATTCTGATAGTGTGGCTTTCTTCATTTGTCGAAGCCGGAACCGTCAATGTTGTGATTGCCGGTATGGTGTTTTTTGCAATGCTTTTGCTTGCTTTCCTGGTGATATCGTTTATCGGCCTGGTCCAGTCGCTGACTTTCGATTTCGTTGTGCCGATAATGTACCTGCAAAGGACCGGCGTATTTGCGGCGTGGGGAAAATTTCTGCCCCTGCTGCGGCAGAATTTCTGGAAGATTATGCTCTACCTGCTTTTTAAAGTTCTGATACTATTCTGTATGGGAGCAATCGCATTATTTATCATCGGTTTGGCCTGCTGTTGCTGCTGTATAGGAGTGGTCCTGCTCATACCTTATATAGGAACGGTGATACTGCTGCCGCTGCTGAGCTTTTACAGACTTTATTCATTGTGTTATTTGCGACAGTTCGGCAGCGAATACGATGTATTTGCCGCCGGGTTATAAAAGAAGATTAATACATTCGCGAGCCGCTGCTGCGGGTTTTGGTTTCGCTCGACGGAGGACGCGGTACCGGCGGCTGCCTTAACATAAGCAAGATGGCGGTTCCAAACCGCTGAACTACCGAGATGCCGCCAGCCGATATCTGAGCATCGTCAGGACCGCCGGCTGTTATAATATTACCGTCAACTTCAAGCGAAGTATTCTTCCATTTGGCACCTGCATCAACAAACTTTTTGCGCTGTGCAGTAAAACTTGTGACGGTTCTGCCACTGACGATACCGGCCTCAACAAATATCACCGGGGCATTATTGATGGCAGCAAGAATTTTATTTTTCTCATTTGCCTGACGAACAAGGTTAACGGAATCCTTGTCGTAGAGGTATCCCCTCATACCGGGGCCGCCGATAAATATAAAGGCATCATAATCGTCAACCTTTATGTCCTTGATAAGCATGTCTGCAGTTATGACATTCCTTCCGATACCTTTTATTTCGCCGATAACCGAACTTGCAACAACCGGCTGCACTTCTTCTGTCTGAAGAATATCCTGGACGCTGAAGAACTCATCATCATTGAAATACTTGCTTGGCACAATAATAACAACCTGCTTTGTACGAATATCGTCTGCCGGTCGGACTGCCGGCCCTGAAGCAGGGGCGGCGGCAACGGCCGGCTCAAGGGCTGGTTTCACCAGGGGAATGCCCACAGGAATCAGATAGAACACCTCAAGGTCTTCTGGAAGCTTACAGATTCCGACAGCCGATTTGGGGTCAAAAGCGCCGATGGGTACAGAACCAAGACCAAGAGTAACAGCCTGCAAATGAATATTCTGAGCAATATGGCCAGCCTCAAGATAAATAAACTTTTCGCCTCTGCCGCGATACTTTGCTTCAAGCTTCCTTACTGAGCCGGCAATTATAAAAGTACACGGCGAATCCTGTACCACCTTCTGCCCAAAGGCCGTTGTAGAAAGCATCGGCCTTATGTCCCCGTTGATTTGCTTTTCAAGGCTGTGGCTTTGCGGCGAATAAAGATAAAGGCCGTCCGGCAGAACAACATATAACTGTATCGGATACAAAGCGCCCGCCGACGGGGCGGCACGCAGGCCCCTATTGGGGTCAGTTACGCCCTGCGCCGACCAGCACAACTGACCTATCTGATTTATTTTTAAGGGCTCGGCGGTAAACTGCCGGATGCTCCTGCGATTTTTAATCGCCTGCTCAAGAGAAATTTTGCCGTTCAAATCCGGCTCAGGCAGTTTTATTGTCGTTACAACCGGAGCAACAGCGGCAGGCTGTGCCAAAAGAATATTTGAAACCAACAGCAAAATAAAAAATACTTTTTTCATTCTAATCGCCTTTCGGTAATCAGTCCTCATCTTTTTCAATTACAGTAACTTCGCCGGTCTGCTTATGCTTATGTATAAGATGCAGATTGCGAACGTAAATAATCGCGTTGAGCGAAAAACCAAGTATGAAAATGGGTTCTGCCCTGTGAATGCTGTAAGCAAGCAGCATAAAGCTGCCCACCAAAGACAGATACCAGAACGCCACCGGCACGTGAGACTTTTTTTTGTACTCGCTGACAAGCCACTGCAAAATAAATCTGCCGGCAAAAGTAAATTGTCCCACAAAGCCGATTGTCGTCCAGACAGGCTCCTGCGAAAGCTCCTTTATCAAAGACTCAAACATATACTTCTCCTGATAAAAAAGAAATTAACTGGTCTATGATAACCAAATATGATATAAAAACAACATTTTCTGAAACTAATGCTATGAAAACTACCAGAGAAAAGAAATTCTTTATAGCCGTCCTGATATTTTACTGGCTGGGAATATTTATCGCCACACATATTCCCATACCCGGCTGGACAAGAAAAATGGGTATAAGCGATAAAACTATGCATTTTGTCGCCTATATGACGCTGGCGATGCTGCTGTGGCTTGGCACAAGTTTTGAACAGAAGGCCGACTGGAAAAAACTTCGGGCCTGGCTGCTGACGGCAATTGTCCTGCTTTACGGGGTTGTGGATGAAATATCGCAGCATTTTATTAAACGTTCGACGGACATAAAGGATTTTGCAGCTAACGTGCTCGGCATAGCCGTTGCAATGGCGATAGTTACCGTTCTGCCGGCCCGCCATGCAGCAATGATATTCATTACGGTTTGCCCATTGTTTCTGCCGGCTTTCGTAAGGTCGCAGCTTATAATACAAGACTCAATATCTGAAGTCGGCATCTACCTGGCAGGTTTCGCGGCAATTACCATCGCTTGGATAAAATATCTGTCGCCGGTATATTTGCCAGACTTCAGGCAGACTAAACTTCTACTATTATGTTCAGCAGGACCGACAGCAACTCTTGGAATTGTAAAACTGTATGCGATTCTGACAGGCAAACCTCTTGGTATGACGGCAGCTTTGGGTGCATTTATCGCAATACTACTGACCCTCTGTATCTGGCGATTGACAACTAAAAAAAATGTTACTTAACATTGAGTCTGTAAAGCGGGTCGCCTATCAGGACAATCTGCCAGGAATTAAAAGGATTTGTCCTGTAAAAAGCTTCGACAAGACATCTATCGTCAAGCAGTTCTGCAAAAAATTCATTCGGCAGAGGAAATGAAAGCAGATAAGGTTCATCAACCGGGCCGAGAGTTGCGGTTATGCCGTCTGAAAGCATGGCAGGACACCAGTTTGAACTTGATGGATTGCGCAAGTCCATCGCCTCAAAACTTGCTATATGAAACCCCACAGCGCCAGGAACGAAATCAAACGCATCAACGTATTTTTTTACGCTGTACCACCCACAGTAAATCGCTGTTTGCGAACAAGAGCCAGGCTGAAAAAGTGACCCGGTATTCTCAACAACAACATTCATTGAAGTACGCTTTTTGAGCATATCAGCAAGCAAACGCAGAGATTTATCAAAAAATTCAAGCGAATACGGCTCAGGCTGTTCGGCAATATTCAGGCCCCGCATATCAATACAGGCTTTGCCGGAAAGACCTTTTTTCTCGGCTTTGATTGCCTTATCAATCAGGCCGGCGGCGATTTTTGCCGAAGGCCCGTCGAGTCTCGAAACCATCAGCGTCTTTGCCGGCAGCCATAACGGCATATCCCGCAGGTCATTTTTCTGCCAGCGGTAAAGGTCGTAATCCCCGTATAAAACCATTGAAAGCTCGCTGTCAACAGAAGCCGCTGTTTCTTGTCCTTTGCATCTGCCTACATCAGCCTTGAGATTTGAAATAACAGCAACAAGACCGCCGACAGATTCGGCGGCCTGATAAAAATTCATTTCGAGTTTTTTCTCTATACTCCAATTGTCCTGCTGGGACCTCTGCAAAATCAGGCTGGTTCTGCGTAATTCATCTTCTTCAAGTCTGGAAAGTTTAAATGAAATTTGCGGCAACTGCTGGGCCTGCTGTTGAGCATAAACAGGGCCGTAAAAACTCTTCAGGAGTACTGTCAGCCTGTCATATTGTTCTTTTCTGGCATCCTCCTGTTCAATATATTCAATTCTTTTGACAGCCTGTTTTATATCACCGGCCAGATGTTTTAAGGTATCCTCATAAGACTCTGTCTGAACAGCATTCTGGTCTATCAATTCCTCTCTGCCGAGCCGATTAAGTTCCTGCAACAAGTCCTTAAATTCTTTCTCTTTCGCATCGAGCATCTGTGATAGTTTGGGGACAAGCTGCTGAGCATTTTTCAGCGGGCCGGCAGGACCGACTTTTATCGGTACGCCATACAAGGTCAAAAGACATCTAATCTGACCTGACTGTCTGTTTTGAGTAATTTCATTTCTTATTGCAGCAGCAAGAATATTATTGTAATCCTGCCGGCTTATCTGTTCCGGAAGGTCTCTTCCCAGCGGTATTTTGAGAATATTGTCGGTTGGAACAGCCCTTTTGCTGCAATAATACTGCGCAAGCCGGAGCGATTCGTTGACATCGGAATTTGCAATTACGAGAATCTGCTGCGGCTGGAGAGCAAAAATCACATTCGCCAATGCAGAAACAATCAGAAGTATACTAAAGACAGTTTTTGTCTTTCTGTCCCCTTGTTTCTTCGGTCTGTGAATATCTTTTTTCATAAATACTTTTGCTTGTCAAAACCTGCCAAAGTGTCATAAAAATTGTTTTAAAATCCAACAGCAGCGAAGCTTTCTGAACATACTCAACATCAAGTTCAAGTTTTTCTTCTCTTGTAAGCTCGCCTCTGCCGCTAATCTGCGCAAGGCCGGTAAGGCCGGGTTTGGCAAGAAGCCTTTTTTTCTGCCGGTCATTCCATTCGGCTATCTGCTGGATATATAACGGTCTTGGGCCAACAAGACTCATATCGCCCTTTAGTACGTTAAAAAGCTGCGGCAGCTCATCGAGCGAATACTCTCGCAAAAAAACACCTGCTCTGGTCAATCGCGGGTCTTTGTCTGATTTGGGACTTGCGCCGAACGGGTCAATGTCCATTTTCATAGTGCGAAATTTATAAAATGTGAAAGGTTTTCCATTTTTGCCGGCCCTGATTTGTCTGAAAACGGCCGGTCCTTTACTGCCCAGTTTTATCGCTATAATTATTATCGCAAATGCAGGCAGCAATACTAAAATTGCGAGCAAAGAAAACAAAATATCAAATAACCTTTTTACAAATCTATACAACGTTCATTTTCCTTAATAAATCGGGCAATTTCACAATCGAATCAATTTCATAATGGGGCAGTGCCTGTTGTGACGGCGCCCGGCCAGTATGAAGCCGCTTCGGCCGCACAATCCTAATTGTTTTAAAACCCATCTGATTCGGCGCTAAAAAATCCTTTTTAAGATTATCGCCTGCATAAACACATTGATTTGCAACAACTCCAAGCTCGGCCAGCAATTTTTCAAAACCTGCCGGCGAAGGTTTCCAAAATTCTCTGCCGAGCTTTTCTGTATATAAAATACAATCAAAATATTTCTCAAGTCCCAGGGCTTTTACCTTAAGCTCCTGAGCAGGCAGGTAGCCATCGGTAATCAGCCCGAGTTTACAGCGACCCTTCAAATTTTCCAAAACCATTCTGCTTTGGGAGGGAAGATGTA
>Ga0315275_10002024_pt1 | contig 18148 bp, 18 predicted proteins | sample YL17G03_0_MG_FD_205557 | JGI IMG/M metagenome (GOLD analysis project Ga0315275, IMG submission 205557) | Sediment microbial communities from Yellowstone Lake, YNP, Wyoming, USA - YL17G03_0 | ecosystem: Environmental > Aquatic > Freshwater > Lake > Sediment | place: USA: Wyoming | collected...
GCCCATGGCTCTGGCCTTCCGTTCGCTCACCACCACCACCGCCGCGGCACCGTCGCCGATCGGCGAGCACATCGGCAGCGTCAGCGGCCAGACGATTTCGCGCGCCGCGAGCACTTCCGCGACGGTCATGGCCGTCTGGAATTGCGCCCGGGGATTGAGCGCCCCGTGGCGGGAGTTCTTCGCCGTGACGGCAGCAATCTGCTCGCGCGTCGTGCCGTATTTTTTCATGTGCGCCTTGCTCATGTACGCATAGATGTCCATGAACACGCTGCGCGACTTGTCATCGGCCTGGACGTCGACGACCTCGCCCGCTTCCGCCGCGAGCAGCTTCAGCGCCCCTTTCAGCCCTTCCGGGTTCTCGGTGTCGACCGCGCCGTCGAAGGCGAGGAAGCTCTTCATCTTGTCGGCGTGAAAGAGCTTCTCGTAACCGCACACCAGCACCGCGTCGTACGCGCCGAAGGTCACCATCGCGCAGGCCTGGTTGAACGCGGTCGACGACGTGGCGCAGGCATTCTCGACGTTCACCACCGGGATCTTGCCGATGCCCAGCTCGCGCAGCACGGCCTGGCCGCGGATCATCTCCTGGCCCTGGATCACGCCGGCCGCGGCGTTGCCCATGTAGGCGGCCTGGATCTCGCTCGCCGCAATCCCCGCATCGGCCAGGGCTTCGCGAATCGATTCGCCGGCCAGGTGCTTGAGCTTGACGTCGAGGTGCTTGCCGAACCGGGTCATGCCGACACCGGCGATATAAGCATTCATCTTCATTTGATCGTTCCTTTGCGTCAGTGCGGCAGGTTGCAGTAGCCGAGCTTGTGGAATGCGCTCAGCAGTTCGCGGTGGCCGAAGGCCTGGGCCGCGGATTGGAAGCCGGTCTTCTTGAGCTGCCCGTTGAGCAGCCGCTGCGCCGCCTCGGCACCGATTTCGCCGGTCCAGCTATACGGCGCGGAAACATTCAACAGGAACTGGGTGGTGACCTGCCGCCCCTGACCGCCGCAGACGATAACCGTGCGCTGCACGTCGACGTTGTCCTTGGGCGGCTCACCGGTGGCCATCTGATCCCCGGCGGCGTTGGTCCACGCCTCCTTCTCGGCCTGCGGCAGATGCGCCGCATGCTTGTTGAACGCCTGGATGGCGCCCAGGATGGGGGCGACCAGATGCTCGCCGATGGCGGTCAGCACCTTGCAATTGCGCACCCGCGGATCGCTCTTGAGCCAGACCGGTTCGCAGGCGCCACCCCACGGCAGCGCCCGAGTCTTTGCCGAACGATACGGGACGTGCACGTCATACGCCTTGTCGTTCGGCCAGGCCTTGTACTCGCCCTGCTCGAGGTAGTACTGCGAGACGTCGTTGCAGACCATGCGCAGGAACGATTTTGTCGACGCTTCGGAGGGCAGGCCGTTGTCGATCTGGTACAGGAGGTCGATGCTGTCGACGCCTTCGGTCTCCAGCACCACTTCCGCCGCGAGGGCGCCGGCGGCCCACATGTAGGAATTGGCGGGGCACAGCAGCAGGCCCTTGTCGGCGAACGCCTGGCCGAATTTCTCCGCGATGGCGATCACCCAGTCCTGCTCACCCGTCGTGTCGAGGTAGTGGCAGTTCGCGGCCAGCGCCGCCTCGACTACCGGCCACGCCACCTGCATGAACGGGCCGGCGACGTTGATGACCACGTCGACCTTCGCAAACAGCGGCGCCAGCTCTTCGACGGTATTGCCGGCCGTGACGATCTCCGCGTCGACCAGGCCGCCGTGCCGTTGCCTGACCACTTCCAGCGCCGCCTCCAGGCGGGCGCGGGTGCGCCCGGCGAAATAGAAGGGAATGCCGCGCTGCGCGAGACATTCGGCGATCAGCTTGCCGGTGTAGCCGCTGCCACCGTAGATCAGTACCTTGCGTTCCTGGGCCATGTCCTGAGTCCTCCGACAGTGTTTGGATCGATTGCGTGGTTGCGTTTGACACCAGAGCCAAGGTTAGGCGATATGGCTCGCGCATTGAATGGGTTTTCCGGTCGCGCGCTTGTGAAAAACAGTCAGGCTGAATAGAATGCCGAATGGCGTGAAACACGCCCCGGAACCGGGATCCGCATGCAAAATCCGCCCGTCCATTCGATAGTCGGCCTCGCGCCGGCTTTGAAGGTCATGGCGGCCGAGGGCCATGCCGTGCAGCCGTGCCTCAAGGGCACCGGAATCCTGTCCAGCCAACTCGACGATCAGCGCCGCACGATCACGTTGCGCCAGGAAATCCGCTTCCATCGCAACCTGCTCGAGTTGAGCGGCGATCCGACGATCGGCCTGCGGATCGGCGCCAGTTACCTGCCGCAACGGTACGGGCTGTTCGGTTACGCGCTGATGAGTGCGGCAACGCTGCGGCACGCCATCGTCGTCGCAACAAATTTCGGCGATCTTACGTTCACATGGTTCGGGTTGGGCTTCGAGGTGACGGGCAACACGGCGACGTTCTTCCTCATCGACCGCTTCGACATCGACGCCGACGTGCGCCACTTCCTGTACGACCGCGACTGCGCGGCCGCGTTGGTCGGATTCAGCGAAATCATGGGGCAGCGCCTGGTCCTGGGTAAGGTTGCCCTGCCCCATGACGGTCATCGCCGCGGTGCGGACTACCGCAAATTCTTTGGCTGCCCGGTCGAATTCGGCAGCACCCCGGCGCGCACCGAATTCGCGGCGGCGATCCTGGAAACGCCTCTGCCGAACAGGGATACCGCCGTCTCGGATCAGTTGCGGCAACAGTGTCAGCTGCTGCTTGCGAAACTCAGCCGGCAGGGCAGGCTGGTCGACGACGTGAGGCAGCTGTTGCTGGCGCGACCCGGCTTCTTTCCGGACGTGGAAATGGTTTCGGAAAAGCTCTGCATGTCGGCGAGTACGCTGCGCCGCCGCTTGACTGAGGAAGACTCCAGTTTCCAGGGAATACTGGACGAAGTGCGTTTCGCTCTGGCCACCGAGTATCTGCTTCAGACACGCCTGCCGCTGCAGGAGATTTCGCTGCTGCTGGGGTATAGCGACCCGGGCAACTTCACTCATGCGTTCAAGCGCTGGGCCGGGAAGGCGCCAAGTGACTTTCGTGCCGAACGCCAGTCAAATTCCAATCCGTTGAGCCACGCGTAGCCGCGAAGGCAAGCGAGACAATCCGGCGCTGTCGCGTTCCCGTAACCTGAGGCCCTCGATGTCCAACCTGATGATCTACGGTGCATACGGATATTCCGGAAAGATGATTGCTGCGGCGACCCTGAAGCGCGGTTTGAATCCGATTCTAGCCGGGCGCGACGCACGCCGGGCCGCGGCGGTTGGAGAGGAGCTCGGTCTGCCGCACTGTGCCTTCGCGCTGGACGATCCGAAGGCAACGGCCAGGGCATTGCATGGCATGAAGGCGGTTTTGCATTGCGCAGGCCCATTCTCCAGCACATCGAAGCCAATGCTCGACGCCTGCATCGCGCAGGGTGTGCACTATCTCGACATCACCGGCGAATTCAAAGTCATGGAAGCCACGGCTGCCCGGGATGCCGAACTGAAACGAGCAGGCATCATGGCGATGGCCGGTACCGGCATGGACGTGGTCCCCAGCGATTGTCTCGCCGCGCACATGAAAATGCGGCTTCCGTCGGCTACCGAACTCCGGCTCTTCATTCGCGCGCTTGAGCGTCCGTCCCGGGGCACTGCATCTACGTTCGTTGAAGGCTTCGGGCTGCCCAACGTTGTTCGTGAAGGCGGAAAGCTGATGGATAAGCCCGCAGGCGCTGATCGAGTGACAGTGGAGTTCGGGGACAAGCGTGTCGGCATGGTCGGCTTGCCTTGGGGCGATATCGCCACGGCTTGGCGGACCACCGGCATTCCTGACATCGCCATCTACATGAGCCTGCCGCCGGGCGCGGCAACGATGCTCGGCCTGGGCGCCAACTTGACCGGTCTGTGCCAATCAGCGCCGGTGCAGCGCTTCCTCAAGCGGGCCATCCATCGCCTGATTGACGGGCCCACCGAAAGATACATGAAGAGCCATCGCGCCGAATTCATGGCCGAAGCACGAGACGCCAAGGGCAAGCGCTGCCGAACCTTTCTTTCGACCATCGAGGGTTATGCCTTCACTGCCGAGTCGGCCAGCGAAATTGCCAAGCGCGTGCTTGCCGGCACCTTTGAGGCAGGTTTCCAGACGCCTGGCCTCCTGTTTGGTGCTGACTTCGTACTCGATTTCCCGGAGTCGCAGCGCGTCGATCTGGAGTGATCCGGACGGCCGAGTCGATCCGGAACGACTGCCAAGCGGCAATCTTGGCTCCTCGAGGTCGTGCGAGACCAGCATCATCGTGGTGCCGGTCGCCATGAAGACCTCCTGCACCTTCTCGCGGATGAACAGCGTCATCTCGAAGTCGAGCGCCGAGAACGGCTCGTCGATGAAGAGCACCCCGGGCTGGGGCGCCAGCGCGCGCATGATCGAGGCGGTCTGCTGCTGGCCGCCGGACACGCCGAAGATGAGCAGGAACAGCGGGATCAGCGCGGACGACGGCGTCGAGCGGAAGAAGCCGATCAGAAACTCGACGCAGCGGCAGGCCTTTTCGTTGCTGCCGAGCGCCGCGCCATCAGCAGCAGCACGCCGCCAACGATCACCGCCGCGGCCCACCACTCCCAGGGGGTGACCACCTCGCCTGCCAGCGCCACGCCGAGCACCATTGCGATGACGGGATTGACGAACGTGTAGCTCGACGCGAGACCGGCGGGCGCCCGCGCCAGCAGCACCATGTACGCATTGAAGGCGAGCAGCGAGCCGAACACGACGAGGTAGAGCCACGCCAGCACGGCCTCGACATGGAACGGCCAGTTGAGCACGATGGCGGCGGGTTCGCCGGCGACGAGCGACATCAGCATCAGCGCGCCGCCGCCGCCGATCATCTCGCTCGCGAAACCGATGGCACCGGGGGCCAGGATCCACCGCCGCTGGCTCAATACGCTGCCGAGGCACCAGGTGATGCAGGCCAGCGCAATCGCGACGAGGCCGGTGGGTGACGCCTTGAAGCCCGCGCCCTGCGTCAGCATCAGCACGCCGACGAGGCCCGTCACGATGCCGGCGGCTTCGAGCCGCGACGGGTAGATCTTCCACCAGGCATTGATCGCGGCGATCACGATCGGCACCACGGCGATGAACGCGACGACCAGCCCGGACTCCACCGTCTGCTCGGCGTACGCGGTGCCGCCCATCCCGCCGCCCAGCATCAGCACACCCACCCACGTCGCGTGCGCCCACTGCCTGCGCGTGGGCGACGGCGCCTTGCGCACCACGCGCATCCACGCCAGCAGGAGCACGCCCGCCACCAGGAAGCGCGTTCCCATCTGGAAGAACGGCGGCAGACTGACGAGCGCCCATTTGATGGCGAGGTAGGTCGAACCCCAGATCAGCCAGGTTGCGGCCAGGCAGGCGACGATCAGCGGGCTCACGGCGCGGCGTGCCCGGCTGCGCGGTCCTCACGCCCGGTCGCGGCGGCGACCGGGCTCGCTGCCGCGTTCACCAGGTGTTGCGCAGCTCGCGGAGCTTCACGAACACCGTGCCGGGGTCGGGCTGCTCGGGCAGGTCGGGAAACGCCTCGCGCAGCTTCGCGATCACCGTGGGGCTCGTCAGGCGAAAGAAGGTGTTGACCTCGCGCTCGACCTCGAGCGTCGACACATAGGCCTTGTCGGGGTCCTGACCCTCGAGCCGTTCGAGCATCTCGCCGGCATTGGTGTTATCGGGTTCGCGATCGAGCGTGAACCGCAGGTTGTTCTCGATGTAGTCGTGCCCCGGATAGACCAGCGTCGACGCGGGCAGCCGCGCGAGCTGCCCGGAAAACGTCTTGTACAGCTCGACCGGATGACCGCCGTTGTGGCAATTGCCGGCGCCGGCATTGAACAGCGTGTCGCCGCAGAACAGCGCCGGCTGGTCGGTGTGCGACAGCAGGCACACGTGGCACATCGTGTGGCCCGGCGTGTCGAGCACCTCGAGCTCCACGGTCCTGCCCACCTTGACGACGTCCCCCGCGCCCAGACCTCGGGCCATGTCCGGGATCTTGCTCCCGGCGTTCCGGTGCGCCAGGATCGTCGCTCCGGTTTTCCTGACCATCGCCTCGTTGCCGCCCGTGTGGTCGTGGTGCTCGTGCGTGTTCAGGATCTGGGTGATGGTCCAGCCTTCGTCCCTTGCCGCGCGCAAACACTTTTCGTGATCGAGGGGATCGATCGCGAGGGCATCCCCCGTTTCACTGCAAGCGATGAGGTAGTTGAAATTGCGGTAGGCGTTGGCGGTCCAGATCTGTTTGACGATCACGGCAGGGTCTCCAGTGGGTCAGCATCCGGACAATGATAGCGCCGGAAGGTGCCGCACGAACTGCGGCTTGACGTGATTGGCCGAGTCCGCGTTCATTGCCCGTCGTCGTCATGCGGACGCGGACAGGCTGCCGGGCGGCGCTTCGGCGGGCGCGGCCGGGCTTGTGCGGCCGCCCATCGTGTATTTCTTCGGCATTCGCCATTGTGCCCCCAGCCCGTCGGGCCGAGGGCAATCCAGCCTCGCGCGTCAGATCACTGCCGCGCCGCGGCGGCGCCGCGCGTCATTGCCGCACGCGCTGCAGGAACGCGCGGACGCGCTTCGCATTCTTGCCGAGATCGCCCCGGCCAAGGCGCGAGACCGAGCGCACGTCGATGCGGCTGCCGGTCGCGTCCGGCATGACGCGAACGACGATGTCATCCTTGAAGCCGAACCAGGCGGTGGTGTCGGTTGCTTCGATGCGCCCCTCCTGCGGTACGGCGGCAACGATTTCCCAGCCGAGATCGCGCGCCGCGCCGAGCGCGCGTTCGAACGCTTTCGCCGGCGGTTCGGCGAGGACGATCGGGGCAATGCCGGAAAACGCGGCGCGCTGCAGCTTCGCGACCGATTCCCCCCCGTAGTCGACGCCGTTGGGCGCGCTGCTGCGGAGCGGGATCAAGGCGACGAACGCCGGAGGATGGTCGGTGTCGGTCGTGATGTCGTGGATCGGCGGCGCCGCCCTGCCGCTCTGCGACATGGCGAAAGGAACGCCGAACGTCACTGCCCCGATCAGGACGCCGGCCACCGCCTGCAGGAAACCGCGACGTTGGGTGCCGGGCCGCGCGAGCCAGCCGCCGGCCAGAGCAACCAGACCGGCACCGAGACCGGTCCACGCTCCCCAACGGATGAGCGTGAAGGCGTCGGGCAACTCGACCGCCTGCATCCGATAAGCCGGACCGGCGACAGCGACCATGAGCGCCGCGACGAGCGCCACAACAAGGGCGACGATGATGATGACCGAGATCTTTCCGACTGGACCAGTCGCCATTGCCGCATCTCCTTTGTGGACGGCGCAATGCTACGCGATTTCGGAGACTCGGCATCGAACCGGGAAGATATCCGGCTACGACTAGTACCGCGACCTCGCGCACGGCCGGGTGGTGCGCGGCGATCTCCTCGAAGTCCTTCGGATACACCTTCACCCCGCCCGAGTCGATCATGTCCTTCATGCGGTCGACGAGATAGAGGAAGCCATCGGCGTCGACGTAGCCGAGATCGCCGGTGTGCAGCCAGCCGTCGCGCAGCGCCTCTGCGGTCAGGTCGGCCCGGCCGTAGTCGCCGAGCACCGTCGCCACCCGGTCGCCGCGCGCGACACCGAGGCCGGCGAGCGCGTTCGCGTAACGGTTGACATAGGCGTCGAGCTCCCGCCAGTCGAGGCGGATCTCGTGCTCGCCGGGCGCGCGCCCGAGCACGATTGCCGACGTGTGATGCGGACGTTAGCGCGCGTGGCGCGCGGGCAGCGAACCGAGGGCGAGGCTGTTGGTGGCGATCGGCGTTTCCATCACCTGACTCCAGCCGGGCTACCCGATCCGCGACGGCGTTGACAGCTTGGATGGACACCCATTCGGCCTATTTTCACAATCCCGTTCCCAGACCAGTATTCGTCGTGGGCATTCCGTTCTCCCGAATGTTGCTCCCGAAATCGATGCGGTGCGATGTCGGGTCGTCGCGTCAGGCTTGAGCATGCATTGGAGCACGTCTGTCAGCGCAGTTCGAACACCGACCAGAACGCAGCTGGAGGCATACGGGCGGTATTTCCACAACCTGTCAATTGCGTGCGTGATCGGAACGGCAAGCGTGATGGTTACCGAACCCCGCGTGAGCCTTGTTGTCGTCGGAAAGGCGGCATTTCTGTTCGGGCTTGCTGTGGTATTCTTTGCGTTCGGGGCGGTTCTGTGCAAGGGTAAAGGAGAGTGACCATGGACCCCTTCATCATCACCGTTGGGCTGATGTTCGTTGTCTTTTGCGCGTTCGGACTCTATGTCATTCACCGGAGCGAAAGCACCAAGCACTGAATGCGAGAGCCTGTTCCACCCGAAGCCCACTTTCTCCGGATCGTGGGCTTTTTGCTTGGTCCGCGAGTCAGAAAGGGATGATGCAAGAGCAGTTTTTTTGCGCTCGAGCGCCGCGACTGGCAACACGTCCGCTGAACGACCCGCCAGCCAGGCGGTGTTGCCTCAGAGGCGATGACTGCGATCGGCGAGCGCGAAACCGGGCCAGGCGATGCCTTCGGACCGGGCCAGCGCGAGCACCTTGAACAGGTCGCCCATTTCGGCCGGACTCAGCAGTTTCTGCACCGGCGCCGCCGCCTTGATGTAATCGACGGAGTCGGGAGCGCCGGTGGCAGCGAGCTCGTCGAGGATGCCGCAGCCCAGCAGGAACGGCGCCTGCGCGGTGAATCCGGCGACGGTCAAGCCGGCGCGCGCCCCGGCCGCGGCCATCGCCGAGAAGTCGACGTGCGCCGTGATGTCGGTGAGGCCGGGCCACGCGAACGGATCGGCGTGCGACCGGTGCCGGTAATGGCACATCACGGTTCCGGCGCTGCGCTGCGGGTGGTAGTACTCGGCGGTGGGAAAACCGTAATCGATCAGCAGCATCGCACCCTCGACCACCCGTTTGCCGAGACTCTGGACCAGCGCCTCGGCGGCCGGATTGATTTCGCTCAAATAATCGCCGCCCGCCGGAAAGCGCGCCGCAGCCAGCGCGGCGAGACGAGGCGCAGCGGGCCGCTCGGCCCAGGCAAACGGCGAGGACGGGTCGCTGCCCAAGGTCACGCCGCGCTCGCAGATCACCGGGCCGCGGCGCGCGACGAGGTGCACCGGAACCGCGTCGAGCACTTCATTGGCGACGACCGCGCCGGCGAGCGCGTCGGGAAGCGCGTCCAGCCATGCGACGCGCGCGGCAAGAGGCCCCGCGTCGCGGGCGATCGTCGCGCGCTGCCGCTCCCGCAGGTCCGGGCTCGGCTCGAGGATCAGGTAGCGCGATGGAAGCGCATCGCGCGCCGCGAGCGCAACGAGCAGGTCGGCGGCGAGGCGGCCGCTGCCGGCGCCCAGCTCGAGGATTTCGCGGCGCGGAGTGCTGGCGAGGATCGCCGCCACCTGCAAGGCGAGCGCACGCGCGAAGAGCGGCGTCATCTCGGGTGCGGTGACGAAATCGCCGGCGGCGCCGAACTTGGCCGCCCCCGCCGCGTAGTAGCCGAGGCCCGGCGCGTACAGCGCGAGCTCCATGTACCGTGCGAACGGAATGAAGCCGCCCGCTGCTGCGATTTCGGCGCGAATGTGCGCGGCGACCCGCTCGCTGTGGGCGCGCGCGTCGGCGTCAGGGGCGGGGAGCGCGGAATCCGTGGGCACGGCGAAGAGCCCTGCTGCGGCGTCGAATGCGCCGCACTGGGGACTATGCTAGATTGCGCACAAGTCTAACGCGGAACACGGGAGCACGGGGTGCAGGGCAAGACGGTGCTGATCACCGGTGGCGCCAAGCGTGTCGGCGCGGCGATCTGCCGGCGGATGCACGCCGCAGGCGCGAACCTGATGCTGCATTACCGCGCGTCCGCGGGTGAGGCGCGCTTGCTGCAGGCGGAACTGAACCACGTGCGGCAGAACTCCGTCGCGCTGATCCAGGCCGACCTTCTCGACCTCGCGCAGCTGCCGGCGATGATCGACCGCACGCTCACCACCTACGGCCGGCTCGACGCGCTCATCAACAACGCGTCGTCGTTCTTCCAGACGCCGGTCGGCGACATCACGCCGAGCGACTGGGAAGACCTCATCGGGACCAACCTGCGGGCGCCGCTCTTTCTGGCGCAGGCGGCGGCCGCGGCGCTGCGCAAGACGCAGGGCGTGATCGTCAACATCACCGACATCCACGCCGAACGTCCGCTCAAGAATTTTGTCGTCTATTCGGTCGCCAAGGCGGGCCTCGTCGGGCTCACCCGCTCGCTTGCCCGCGAGCTGGCGCCGGAGGTGCGCGTCAATGCCGTGGCTCCCGGCCCGATCCTGTGGCCCGACGACGAATCGTTCGACGAGCTCTCGCGCCAGCGCATCATCTCGCACACGCCGCTGCGGCGCGAGGGCACGCCCGAGGACATCGCCAAAGCCGTGCACTTCCTGGTGGCCGACGCCGGCTACATCACCGGCGAGACGATCAACGTCGACGGCGGGCGGCGCGTGGCAATGTAGGAAAACAGGGTCAGACCCCATTTTCCTGCCCCCCGCTACGCGCGACGGCCACCGATCTCCGCCGCCAGCGCCTCGAGATACGGATCGACGATGCCGTGCGCGACCAGCGCGATGCGGGTGCGCTCGAGATAATCCGCGCAGGTGCCGAACGCGCCGCCTGCGCAGCTGAATACATCCGCCTGCTGCGCCAGCGACAGCTTGCCGGCGTACTGCGGATGATCGCGCCGCACGACGAAGGTCAGCGCGGTCAGCGTGCGGCCGCCGGCCTCCAGCGTGACCCAGCTGGGGATGTACGAGCCGACGACCATCTCCCGCCGCCACAGCAGGTGCAATTCGTCGAGCGCGAGCGGCGCCGGCAGGCGCATCGCCACGCCGAGGCAGGTGCCGCCGCGCTCCAGTCCCAGCACCAGCCCCGGGCGCTCGGGGGTCCCGCGCGCGGCCAGCGACCACAGGCAAAACCGGCGGTGCAGTCCGCGCAGCCGGGCCGGCCGCATGTCGGCGACCGGGAACAGCGGATTCCACAGCAGCGATCCGTACGCGAAGATCCACCACCCGGCGCCTTTCGGCTTCCGCGCGAGCGTGGCGGCAAGCGAAGCCGACAGCTGCTCGTCGTTCAACGCGTGGTCGGCACTGACCGCGGCGGCATACAGCTCGCGCATCCGACCCATCTCGAGGTCGCTGCGGCACAACGTCGTCGGGTCGTGCGGCCAGGGCTTCATTCGCAGGCCTCCGGATCCCGTTGCAAGCGGGCGAGCGCCACCTTGGCCTGCCGGCGCCTGGCGGCCGTGGTCTTGCCGTGCGCGCCGCCCTTGCGCAGCAGCGGCGACGTCGCCGCCGGGTTGCGCGGCTTGAGGGGGTGCAGTTTGGCGCGTTTCATGGGAATCCGGGCAGGGCTCGCGAATAGGGGATTAACGAGCGACCCTGCCGAACGGCTGACCTGGCTCCGAGCGAGAATGCTTCAATCACCGCGCCCCGCCGGTGGCGCAGGCTCGTGCCGGACCAGCGGAGCCGCGACCACGTCGCGGCCGCCGTCGCGCAGGAAGAGCCCCTGCAGGTCGTTGAGAAACCGCCGTCCCAGCGCGGTCGGGCGGATCGTCGCCGGATTGCCGTCGAGAAGGCCGCGGCGCACCGCTTCGGAGAGCTCGCGCTCGACGAGCGCGAGCGGATGGCCGGTGCGTTCGGCAAATGAGGCGGCCGTCACGCCCTCGGCCAGCCGCAATGCGTTCAGCATGAACTCGAAGCCGATGTCGTCGCGGGTGACCGTCGTCTCTTCCTGCAACGGCACGCCGCGGCCGATCTGCTCGAGATACTGCTGCGGCTGTTTCCAGCGCACCTGCCGGAACACGCGATCCGGCAGCGACAGCTTCGAATGCGCGCCGGCGCCGATGCCGAGGTAATCGCCGAACTGCCAGTAATTGAGATTGTGCCGGCACTCGTGTCCGGGCCGCGCGAAGGCGGAGGTCTCGTACTGGCGGTAACCCGCGCCGGTCAATGCCGCGTGGACGGCCTCCTCGATGTCGGCCGCGGCGTCATCGTCGGGAAGCTTGGGCGGATAACGATGGAACAGCGTGTTCGGCTCGAGCGTCAGGTGGTAGAAGGAAAGATGCGGCGGGCTGTACTCGAGCGCCACCGCCACATCGGCCTCCGCCTGCCCGACGGTTTGCTCCGGCAGCGCGTACATGAGGTCGAAGTTGACGTTGCCGAAGATCGACAGTGCCGCTTCGGCGGCGGCACGCGCCTCGCGCACGTCGTGGATGCGGCCGAGTGCTGCGAGATGCGCGTCGTCGAAGCTCTGGATGCCGAGCGAGAGCCGGTTGACGCCGGCCGCCTTGAACCCGGCGAACCGGTCGCGCTCGAAGGTGCCCGGATTCGCTTCCAGCGTGATTTCGGCAGCGGGCGACAGCGGCAGACGCGCGCGGATGCCGGCCAGCAGGCGGTCGATCGCCGCTGCGGAGAAAAGGCTCGGCGTGCCGCCGCCGATGAACACCGTCGTGACCTTGCGGCCCCAGATCGCCGGCAGCGCGAACTCGAGATCGGCGAGCAGCGCGTCGACGTAGGCATCCTCGGGCGGGTCGTTCCGCGCCTGGTGCGAGTTGAAATCGCAGTACGGGCATTTCCTGACGCACCAGGGAATGTGCACGTACAGCGACAGCGGCGGCAGTGCCGCGAAATGGGGGCGGCCGATCGACGGCACGTCGACCCTCACCGGTCCTCCTCGCCGAGCTTCGCGATCAGCGCACGCATCGCGCGGCCGCGGTGCGACCGTTCGTTCTTCAGTTCCAGCGGCAGTTCGGCACCGGTCAAGCCGATCGTCGGGTCGAGGAAATGCGGGTCATAACCGAAGCCGCCGTCGCCGCGCGGCACGTCGATGATCGTGCCGTGCCAGTCGCCCTCGGCGATGATCGGCTCGGGGTCGTCGGCGTCGCGCACGAGCACCAGCACGCAGGCGTAATGCGCGCGCCGATCGCCGATGCCCCGCAGCGCGGCGATCAGCTTGGCGTTGTTGCGCGCATCCGACTTCGGCTCGCCGGCGTAGCGCGCACTCTGCGCGCCAGGGGCGCCGCCGAGCGCGCGGACGCAGATGCCGGAGTCGTCGGCCAGCGCCGGCAGCTTCGCGTGCGCGCTGGCGTGGCGCGCCTTCGCGAGCGCGTTCTCGACGAACGTGACGTGAGGCTCGTCGGCTTCTGAAATGCCGAGGTCGGCCTGCGGAATCACGTCGATGCCGAGTGGCGAGAGCAGCCGGCGAAACTCGCGCAGCTTGCCCGCGTTGTTGGAGGCGAGAACAAGGCGCGGGATCATGATCGGCGCTGCGGCGGCATCCGGCTCGGCGGTGCCCGCGGATTCCACAGCGTCAGCCGTCAAGCGCCGCCTTCTGCGCCGCGATCAGGTCGCGAATTCCGCGCTCGGCGAGGCCGACCAGCGCGTCCATCTCCGTCCGTGTGAACGGCGCGCCTTCGGCGGTGCCCTGCAACTCGACAAAGCCGCCGGCGCCCGTCATCACCACGTTCATGTCGGTGTCGCAGCCGGAATCCTCGGCATAGTCGAGATCGAGCAGCGGCACGCCGCCCACCACGCCGACCGACACCGCGGCGACGAAATCGGACAGCGGCTCGCCGGTCACGAGACCTCGTGCGCGGCACCACGCGATCGCATCGGCAACGGCGACGTACGCGCCGGTGATCGACGCGCACCGCGTGCCGCCGTCGGCCTGCAGCACGTCGCAGTCGATCTTTAGCGTGCGCTCGCCCAGTGCGGCAAGGTCGGTGACCGCGCGCAGGCTGCGGCCGATCAGGCGCTGGATTTCCTGGGTGCGTCCGGATTGCTTGCCCTCCGCCGCCTCGCGTCGCATCCGGGTGTTGGTCGCGCGCGGCAGCATCCCGTATTCGGCAGTGAGCCAGCCCTGCCTCTTGCCCTTGAGGAACGGCGGCACGCCCTCTTCGACGCTGGCGGTGCACAGCACCTTGGTGTTGCCGGTCTCGATCAGCACCGAGCCTTCGGCGTGCAGCGTGTAGCTGCGGGTGATGCGGAGCGGACGCAGCTCGTCGGCGCGGCGGCCGCTGGGGCGAACGGTCATCGGTGTCTCGGCAGTAGGCAGGGGCGAATTGTATCCCGGCGAAAACGTGGGCCGTCCAGGGAAATGGAGTCAGACCCCATTTCTCCCATTTCCCTGGACGTTCCACGTTTTCAAATGGCGTGGCGCGCGCGCCACCACTTCGCCGTCGCGGCCAGCCCTTGGTCGAGCGTGAAAGGCGGCGGGCCGATGAGGCGCGCAAGCGGCGAGGCATCGACGGCGAGCGACGACGCGATGCGGAGAAATTCGGCGCGGCGCCCGGCCAGACGCGCCGCCGCCTCGAGCAGCGGGAGCGGCACCGGCCACAGCCGCGGCGCCACGCCGAGCGCCGCCGCGATGCGCCGCACGAGATCGGGGGTCGACACCGGCTCGCCATCGGCGATCAGCCACGCGCCGCGCGGCGGCTCCGGGCGATCGAGAAGCGCCGCGATCGCGGACACGAGATTGCCGACGTAGAGGAGATCGCGGCGATTGTCGATCGACCGCAACGGCAATGGCGCGCGCCGGGCGATGGCATCGAGCAGCGCGAGAAAATTGGCCCTCACGCCGGGGCCGTAGACAAGCGGCAGGCGCAGGAGGATCGGCACCATCGGCGTTCCGGAACATGCCGCCACCAGCGCACGCTCCGCGTCGACCTTGCTTTGCGCGTAGGCATCCTGCGGCGCATACGGATCATCGGCGCGAAACGCTCGTCCCGGCGCCGACGCTTCGCCATGCACCTTGAGCGTGCCCGCGAGCACGAATCGTTGCACGCCGGCGCCTGCGGCGGCGAGCGCGAGCCGCTGCGTCGCGATGACATTTGCGGCGTGACAGGCGGCGGCCGCAGCGGGCGCCGTTTCCCGGAGCACGTGCGCGCGGCCGGCAAGGTGCACCACCGCGAACGCGCCTTCGACCGCAGCCGCGAGACGCTCGTCCGGCGTGGTGGCGAGATCGCCGAGGACGACTGGCGTGTCTCGCGCCGAGCTTCCCGGCGGCTCCGCGCGCACGATCCCGCGGCACGGCACGCCGGTCGAGACAAAGTGCGCGCACAGGGCACGACCGACAAAGCCGGCAGCGCCCGACACCACCACGAGGCCGCGGGTCACGTTGCCCGCTTTACCGACAAGGAAGCGTCGGGTTCCGCAACGATCACTGGAGATCCGTCGGGTTGCACAACGGTCGCCGGCCATCGATCGGCGGTCAGAACCATCGCCAGCCGTGCTTGCCGTAAAAGCGAACGGCACTGCGCGCGAACCAGCCGATGTGCCGCGGACCCTTGCGCGCCGCGCCCCCGCCGTGGTGCACCGCGCGCATCGCCGGCAGGTAGGCGGTCTTCGTCACGCGGTTGAGGCGAACGCTCCAGTCGTAGTCCTCGAAATAGAGGAAGAACGCGGGGTCGAAGCCACCCGTGGCGTCGATCGCCTTGCGCCGGACGAACATGCAGGCGCCCGATATCAGCGGGATTTCCAGCACCGGCTCGTCGCTCGCGGGATCGATCCGGTCGCGCAGCTCGTAATGCGCGAGCCGCCGGCGAAACAGCGACCGCACGAACCGCGGCGCGAAGCCGCGCAGCGCAAGGTCGAAGACGGCGGGATAGCGCCGGCACAGGAACAACGGCGTGCCGTCGGCCTCGGTGATCGCGGCCGCGACCGCGCCGATCTCCGGCCGGATGTCGAGCCAGCGCATCGCGTTGGCGATCGCATCGGGCGCGAGCTCGATGTCCGGGTTCAGCACCAGCTGGTAATCGGCGCCGGTGCCGTGCAGCATCAGGTTGTTGGCGGCGCCGTAGCCGATGTTCGCGTGTCCCTGCACGAAGGTGAGCATCGCGCCGGCGTCGCGCAGGCACGCCTGTCCGAGCTTGTTGACGCGGTCGGCGATCGCGCGGTCCTCGCTGTTGTCGATCAGCGCCACGGCGAGGCCCCCGAGCGCCCCGCTCGCTCGCGCCGCGACGACCGCGGCGGCGAGCCGACGCAGACAGCGCTCGAGCAGCGCGAGGTCCGGCTGGTGCGTGACGATGCTGACCGTCAGCGACGCCGGCAGCACGAAGAGACCGCGATCGCGGCGGAAACGGGAAGGTTCACGAGCGGTGTTCCCGGCCGCGGCCGGCGGCGGCTGCGAGGGGGCACATGCTGGACGCGACGGCTGTCAACGGGCTCTCCGCAAGCAACGCGGGCATCGCGCTCGCCGCGGGGCGAGGAGAGCGGGCGCTGCGGTAGAATCGTCGGCGAATCGCGCCGCCGCGTCAATCGCCGCATCGTGGCCGCCCCTTGCTCCTTCCGCCGGATCGCCATCGAACAGGACCCGCACCATGGCCGTTGCGCGCTTTGCCGCTGACTCGCTCGTCGCTTTTGCCCACGCGTTGCTCACCGGCATAGGGGTACGCACCGACATCGCGCACGACGTGGCCGAAGTTCTCGTCGCCGGCGACCTGCTCGGTCACACCACGCACGGGCTCGCTCTGCTTGGCGGCTATCTCGGCGAGCTCGAGAGGGGCGCGATGGCCCGGGACGGCGCCCCGGCGATCCTCAATGCGCGCCTTGCCGCGCAGACCTGGGACGGCGGCCGCCTGCCGGGCCCGTGGCTCACGCTGCGCGCGCTCGACACCGCCACTGACATGGCTGCGACGTACGGCACCGGCACCGTCGTCATCCGCCGGTCGCATCACATCGCTTGCCTTGCGGCGTATCTGCTGCGGGCCACCGAGCGCGGGCTGGTCGCCGTCGTGCAGAGCTCCGACCCGTTCGTCGCGGCCGTCGCCCCCCACGGCGGCATGACCCCGTTCATCACGCCGAACCCGATCGCCGCCGGCCTGCCGACGTCCGGCGATCCCATCCTGATCGATGTCTCGACGTCGATCACCAGCATGGGCTACACCAGGCAGCGTCTGGACGAGGGGGCGAAGCTGCCGGGGCCGTGGCTGATCGATGCCATGGGCAACGCCACCGATGACCCGGCCGTGGCGTGGAACGAGCCCAAGGGCGCGCTGCTGCCCCTCGGCGGCATCGACGCCGGCCACAAGGGCTTCGGCCTCGGCCTCATGATCGAAGCGCTGACCGCAGGGCTTTCGGGCTACGGCCGGGCCGATCCGGCCGAGGGCTGGGGTGCGACGGTGTTCGTGCAGGTGCTCGATCCGGAAGCCTTCGGCGGCCTTGCAGCGTTCCGGCGGCAGATGGATTTCATGGCCGACGCCGCGCGCAAGGCCAAGCCGCGGCCGGGCGTCGATCGCGTCCGGCTCCCCGGCGAAGGCGGTTTGCGGCGTTATCGCGAGCAACAAGCGAAGGGCGTGGCGTTGTATCCGGCGATCATGCCGGCGCTGCTGCCGTGGGCCGAGAAGCTCAGCGTGACGCCGCCGGCGCCTTCGCCGAATTCGTATGATTCGTAGCCCGGGTTGAGCCAACGCGAAACCCGGGGCGACGCCGCCACGGAGCTCGATGGGTGCATCCACCCGGGTTTCGCGTTGGCTCAGCCCGGGCTACGCGCTACGCATCGCGCGTCGGAGGATCACTCGGGCGCCCGCCCCGCCACCACCCGCGGTATCCCGGCCAGGTCGCGCTTCGACAGTACCTCGTCAAACCCTGCGGCGTCGAACAGCGCGCGCACGGCCTCCGCCTGATCGAACCCATGTTCGACGACGAGGGTTCCGCCCGGCGCGAGACGCTCGCGCGCGCCGGCGACAATCCGGCGGAACGATGCGAGGCCATCGCCGCCGGGCGACAGTGCGCCGGCGGGTTCGTGCCGAAGGTCGCCATCGGCGAGATGCGGATCGCCAGCAACGATGTACGGCGGATTACTGGCGATGACGTCGAACCGCCCAGCGCGCCACGTCGCCGGCACGTCCGCGTACCAGTCGGACTGGAGGAACTCGACGTTCGGAAGCCCGAGCCGCTGCCCGTTGTCGCGGGCGACCGCGAGCGCCGCCGCGGACACGTCGGTCGCGAGCACCTGCGCGCGCGGCCGGTCGTGCGCGATCGCGAGCGCGATCGCGCCGGAGCCGGTGCCGAGGTCGAGCACGCGCGTGTCGCGGTCCGCGGGCAGGCGCGCGACGGCGATCTCGACCACCGCCTCGGTCTCCGGCCGCGGAATCAGCACGGCC
>Ga0315275_10002025_pt1 | contig 18145 bp, 19 predicted proteins | sample YL17G03_0_MG_FD_205557 | JGI IMG/M metagenome (GOLD analysis project Ga0315275, IMG submission 205557) | Sediment microbial communities from Yellowstone Lake, YNP, Wyoming, USA - YL17G03_0 | ecosystem: Environmental > Aquatic > Freshwater > Lake > Sediment | place: USA: Wyoming | collected...
GCTATTCGGGCAGGTCGAGAAGCTCGTGGACAAGGTCGATCGCGCCAATGACGACGCCGACCTGCAGCTCCTGCTTGGCTATCAACTGCTGGGCGTCGGCGAGACGGGCTATGCCCGCGAGTCGCTGTAGCAGGCCCGTCAGGACCCGAGAAACGCCGGGTCGGCCGGCATTCTGATGAAACTGCTGGATAAGATGGAGAAAGAGGCCGGGCCGGCGAACAAGGCCGGCGGCGACACGTTCAAAGTGCCGGAGGCGAAGGCCGACAGCTCAGCCATCGCTCCGGCCGCAGCGGCGCCGGCTGCTCAAGCGGGGACGACCGGGGGCACCGAATCAACCGGCACCCCTGAAGCTCCGGCAGGGATCGCTCCCGCGACTTCGCCTCAGAACAAGCAGAACATGCAGGAGGAGAAACCATCGGATACCGGCAAGAAGAGCGAAGGTGCCGTCGATCAGTCGAGCCTCGTCCCGACGCAAGACGACACGGAGCAGCCCGCAGGCAACAATGACGGTGGGGCCGCTGTTGAGGTTGACCAGGCCGGGTTCCTTGGCGGTGCCGCCACGGCCGGCGTGTTGCCCAGCTTGGGACGGCTAATGGGTAGTCACGCTCCCAACTACAGAATGGATATCGTGATCTTTGGCTCGATCTTGTCGCTGGCCCTGATCGGCGTCTGGATCGAGTGGAGGCTTCCAAGTCGCAGGCCGGTGTGATTCTCATCCGGACCGGTTGTATTCTTCATATCTCCACGATAGAATAGGCAATTGCGGGCCGCCAGCCCGTAACCGCTGCAGGGACGAGCCCAACTGTGGTGGTGAGGACCGAAGGCAGGACGATTGGAGAATGAAGGAACGGGATGGACAAACCGCTGCGAAATGCTTTGAAGCAACTGACGGCCTCCGATACCGAGTCGCGACGCCGGGCCATGGAGCCTTTTGTACGAGCGACCTTTGCCATCTTCATCAGGCATCTGCATCGCTACTTGGGCAACGAGGTTGAATGTGAAGACGTTTTGGAAGACGTGTACGCGGATATCTGGGAGAACCCGGAGCACTTGCGGGCCATCGAGAGCGAACAGCAGCTCTTGCGAACGGTATATCTGTACTACATGCGCAAGCGTCTCCGCGAGGTCTATCGAAGGTTGAATCGGAGTTCCTGCTTGTCTCAGACGGATGTGCAGAACCTGGTGGCGCCGGAGTTGAGCCTGTGCGATTTGATCTCGCAGGCGGAGCTCAAGCAGGTCCTGCACAAGCTGTTGTGCAAGCTCAAGGCCCGGGAACGCAAGGCCATCGAGCTGTGGATGGAGGGGATGTCCAACCGGGCGATTGCCAATCAGCTTGGCACGACGGTCGGCGCGGTCAAGATGCTCGAATTTCGAACGATATTGAAATTACGGCAGATGCTGAAAGAGTATTGCGAAGAGGACTGATCGTCCTTTCGACAAAGGAACGGTGGATCATGCCGAATACAGACAACACACACAGAGAGATCCAGGAGCTGCTGGCCGATTACGCCGGGGCGCTTCGGGATGGGTGCTTGCCCACCTTCCTGAAGTCGTTGACCCGCGAGGAGGCCAAACGCGTCAGCGAGTCCGAGGACTTCTGGGCGGCGGCGGAGATCGTGCGGCTGATGAACAGCGCCGGATTCGGGGACAACGTGATGACGCCCGATGTGGGTCTTTTTATTTCACGCGTTGACGCGGGCGTAGCGTCCCGGCTGAAGAAGACTGTCGGTGCGTCAACGCGGGAGCGCAGCCGCAATACGGCTCCGGCGGGGCGTAGCCCGGTGAATCAACAGTAGAACACCGTGGAATTGACGTACCGTTATGATTCTGGATTCCTATCAATGTTCCTCCTGCTATTTTGAAGACAAGGAGCCGAGCACACGAATTGACCCAGCCACGATTTCACCGGCACAGCCTTGCGTGTCGTTCAATGACGTGCTGGTCGTGTTCGTCTGCATCGAGCGCTACGACAGCCGGCAAGAGCTGGAAGAGGCGGCCAACGAGTTCGGCGCGCTGGCTCATCTCTTGGGCAGACGGCCCATCGTGCTGTGTCCGAATGTGCACCTGTCGATCGACAAGGCGCCGGAGAAGCAGGCCGTGGCGCTGATCGGCGAACTGGAAAAGATGCTCAGGGAGCGCGGCTTCGAGATGCACCGGCTGTCCTTCGGCTACCATAAGAGATACGGCCTGGAGTGCAACGGCAACGTGGGCAGCGTGGTGGGCCGGCGGTTCTACGGCTCCGAGCACAAGCAGTTCCTTCGCTTGATGACGCGGCTGGGCGTCTGTCCTCCCGAGTCGCTGCCGAACGATATGCCGCCCTGGGCCCAGGTCCTGACCGAGCGCCAACTGAAAGTGCTCGGCAACCGGCGGGAAACCTACAACGTGGCCAAGAAAATGCTCCAGGACCTACTGGATGCAACGGGCAACGGCGAGCTGTGGACGTGCATGCTCTTCGAAGGCGAGCGGCAGCCCATGGAGGACTATCTCAGCCAGCTCCAGACGATCCTCGAAGACTATCCCGATGTCCGGGTGCATCGCGCGATGAACCTGAGCGTCCCGGGGTTCTCGAACGCCGCACGGCACCTGTTTCGCCGGTATCCGGGGACCATCGAATCAGGCCGGCTGCGGATCTACAACAGCCAGGTCTCCGATCTGGAATTCCTCCTGTCGAGAGACGCCGTGCTGATGGCCTTCCCGCAAATGCCCCGCAAGGCGGGTTCCCATGCCGGCGAGATTTCCTTCGGGATCTACTGCAAGGATGACGATTTTGCCAAGAAAATGATTCAGTGGTATCAGACGTTTCTGGTCGATGCCCGATTCGGCTGGATTCGCACGGAGTCCGCTCTCGATACCGTCATCAGCGAATTGGCGGAGGAGACGTTTGACAAGGGGCGCGAATAGACTCCGGAGTTGCCGTTCGGACGGGCTTTTGTGGCGTGAGGTGAGGGATTCGATACCTGCTTGGAGTCCACAACGTGGATACGCTGCTGTCGGTGGGTGCGGTCATTGTCTACGTGATCGTGCTCACGTTCGTTGCTCTTCGTGCGCGCGTGGCTCGCGAGTACGAGGAGTTCTCCGTAGCGAAACGAATCCTGCCGTTAGCCCTGGTGTTCGGCAGCATCACCGCCACCTACGTGGGTCCGGGGTTCTCGATCGGTTTTGTTGACAAAGGGTTCCGGAGCGGATTTCTTTTCTGGATCATTGGGTTGGCCTACGCGATCCAGAACATCAGTGTCGGTCTGCTCGTCGCCCCGAGGTTGAGAGCGCTCAAGGGCTGCTACACACTGGGCGACGCCATGGGCCAGAAGTACGGCCCGAGGTGCCAGATTCTGGCCGGGATCATCTCGGTGGGCCTGTGCACGCTCTTCTCGGCCGTCATGATCAACGCCGGCAAACTCGTCCTCCATGAAATGCTCGGTCTGCCGCCGTGGGTCTCTGTGTCTCTGCTCGCTGTCGTCGCCGCATCCTATACGACCTTCGGAGGTCTGCGCGCGAGCGTCACTACCGACGTGTTTCATTTTGTGCTGCACGCCTTATTCTTGCCCCCGGTTCTCCTGTACGTTTTGCTGTTTCGCTTCGAAGGGGGGGCGGCGGTCTTCTTCCAGCAAGCGGTCAGCGCCACGACGGAAGGGTTCCAATCGACGTCGCCTTTACAGGTGGTCAGCCTTGTCACACTCTTTCTGCTCGGCGAAACCCTCATCCCACCCTATGCGAATCTGACCCTTGCGTCCAAGACGGTTGCCGTCTCTCGTGGGAGTTTCATTCTCGCGGGGCTGTTCAGCGCCCTATGGTTCATGGTGATGATTGCGCTGGGCATCGTGGCGCGCACCATGGTCCCCCCGGACGTTGCCCAGGACCACGTCCTGATGAGTCTGGTCAAGGGGATGATGCCCAACGTTGGGTACGCTCTATTGCTGGTGACGCTGGTCTCGATTGTGCTGTCGAGCCTGAACTCGCTCCTGAATGCCGGGGCGGTCGTGTTTACACAGGACATCATTCGGCGATTTGCCGACTTGCCGGATCGGGTGGCGTTGCGGGCGGGGCGTTGCTCGACGATCCTGGTCGCCGGCGTTGCGGCGACGGCGGCGATGTTCGTGCCGAGTGTGATCGAGGGGCTGCTGTTCTGCTACAGCATCTGGGCGCCCGCGATCTTGCCGGCGCTGGTGATCGGACTGTGGATGAGGCAGCCTCGTCCTTGGGCCGGCATGCTGTCCATGATCGTCGGGACCCTGGTGGCGGTGTCGTTCAAACTGCCTTTCTTTTCCAGGACCGAGGTTCCTCCCATTCTCCCGGCCCTTGCTTGTTCGCTGCTGGCCTACGCCTTGGGACATTGGGCCCAGGGCATTTACAGGCGGTCAAAAAAATGAAGGTGATTCTCCTGACTCTTGTGATTCTCGCATCGCTGCTCATCATTGCCAGCGGCATCTGGGTGGGAGTGGCCCTGATCCGTGCGCTGTCCCTTCCGCGACGCCCGGAGCCTCCGGCAAGGGCGCGAGGGGACGACGGCCAAGCGTAGGGTATTCTCGCAGGGTTCCAGCCCGCTCGCTGTTTCTACTGATCGCGTGGCACACCCCCATCTTTCTTCTGCCTGTTGCGCCTTTTTCCTTGCTTTTTTCGGTCCGTTGGGCCATAATAAGGGTTAAGGGAATGCGGCTGGATTCCATCGCATCCACTAATGATGCGACCCATGATGGGGTAGGTTCCGGGTGACCCGGCCGAAGAGTCCACACCAGTCCACCATGGATGAATCGCAGATAAGCTGAACAGCCCTGAGGCTGCCTGCGTTGCGAAGCAAGAGGAGGCCAGAAGGCTGGCCGGACCTTGGTCTCGCACGTGAAAAGATAGAAAGAGGAGGAGAATATGAATTGGCCGACATGGCTTCGAGGCAGCCGGTTGTTTCTGGGATTTCTCCTGGCACCGGCGGTCGTGCCGTTGACTTTGCACGTCTCGCTGAGCGTCGTCGCCGCGTATCTTGGCCTGAACCTCAGCGAACTCGATGCGGACTCGCTCCGCTCGTTCGTGCTGACCTTCGGCGTGGGGATGGTGTATCTGTGCGTGCTGTGCCTCGGCGTCCCGTACGTCCTTCTCCTCTCGAAAGCGGGACGGCTGAACTTCCGGACCATCACCGTGACCACGCTGATGGTGTCGTGGGTCTACTCCGTGCTCGTGTACGTGTCCCTGCAGAAGGACTTTTCGTTCGCCGGGACGGTTGCGGCGCTGTGCATGCCCGGGGTCATCTTGTCGGGTCTGTGCTTCTACTTCATTGGGGTTTGGAAGTCCCAGGAAATCGACACGGGGATCAGCCCTCTGTTGGAGGCCTATTTGGGCCATCAAAAGCCCAACTTCCAGGTGTAGCCGCTTGCAGTGTGACCGTACGGGCATGCAAGAAGACGGCATAAGCGTGTGAAGTGGCAAGTGCTGCAACGCGCAATTTCTCTTTGCCCCGCCGGGGATTTCCTCCATAATACCGCCGATGGCAGTGGTCAACCCGTGAAGGAACACAAGGGCGGTAAAAGGCATGAGCACGATATCCTCCGACTTCTCCCTGCGAGCGACTGCGGCGGCTTTGCTCACTTTATTCTGGCTCAGCAGTTGTACGCCGACGAGCGTCACGAGCCCGCGCAAATCGCCACACAGCGCGTATTCTTTCGAGGTCCCGGCCGACTATCAGACCGTCTATTCGCGGATCGCGATTCGGGCCCGTGAGCGGTACGGCCGCACCAACATCGCGACCTACCAGCCCGCCGTGAGTGCAAAGCTCTCTCCGGCCGACCAGTCGGCCACGGTAACCGTATGGAACGCCGGCGGGATCGGGATGCGCTACATGCTCAGCGCGGACATCCGCCCCATCGACCCATCCCGTGCCCAGGTCAGCATCTCCTGCGCCAAGAGCCGCTACAAGAGGGAAGCGAGCCTCTGGGAGCAATGGGCCAACACCCCGCTCGACGCCGGCAAGAACGATCCGAACGAATAGCCACGACGAGATCATTCAACCACAGAGGGTGTGAATCTGCATTGGGGAGTCTGCTGACGAAGCTCGGTCAACCTCGACCTCTGCGAATGTTCCCACGCCGGCAAGAAGCCGACACCCTCCTCGACTTCATGACCGAGCCGGAGATTAGTAAGGTGACAGTTGGAAGTCTGTGTGCGAATCCTTGTTCTCGGTGTCCTCGGTGGCTTCTATGGTCCGGCCGGACCGGCCAAGGAAGGCCAGAAACAGGATGCCAATCCGGTGGCCTGGAGCAATGTTATGACGCAGGACAGAGATCGACATATCTGTGCGGATTCTCGGGCATTGAGAATTCCCGCCTGTAGAGAAGCTCGGGCGGCAGCCTCAAGTCCGCAGGACTTGGGGATGGCTGTGGGCCTTGGGAGCCTGTTGCTGCCCCAGGACATCGCCGATGCCGCCATCCCCAAGTTTCGCTTGAGGCTGCCACACGACTGCCAGTTTATTCTCACAGACACAGATCGACATTATTCCCTTCATGCCCCGCCGGCGCAGTTACGGGGGATCAACGCAGGCAGATGTCGTCGATGTAGATCCGGCCGGCGCCGTCCGCCGACGGATTGGACCCGTCGCCGACGCCAATGGCCATCTCTTTCAGATGCGTCAGATTCACGCCCGTAAACGCACTGAACGGAATGCTCCACTGTCTCCACTCGTCAATGAGCACCGCATAGGGGTTGTCCGGATGCCGCACCACGGCGATCTTGCCCGCGGTGTCTTGGACACGCACGTACAGCGGGCACGGATCGTTCCCTGGCTGTGTCACGCCGATGTCCGCGACCTGCCACGGCCCTGTGACATTCCCCGTGGTTGAGACGTGGGAGAACTGGGCCTCTGTGACGCTATCAGGATTGTGGCCGGTCAGGGCCATGCCGATGTAGACACTGGCGGACATGGTGATCGGCACGGAACTCGGCCCGGTTGCGAAGTCCGTCCACGTCGTGCCGTCGGGCGAGTGCTGCGCCTTGAACGTGCTGCCCTGGCGGGTCAGCTTCACCCAGTAGGGCGCTTGGATGCCGGGCTGGGTGGTATCCTCGCTGGCCCCGCCCGTGATGCGCCGGCGCTGGAACGAAACACCATTGCCCGGGGTGACCACCACCATCGCGTGCGTGGAACCGGGGTCCAGGGTTTCGCGAATCATGACGCCGGCCTTGGCCCAGCTATTCGTGTTGCCCACATGCTGCACCCTGGCCGTAATGGTGCCGTCGCCGGCAAGTCGTTTGTAGGCATAACGAAACTCGTCGGCGGTGCCCCAGATATCCGTGCCGGAGGCGCTCATGATATAGCTGTTAGGTGAGGTCTGCATGAACTTGGGTGGGGCGCCATGAAACCACAGGCTCAGCGTGGTCGCGCCCGACAGGGTCCAGTTTGTCACCAGCGACGCCGCCGGTTGTGCTTCGGAACAGAAAGGCGGGATGCGGTTGTCATAGTCCATCCGCATCGATTGCAGGCCGCCGTGGACAATCGTCCGCTCTACCGCTACGGGATGCGGCGTGCCGGTCCATTTGAGCGATATCGGGTTCGAGCCTGAGTAGCTCTCGAAATTGTCGATGACGGTCCCGCACTCGCTCGTGGTGAAACTCCACACGCAACCTGGCCACGGGCTGGCAGGATTGCCGGAGTTGATTTCGTCGATGCGCCAGTAGTACGTTTTCCCCGGGGCGAGCAGGCCGGGATCGTACGTGGTTTGGTTCTGCCGGCCTGCGTATGGGCCACACCTCACGGGACCGGCATTGGCCACCGCATCATAATCATCGCCGAAGTAGACGTCATGCTGCAGGGCGGCCTGCCCGGCCTGCCAGCTCAGGATGGTGGCGGGCGCAACGTCCGCCTCGCCGTCCGCCGGATGGGGCGAGTAGGCGATGAAAGACGTACAGGCGGGGTTCTCCACAAACGGGGTGCAAATGACCTGGGGAGCGGCCATGCCCGGACCTTGCCAGGCTACGGCGATGCTGTCGCCGCCGCCGCCTTCTTTACCGACCGCTTCAATATAGTACTTCTGACCGGTCTTCAGCGCGATCGCCTTGGATTTCTGTCCGGCCTCCTTGGCCCACTCCTGAGGGGCGGTCCAGGAGGCTACCGTCGCGATGAGCTTGGCGTTGACGGGCTTGTCATCGGTGCTCAAGTAGAGTTCCTGGTTGTCGTCACCGGCGATCCAGAAGGTGTATTCGCCCGACGCCGGCGGCAACAGCCATGCGGAGAGGCGGGTGCCGTAGTTGTCCGCCCAGTCGATCGGTCCCTCGAAGCAGTTGAGGCACTCGCGGCCGTCCGGGGACGCCGGGTAACGGGGGTCTTTTCTCAGGTCGCTGACACTGGTTCCCGGGATGTTCAGCCACCACTCCCGCAGGACTCCCCCGGCATTGCACATCGGGACGGTGAAGCTCCAGACCACGCCCGGCAGAATCACGCCTTGGGCCGTGATCGCATCGATCCGCCAGTAATAGGTTGTTCCGCCCTGGAGCTTTCCCAGAGGGAACGTCGTCTGCGAGGTCGTTCCTTTGTCCCCCGCCGGAGAGCCCGGAGCGATCGCGCTCGCGCCGTCACCGAAGTACACGTGGTACGCGACCGCCCCCGCCACCGGCGGCCAGGTCAAGACGGGATTGCAGCAAGGATTGAGGATGCCGCCCCTGGGCGCCGTCGCGGGTCCGGCGGTGAAGCACCAGACGTCGCCGGTGTGCACGGTGCCATTCTGCTCGACTTCGTCCACGCGCCAGCAATAGGTCCCGCCGGGCTGCAGGCCGGGAACGTAAAAGAAGAGTGTCAATTCCTTCGGGTAGGAACCCATGAGGTTCGCGGACCCAAGGCTGCAACTGGTTCCCACATACACCTTGTGGAGGAACGCTGTGTCACCGGCCGTCCAGGAGAGCAAGGAAGCGGCCACCCCGGTTGCGCCGTTCGCCGGGCTGGGGTTTCGGGCCTTGAGAAAGGACGGAGCGGTCCCGTTGAAGAAGTCCATCACCTCACCGCTCGACAGCGCCTTGCTGAAGAAAGAGACGTCGTCCAGGTAGCCGTTGAACCATTGCGACGCGTCGCTGCGGTCCTCCGCATGGCCGACAGTGACGTGGGCCGACGGCCAGTTCCCGGAATGGGGCAGCGAGACGCCGGAGATCTCATACCGCTCATGCCCATCCACGTAAACCCTGGACGTGCCCTGGCCGAAGGTGACGACGAGGTGAAGCCACCGGTCTTGGTCCAGGATCACTCCCGTAGGGCCGTTGGGCCAATAGATCTCGCCGTTGGTGTCCCGAAGCTGGAGGATCCAGCCCCGATTCGTGGGGCTAAGGCTTTTGCCCGCGATGCCCTGCCATCGTCCGTCGAGTCCGAACCACCTGACCCACGTGCTGATGGTCAGCTCACCGGAAGCGGCCGGGTCGTCAGTCCCCAATTGGATCCGTGGCGAACCTTGGGCGTTCTGCGTGAAGTCCGCGACCCAACCCCGGTGAGAGTCGAACACCGTCACCGCTCCATCCAGGGCGATTCCATCGCGATTGTTGCCGAAGTAGTCGTGGAAGTCGTCCTTGTTGATCGGGTAGTGTCCCCACTGACTTTGGCTCCCCGCCGTTGGCAGACTCGCGCAACACACGATGCCCACCCAGAGTAGCCTGACGATCTTGTTGCTGCACATAGCGGCCTCCTTTTCGTTGATGAAGATACACCCGTTTCCTCGCCCTTCGCCACAGTGGCTGCCCCAATCCGGGGCGTCGGAAGGGCCGATAGGTTCCCGTAGGCAATCGAGCCGGCGTCAGAGGCTTCAACAAGGAGGCGACATCGAGGAGCAATGCCTCTGTCCGTATGTAATGCGAGTAAATAGAGAAACCGGGGTCTTTTCACGACGCTCGTCGTGCCCCGTACTGTTCCATCTCACAGAAGCATTCATCAAGGTTGCAGCAGGAGGATAGACCGGGTGCCCGCGTGCTGTCAAGCAAAAACCCGCAGCGCCAGATGAAAATAGCAGCGATCCGCACAAAGGCTATGCCACAGGAGATTGCTGCCGCGCCCCAGGCCGAAGGGCCGCTGCGTTCCTCGCGATGGCATCCCCAAGCGTCGAATGTCATTGCGAGCGGAGCGAAGCAATCTCCATCGCACGATTTCTGGGAGGTCCCATAGCTTTCCTGCGGGCCGTGGTTTTCTTTCCATGTGCAAAGGTGAATTGCACACATGGGCAAGGAGATAGTACAATCGCCAAAGGCACATGCCATCGCCGCCTGTGGCCGTAACGCCAGGCCGCTGCGCGCAATTGCGCGCGTGCCTGTGGTTGGTGACTTGAGGAATGCAGCAGCGGCAGTAGTATGAGCCGCCCTGTTTGAAGGAGTACTTCAATGCCGCACGGAATGACTCGACGAGAGATGATGCAGGCTGGTGCACTGTTGGCCGGGGGTGTCTGCGGCTGCCGGACGGCGGGCGATCCGGCTGCGCCGCGATCCACGTGCTGTGACACGCCGGAGCTGGAGCCTGAGAGTCTGACGTTCGGGCCAGGCGGCCTGACGATCGACCTGTTGAAGGCCCCTTCACTGCGAGAGGTGGGCAGTGCCGCCTATATTGTGCACAAGGACAAGTCCCTCCAACTCATCGTCGTACATGCCGAGAAACACAGATACTGCGTCCTGTCCCGCCTGTGCACTCACGGCGGGCAGGTGGTCAGCTACAACCGCCAGCGGGGCATGCTGCAATGCAACAACTTCAATCACGCCCTCTTCGACCTGAACGGCAGCGTGTGGAAAGGCCCGGCCGAGAAACCGCTGAAAGCCTACTCCGTCGTGTTCGTCGAAGATGCTCTGGTGGTTTCCATCTGACGGGAGAAGATATGTCTCGGAGATTGCTTGCCGTGATTTGCCTGGCCGGCTTGAGCCTGCTGCCTGCCTGCGCCTCGCCCAATGCCGGGTCCCGCAACCCAAAGGACGGCATGACCTTCGTGTGGGTCCCGGCAGGGAGCCTTATGGCACAGGTCCCCGTCGAGCTCAAAGACACAAGCGATCCTGAGAAGACCGTCGCACAGGAGGTGACATTTGCCGAAGGCTTCTGGCTGGGACGCACGGAGGTGACCGTCGGGCAATTCCGCCGGTTTGTGGAGCAGACGGGCCACGTCACCGACGCCGAAAAGGCGGGCAATCGGTTTACCTGGAAGAGCCCTGGCTTTCCGCAGGAGGCGAACCACCCCGTCGTGTACCTCAGCTACCAGGATGCTCTCTGCTACACCCGGTGGGCGGGCGTGGACCTGCCGACCGAGGCCGAATGGCTTTATGCCTGTCGCGCCGGCTCGACCACGAAATTCTACTGGGGCGATTTGGTGGATGATCGTTACCTCTGGCATCGGGGCAACACGGAGGGTACGAGCACGCGACCCGTGGCTCGCAAACGGCCGAATGCCTGGGGCCTCTATGACATGGTGGGCAATGCCTGGGAGTACTGCAAAGTGGGCGACGCCTGTTTCGCCACACGGGGCGGGTCGTGGACTCGCTGCCCCCAGTACCGGACCCGCCAGGGGACCCTGACGGGCTGCCTCCTGGAGGAGGCTGTCGAGCCGCGATTGCAGCGTTGCGATCCCAATCCCAAGTATCCCCCGTACCCCTGGGACGACGACCGGGGCTTCCGTTGCATCCGCCGGACACCCGAAGGGCCATCGCCCCCTGCCCACGCGGGTAGTCCAACTATGCCTTCGCCTCATCAAAAAGAGATTGAGGACCTCCTGCACGTCCGTTGTGCAGGATGCCGGAGTATGAAGTTCTTGAGGCTCGGCGGCATGTTCAACACCACCTTGGTCTCCTTTGAAGTGCCGGCGCGCAGCTTGTCGGCCCTGTTGGAGCAATCCGACAGACTGCCGAGGCGCAGCGAACTGGGAAACAAGCCCACGGGATTTGCCTTTATGAAGCAGTTCGAAACCCGCGCCGCGTGGTGGAGGCCAAGCGAACTGGAAGAGGCAAAGTGCGCCTACAAAACGTGGGTCACGCGGCATGAGAATGACCCCCATTTCGAGCAGCTTTCTACCATGAGCGTTGTCACCGGTGAGACGGAAAGCGGCTGGGTTCGCGTCTACATCTGCTATCAAGCCGAGATCGTGCCACGGTTGTCCTAAACCCGCACGGGTCGCGGCAAATCGAGGTTACCAGAAATGGGTTTTGGGGTGACGGACAAGAAGCAGGCGGAACTGGAGGCCAGAATGGCGGCCCTGGGCCTGCGCGAGATTGACTTGGCGGAGAAGTTCATCCATTCGTCCGGTCCGGGGGGGCAGCGGGTCAATAAGACCGCCAGTTGCGTGTATCTAAAGCACGTGCCGACGGGCCTGGAAGTGAAAATGCAACAGGAGCGTCAACAGCGTCTAAATCGCTATTACGCCCGCAAGCGATTATGCGAGCTGCTCGAAGAGAAGACCCTCGGCAGCAAAAGCCCCGCCGCACTGAGAGCCGACAAAATCCGCAAACAGAAACAACGTCGCCGGCGACGCAGCAGCAGCGGATAGGGCCGCCCGTTCGGCTTCACGAGGTCTCTTGTTGTAGTGCGCCTGCTGAGACTGCCCGGCGAGTCCACCACCAGAAAAGGACGCCGACGGCTGCGCCGCCGAGATGGGCGAACACGGCGACATCCGTGAAACCTGCCGAAATCCAAAATGCATCGAATATCTGCGATAACACCCACAGGGCAAACATGATCCCTACCGGCAGGCGAATCCAGCGGAACCACCACACGATACCCACGCTGGCTGTCGGGAATCGCAGGCAGTAGTAGGCGAGAATACCGGAGATCCCCCCGCTGGCCCCGACACACGGAACTGTGGCGCGAGGGTCCACGAGAATGTGGGTGATGTCGCCGACGATTGCGGCCGTTGCCACGAGCAGCAAAAAGCGGCGCTTGCCAAGCACGTCCTCCGTATTGTCCCCGAAAACGATGAGAAAGTAGAGGTTGCCGATCAGGTGGAAAAGGCCGCCATGCAAGAGGAACGACGTAAGGAAGGTCAATCCGAAGTGCCGCCCGAACTCGGCCGGGATCAATCCCCAGTTCTCCACCGTCGCCTGGAGATCACCCATCGCGGCAAGGCTCACGCCGGCGATGACCGCCGCCAGCAACCACGTGACGATGGGCCGGTTTCGCAACGGGGTTTCGTTGTACTCGATGGGGATCCCGAGTATCGCGAGGGCGGATTGCCACCAATGGTCGGGCGGAGTGAGTATGGCCGCGGCCGCCGATTCCTGTTTCCGAGCTTCGAGGCGGCCCAGAGCCAAAGCCTCTTTTGCTTCTTGGGATAGCGTCTCTTGTTCCGAAGGCTGTGCCGGAATCTTGGGAAGGGCTCCGAATTCCCGGGGGTCGAACCAGACGAAATGGCAGCCCGTGCAGACATCCAAATACGTGGTTTTACCTTCGGTCGCGATGATCGGCACTTCGGTCATCTGCCGGTGGCAGGCAGGACAACGTCGAACCTTGCCATATTGGCCCGAACGCGCCCGTTGCCAAAGCCGGTTCACCACAGTCTGCTGAACAGCCTTTCTGAGCAGTTCCAGCGTCATGGCCCGGCCGTGACACGAGGGGCAGAGCCAGACAAGTCCCAGAGAAGGGCTCATCCGCTTGGTCAACGCGGTCTTGCAGTGTGGGCAGGTGAACATATCAATGCCTCTCCCGCGAGACGTAGTAGATGTAGAAGCCCCCGAAGACCAGTGCCAGGAGCAGGATGCCGAGGATCGGCCAAATCCGCAGGAAAGGGGCGATCCCCGTGCGGTACGCGGCATGCACCATGAGCCGGGCGACCACGATGTAGGCGTTGCCCCAGGCGTCGGAGCGGAAGAAGGCTACGGGCAGGCTCGGATCGCCGATGAATGGGCGCAGCACCCATCCCATCTGGATACCCACGAACACGTAAAGCACGAACCAGACGCGAAGCAGCAGCCGGTGACGCGGGGAACGGCGGATCAATGGGCCGTAGTAACGGCGCACCACAACCTGGGCCGCCAGGCTGGCGATGCCGAACATGAAAGCGTTGAACAGGAGAGCCAATTGGTAATCCGCACTGGACAAGTACCAGAGGGCGGTGAAAGGGGCCAGGCCGGCGAGCACGACGGTGACACACGACTGCGTGCCGATGATGGCGCGCAACACCTGCCCGAAGTCCTCGCGCAACCCCGCGATCGTGTTGATCACGAAGAAGCTCGGCAGGCACAGCAGGAACGTGGCCAACAGCAGCAGGGGGACCTTGACGCCGGAATAGAAAAGCTGGTGCAGCCGGCCGGGGGCCAGGCCGCTGTAGGTCCCCATCACGGCGCCGTAGAAGGGGCCGCAGACGATCACCAGGATCACCAGCCATCGCAGGCGCCCGGCCAACGGCGCCTCGGGCGCGAACACGCCGCGTCCGCGCAGGAAGTCATCAATGGCCTGGAACAGTGTTCGCATCACGAACCGAGCAGACTGCCGATCGTGTGGGCGATATCCACGAAGATGTTCGCTTCACGACCGCGGAACCAATGGAAGGGCAGGTCGGGCGAGCCGATGAACGGGCGGAGAATCCAGCCCATCTGGGCGCCCACCAGGGCGTAGATGACGATCCAAACCTGGAAGGTCGTCCGTGCCATCGTTCTATCCTGCGAGGATCGAAGTGCCGGTCCCACAGGCGCTGGCTTGCTCGCATCGGGGCCGCCATCGGGCTGGGCCGCCATCGGCGGCGCCGTGACTTGTGCCGCCTGAGCCTCCTCGAGCCGGGACAGCATCGTGAGCAGGACCTTGAGTCCGATCACCCCGGAGACGCTGAAAAAGAGCACGTTCAAGAGCTTCATAAACCCATAACTGGTTGTGCTGAGCGTGAAGAAGCCGGTAATCGGCCCGAGGGACGCGAGCACGGCCAGATTGACCGTAATGGGGACGAGGATCAGACGAAGCGTGTCCTTCGGTCCCAGCCGCACGCCGAAGAGGGCACTGAATACGTACAGCGACGGGAACGTGACGGCCAGCGTCAGGAAGAACAGGGCGGGAACCTTGATCGCGGAGGCCATGATCTGGGCAATAGAAGGAGGCGTCCGCGTTGCCACGGCGTACAGTCCCATGAAGACGCCGTAGATGATGCCCAGCAGGACCGATCCGACAACGAGCGGTTGGATCGGAATATGGGCGGTTCCGCCCGCCAACAGGTGTGGGTCGGCCTTGTGGCCGCGCAGGACCTCATCCAATTCTTTCAGCCAATTGGGTATCATAATCTCTCCTTTTTGAACCGGACCGACCTACAACCAACAATGAGGAACTGGCCTGCGCTGGGCTGCCGCGGTATGGACCTCGCCGTCAACTCCGCAGGGCGTTCCCGTCGCCGGCATACATACAGCGATCTTGGCTGGTCTGCAAGCGAAAAAGCGATGTCCAATCCGCATAATCCTTGCAATACCGCAGAGATTCCCTGGGGCGGGCACGGGCGATCCATCGTGATTGCCGAGGTCACGGGGTGATGTTTTTGTGATTTTGCTTGACGCCGCAAGAAGGAGACGTGTAAATTTGTCTTGATTTGGTTGGGGAGTGTGCCTTCCTCCCTCAGAAGGGATGCCCTCCGGACAAATCAACGCGTCATGTTTCCGTAGTACCGAGGGGACAAAGGAGCAGGACTGTGAGTAGAGGCAAGGTGAAGTGGTTCGATGCGAAGAAGGGGTTTGGTTTCATCACACCGGACGACGGAGGCGAAGACCTGTTCGTGCATTTCTCGAACATTGAGGCCGATGGGTTCAAGTCGCTTCTGGAGGGTCAAGAAGTGGAGTATGTCGTAGGCCAGGGGCGGAAAGGACCCCAGGCGACCCAGGTCCGTCTCCCCTGAGCCGGATCCTCTCAGACCAACCGGTCCAAGGCTGAAGGTCCCACGGAAATAGTGGGATCTTCTTCGTTGGGCGAGGGAAGGCGAGAATACGATACCTGGCTGAGCAGGAGGTGCGCAAACTCGTAGACACACACCGGTTCCGGTCGAAGACTGAAGGGCAGGACGGCGTTCGTCCGTGTTTGGTTTCCTTGTCGGCCATTTGTCTTGCATACCTTGTTTGTGAGCAGCGTCCATACGCTTGGACGCTCAAGGGGGACAGCAATGCGAATACATTTTCCTCTGTCTGCTGGCGGTTTTGGCGGGCCTGATGGTGAATTCGGCCGGTTGTCTTGTGGTCGCGGCCGGGGCGGGTGCAGCCGGTACCGTGGCCTATCTGGAAGGCGACCTCGAAGCCGTGGAACCCTACAAGATCGACACGGTCTACGCCGCCGCAAGGGAGACGATGAAGAAGCTTCAATTGCCGGTCCTCGAAGGCAAGACGCAGAAGGATGCCCTGTCGGCGACAATCGCGGCACGGGATGCGGAGGATAAACGTGTCATCATCAAGCTGAATGCTCAGACGGAGGAGACTACCAAGATCTCCATCCGAGTGGGCACGTTCGGCGACCACACCAAATCGCAGATGATCTACAACCGAATCAGGGAGAACCTGAAAGCGGCCGCGCCGCCGCCAATGGCAAACCCGGTGGCCTTACCGCCGCCGGCGCAGGCGGTGCCAACTCCGCCCAGTTCTCAGCCGCCTGTGCCGGCGCCGCAAGGCCCCGGTGCGTCGGCGCCCCCACAGACGGGCGCAAGCCCTCCCGCTCCAAAGTAGCTTGGCAACAGACCCTCTTCTACCGAACCGTGGTCTCGCTGAGAATCAACGGTTGACTGACGCTTGGCCCTGCTGAGGAGCGAGGGGCAGTGTTCGGCTGCAGCGGGGGCATCGAATGCTGTCGGCTTTGAAATCAGGCGGGACCTTGATCTTCAGGCCGCAGAGGCAGGTCAGGAACAGGAAGCCGTTGACCTTTCGCATGATGTCGCCGATTTGGTGGATCTGTTTCTGGGTCTTCTCCTGTTTGGCCGTCGGGGTCTGCGCCTGGCGGATCACGACTTCCTCCTTCGTCATAGCGGCCGCCGGAAGGGGATTCCTCGACGAGTGGGTCACTGCCGCGAATGCCTGGGCGTAATCGCTGTAGGAGGCGCCCTGCGACATGCCGCGCAGGATGCCGATGCGTTCCGAAATGGGGGGGTGCGTGCTCGTCCAGTCTGACACCTTCATTGCCCCGCGTTTCTTGAACGGATTGACGATGTACATGGGGGCGGTTGCCTTGTTTGCAGCCGCCAACTGGGGCGAAGCGTCGTTCGCGATCTTCTCCAACGCGTTGGCCAGACCCTCCGGGTAGCGGGTCAGCCGGGCGGCGCCGGCGTCCGCCAGGTACTCGCGCCGGCGGGAAAGGGCGAAATAGAGCAGTTGGGCCATCAACGGGGCAAGGATCGCGGCCAAGATGGCGATCAGGGCAATCACCAACTGGGCCTGCCCGCCGCCGCTTCGCTGGGAAGAGTATCGCCGGCTGGAGCCGTGGAGCATCCCCCGCAAGAAGAGCTGCGAAAGCAGGACGACGCCGCCAAGCATCACCCCGGCCAGCGTGACATAGAGGATATCCCGGTGCAGGATGTGGCTCATCTCGTGGGCGACGACCCCCTGGAGTTCATCCCGATTGAGCCGGCCCAGAAGGCCTGCCGTGACGGCAATCGAGGCCGACTGGGGGTTAAGGCCCGTGGCGAAGGCGTTCGGGGCCGCGTCGTTGATGATGTAGATCTTGGGCATAGCCGGCAGGCCCGCCGCGATCTTCATTTCCTCGACGATGTTGAACAATTGGGGATGCACGTCGTGGGTGATGGGCTTGGCTCGGCTGGCCGCCAGCAGGATCTGGTCGCCGGAGGAGAAGCTGATGAGGGTCAGCACGAGCGAGACCGCCGCCGCAATGCCCAGCCCGGCCAAACCGCCTTGGGGGCCGAAGGCCGCCAATCCGATGATAAGACCCAATGCCAACAGCACGCCGGCCATCAGGGTCATCAGCAGAATCGAATCGCGTTTATTCGCTCGGATGAGTTCCCACATCGGTCTGGTCCTACCTTGAAATCAGGGCCTCGGCGCGCACAAACCCCTCCCACTCGCACTCTCCACAGAGTTCGCCAAGCCGGCTTCGTTGCCAGGTTTTGCCCGTCCGGGACAATACAGAAGCGGCACGGCAGGGGCCATCAGCCGTGCCGCAAAATCATGCGAAACTGACCTTCGGAGCTTCCCGTTCGGCCGCCGTCTCGACCTCGAAGAAGTCGCGCTTCGTGAAGGCGAACATGCCCGCCACCACGTTCGACGG
>Ga0315275_10002026_pt1 | contig 18143 bp, 18 predicted proteins | sample YL17G03_0_MG_FD_205557 | JGI IMG/M metagenome (GOLD analysis project Ga0315275, IMG submission 205557) | Sediment microbial communities from Yellowstone Lake, YNP, Wyoming, USA - YL17G03_0 | ecosystem: Environmental > Aquatic > Freshwater > Lake > Sediment | place: USA: Wyoming | collected...
TGTTCATCCAAGGCGCGCGGATGAAATTCAATTATCCCCAGCGCCGCGCCCATATCACGGGGCGCGTGACGATGAGCCACGGCGGCAGCCGGGGCGCGGCGGATGCCCTGGATATCCTTCTCTTTGAAAAGGTCGATGACATCCATATTTTGTGGCTGATGGGGCAGGCCACGGTGGCCATGCGCGAGGCCCCCTCGCCGGCGCGCGTGAAGGCCAAACCGGCGCCGAAGCCGGATGTTCTTCCTGTCTCCTCCGTTCCGTCCGACCAATCGTTTTTTTTGTTCGAAAGCGCCGATCAGGACATCGTGGCCGACCAAATCCTGATCGCCGCCTTCGAGAACGTCCGGCGGATCCGCGGGGTTCGGGCCCGGGGCGCGGCGTCGTTCGTGCTCTCATCTCCCGAGGGGAAAACGACCCGCATCGAAGGATGGGCCGTCAACTTCGTTTTTGATCCGGCCCGCGGATTGGAAGCCATCGATGTCCGGGAAGCGGGCCGCCTCCGCGGCGTCAGCAAGGACGTTCCCGGCGGCCGCTCGGTCGAGGGCCCGATCATTCTCTATGACGGATTCAATCGCGTTCTCAAGGCCGGCGGAAGCGAACAAAACCAGGTCCGATCAAAATCCGAGGGGCGCGACATCAAGGCGGAAAAACTCGTTTTCTTTTTCCAGAACAATTCCTTCGACGCCTGGGGCGGAGTCAAGGTCGTGATGGAGGCCGCCGCCGAGCCCGGGGCGGCGGCCGAAAATGCCTTTTTTGCCGCGGGTCGTCCGGTTTTCGGGCGGTCCCGGTTGCTCAACTACAACGATGCCAAGCGTGAGTTGGCCTTTACCGACAACGTCCGCCTGTGGCAGGACAAACAGGTCCTGGAAGGCCCGGAAATCATCATCAACAAGGAAACCCAGGCCATGAGCGGGTCGCGAGGGGTCAAAACCCAGTTCAGCCATGCGCCCAAGGCCGGGGGGCCCGACGAGCGGGTCGAGATCGGCGGGGAGACGATGGCCTACGATCCCAAAACCCGCGTCGTCACGTTCAAAGGAAACGGGTATCTGCGGGCCAAGGATGTGGATATCAAGGCCGAGACGATGGCCGTCTCCCCCGAGGCGGCCGGCGGAAAGCCGCGCCTGATCCAGGCCCGGGGGAGCGTCCTTCTCAAACAAAAACTCCGGGAGGCCACGGGCGACGCCGCGGATTATGACGTCAACCTCGAGACGATCGTGCTGACCGGCCATCCCGTCGTGGTGGACAAGGAAAAAGGCACGTTTCGGGGCGATAAATTGACATTCCATTTGGCCGATGGTAACATCCGAGTGGAAAACAGGGATCAACAACGGTCGGATGTCATCATCAAGTCGTGACTGATGAAAGCGGATCTGAAAGCGGTCGGGCTGCGTAAAAGTTATCACGACAAGACGGTGGTCGACGACGTTTCCGTGCACATCCGGCGGGGGGAAATCGTCGGACTCCTCGGCCCCAACGGCGCCGGAAAAACCACCACGTTCTCCATGATCCTGGGGCTGGTGCCTCAGGACGCCGGCCGCATCTTCCTCGATGACGAAGACATCAGCGACCTGCCCATGTATCTGCGGGCGCGGCGGGGCATCTGTCTGCTTCCCCAGGACCCCTCGGCTTTCCGGCGCTTGACGGTCGAGAACAATCTCCTGGCGATCATGGAAACCATGCCCGGCGCCTACCCCCAGGCGGCCGCCTCGGCCGCCGGGTTCCTGGGCGAATTCGGGCTGGCCCGCCTGGCCCGGGCCCGGGCCTTCACCCTGTCGGGCGGCGAACGCCGGCGGCTGGAAATCGCCCGGGCCCTCGTCACCGAGCCCGAATTCATCCTCCTCGATGAACCGTTCACGGGCATCGACCCCATCGCCGTCCAGGAATTGCAGCGGATCATCCGCTCCCTCAAGGACCGGGGGCTGGGTGTGCTGATCACCGATCACAGCGTCCGGGAGACGCTCAAGATTTGCGACCGGGCCTATATCATCGACCGGGGGATGATTTTCAAGGAGGGCCGTCCGGACGACATCGTCGCTTCCGCGGACGTGCGGCGCAGCTACCTGGGCGAAGAATTCACCCTCTGAAGGGCGCGGCGGAGACGCAAGAAACCATGAAACAGCGCCTCGACCAACGGCAGGTCCAGAAACTCATCCTGGCTCCGGCCCTGCAGCAGGCGATCAAACTCCTGCCCCTGACCAACCTCGAGCTGATCGAGGTGATCGACGAAGAACTGAGCGACAACCCCATGCTCGAGATCGAGGAGGAGGTCGAAGAAAAGAAGCCCGAGACCGAAGAGACCGAATCCGGGCCGGAGGCCGGATCCGAGGCGGCCAAGGACGAAGCCCCGGAGACGGGCCCCGACGAGGCGGCCATGGCGGGCGGCGAAGTGGAGCCCGAGTTCGAGACGTATTTCCAGGAATATTTCGATGACGGGTTCCGCTCCCAGCCCCAGGAACGGCGCGAGGTGCCGACGCTCGAAAGCACCCTCCCCGGCGTGGCCACGCTCTGGGACCATCTCGACTGGCAGGCCAACCTGACGTTCTCTGAACCCGCCGAGCGCGAGGCGGCCGAACGGATCATCGGCAACATCAACGATGACGGCTACCTGGTTTCCTCCCCGGCCGAGCTGGCCGAGGCGGCCGGCGTGCCGGTCGAGACGATCGAGGCCGTCCGGGCCAAGATCAAGATGTTCGATCCTGTGGGCGTCGGCTCCCTCGACCTGCGGGAATGCCTTCTGGCCCAGATGGAGTACCTCCAGATCAAGGATGAGACGGCCCGGTCGATCGTCATCCATCACCTGGGTCTCCTGGAAAAATCCGATTTCGTCCAACTGGCCAAGGCGCTGAACGTCGCGCCGGCTTCGGTCAAGTACCACATCGAGATCATCAAGCGGCTGGACCCGGCCCCCGGCCGGAAATACAGCGAGGACCGGCCGGCCTATGTCTACCCCGACATCATCGTCACCAAGGAAGGCGACGATTTCAAGATCAGCGTGAACGACGAGGGCCTGCCCCGCCTGCGCATCAACGCCTATTACCGCCAGCTCCTGGCCAAGGCCTTCAAGGAGAACCCCGACGCCTACCGTTTCCTGAAGGACAAGATGAAAAAGGCCCTCTGGTTCCTGCGCAGCCTCGACCAGCGCGATCAGACGATCTACAAGGTGGCCCGCTACGTCGTCGACAAGCAGAAGGATTTCATCGAGAAGGGCCTGGATTTCATCCGCCCCCTGACTCTCATGGAGATCGCCCAGGATATCGGCGTGCACGAGTCGACGGTCGGACGGGTCGTGGCCAACAAGTACATCGTCACCCCCCGGGGCGTCTTCTCCCTCAAGTATTTCTTCCACAAGGCCCTGGCCGGCGACACGGGCGAGGACGTTTCCTCGCTCCTGGTCAAGGATCGTCTCCGCAAGCTGGTGGAGTCCGAGGACAAGGCCCATCCCCTGAGCGACATGGAGATCGAGGAGATCCTGGGCCGCGAGAATTACCATATCGCCCGGCGGACCGTGGCCAAGTACCGCAAGCAGCTCAAGATCCTGCCTTCGCATATCCGGAAACGGAAATTTCTCCTGGAGGGAACTTCATGAACGTGCATTTCACGTCCCGCCACGAACCGCTCGACCCCGAGTTGCGCGCGTTTTGCGAGACGCGGTTCAAGGCCCTGTCCAAGCTGATGGGCTTCGCCACGGACGTGGACGTCATCACCTCGCTCGAGAAGAACCGGCACAAGGCCGAGATCCATGTCCTGGCCAAGGGGGGCGGCTTGATGGTGGCGGAGGAGGGGCCCGATCTGGCGGGTTCGCTGCATCGGGTCTTCGAGCATCTGGAGAAAAAACTGAAGAAAGAGCGGGAGAAATTCCGCGAGAAGAAACGGCGCGGCGGCCGCGACCGCAAAGCGATCGGCTCGCCGGCCGAGCCCGCTCCGCCGGCCGAAGCGGAGCGCCGCTACGCGCGGGTCGGCTATTATTCGGCCAAGTTCATGACCATCGAGGAGGCCCTGACCCAGTTCGAGCTCAAGAACAAAGAGGTCCTGATGTTCCGGCGCGAGGAAACCGAATCCTGGGCCGTCCTGTTCCGGCGCAAGGACGGCCGCATCGGCCTGGTGGAGCCGGAATGACCCGATGAGCGTTTCGCCCCGCCCCACCTCCATCGTTCCCGGCGGCCTGCTCCGCATGTTCGGTCTGGGCGTGCTCCTCATCGGTGACAGCGGGGTGGGCAAGAGCGAAAGCGCGCTCGAGCTCATCTGCCGCGGCCATCGCTTCATCTCGGACGACGTCATCCAGGTGCGCCGGACGCCGCGCGGCGGCCTGATCGGACGGGCCCCGTCCATCAGCCGCTATTTCATGGAGATCCGCGGGCTGGGCATCATCAACATCCGGGAGATCTTCGGGCCGCGCTCGATCGCTCTCGAGGCGCCCATCGACCTGGTCATCCGCCTGAAAAAATGGCAGAGGAAGCGGGAGTTCGACCGGCTCGGCCTGCGCTTCCCCGAAGACACCCCCGTCGCCGGGGTGCGCGTGCCGCAGATGAACATCCCGGTGGCCCCGGGCCGCAACATCGCCACCCTCATCGAAGTCGCCTGCAAGGTCCACCTCCTGAAGCGGCGCGGCTATACCGCGGCGCTCGATCTCTCCGCCAAACTCGACCGGGCCATTGCCCGCGGCGAGGGGGCCAAGGCCGGCGCATGACGGACGACCGCTTTTTGATCATCACCGGCCTGTCCGGGTCGGGAAAGACCGTGGTCAGCCGGTTTTTGGAAGACCTCGGCTATTACTGCGTCGACAACCTCCCGGCGACGCTCATTCCCATTTTCATCAATCTCTGGCGCCGCCGCGAGCTGGCCATTGAAAAAGTGGCCCTGGTCGTGGACATCCGTGAGCACGGCTTCTTGACGGCGTTCCCCAAGATCTGGGAGGACATCCGCAAGAAGGCCGGCCCCAAGCTGATTTTTCTGGACGCCACGGATGAAACGCTGGTCAAGCGCTTCAGCGAAAGCCGCCGCCCCCACCCCCTGACCCGCAAGCGCTCCATCCTGGAGGGCGTCAGCCTCGAACGGCGCCGCCTGGCCGGGATCAAGGCGATGGCCGACGAGGTCATCGATACGTCGCAGATGTCCATCGCCCAACTCAAGGAGACGCTGGCCCGGCGCTTCGAGCGGCGCAAGCGGCCCCCCCTCCAGGTCCTCGTGGTCAGCTTCGGATACAAATACGGCATCCCCCTCGACGCCGACCTGATCTTCGACACCCGTTTCCTGCCCAACCCTTTTTACGTCGAGGACCTGCGGACCAAGAGCGGCAAGAGCCGCAAGGTCCGCGATTTCGTGCTGGGCGCGGCCGAGACCAAGGCCTTCCTTCTCGAACTGCATCGGTTCCTGGCCTTCCTCATGCCCCGCTTCGCGGCCGAGGGCAAGAGCCGGCTGGTGATCGCCATCGGCTGCACGGGCGGAAAGCACCGCTCCGTGGTCGTCGCCGAGGCGGTCAAGGATACCCTCCAGGCCCGGAAATATGATATAAAGATTGATCATCGGGACATTTATAAATGATCGGCGGCATCATCGTTTCCCACGGCCGGCTCGGCGAAGAGCTCCTCAACGCCCTGACCATCATTCTGGGAGAGGCGCCCAACATCGAGGCCATTTCCCTCGGCTGGTACGATGACGTCGAGGATTCCAAGCGCAAGATCAGCGCCAGCCTGAAGAAAGTCGACCAAAAAAGCGGCGTCCTCATCTTCACCGATATGTTCGGCGGAACGCCCTCCAACCTCAGCTTCACCTTTCAGAAAGAGGGCCATGTCGAGATCATCACCGGGGTCAACCTGCCGATGCTGATCAAGTTCTGCTCCCTGCAGCGGTCGAACAGCCTCAAGGACGTGGCCCGCAAGGTCGTCGAACAGGGCAAGAAGAACATCCACCTGGCCAGCGCCCTTCTGGCGGGCCGGTCGAGTTCGGGCCGGCCGAGTTGAGGCTGGCGTGATCGAGAGAACCCTGCGCATCAAGAACAAGCTCGGCCTCCACGCCCGGGCCGCGGTCAAGTTCGTCAACACGGCCAACCGCTTCGTCGCCGACGTCCGCATCGTCAAGGACGGCAGCGCCATCGACGGCAAGAGCATTCTGGGGATCCTGACCCTGGCCGCCATCCAGGGCTCGGACATCGTCATCCGGCTGGACGGCGTCGACGAGTCCGCCGCCGCCCAGGCCCTGGCCGATCTGATCGACGGCCGTTTCGGCGAGAAAGAATAGAGCCATGGATTTCGTGCGCCTGCGCGGCATCGGAGTATCGCCCGGCATCGCCATGGGCGAAGCCCAGCTGACCGGGCGCATCCTTTTTTCGCAGCGCAAGGAGTACGTCCCCCCCCACCGGGTCGATGAGGAGATCCAGCGCTTCCGCGCGGCCGTCGTCCGCACCCGCGGAGACTTGGTCCGCGTCCAGGATACGATCCGGGCCAAGGTCGGCGACGAGCACGCCTTCATTTTCGACGCCCACCTGATGATCCTGGATGATCCGGCCCTGATCACCGGGATCGAACGGCTGATCGGAGAAGAAAACGTCAAGGCCGAAAGCGCCCTGTCCGAGGTCCACAATCGTTACGAAAAGATTTTTGATGCCATCGCCGATGATTATATGCGCCAGCGGAAATCGGACGTCACGGACGTCCTGAGCAAGCTGTACCGCAATCTCGAGATGAAGCCGGAGGAGGAGCCGGCCGCGGGGGGAAAAACGATCATCGTCGCCCACGATCTCCTGCCCTCCGAAGCCGCCCTGCGACTGAGCCAGGGCAATGTCCTGGCCGTGGCCATGGACATGGGCGGGCAAACGTCGCACGCGGCCATCCTGGCCCGCTCGATGAGCATCCCGACGGTGGTCGGCCTGCACGACATCACCCGGCGCATCCGCAACCGCGACTTTCTGATCGTCGACGGCACGGACGGCGAAGTCATCATCAACCCGCCGCCGGCGGTGCGCAAGGAGTTCCTGAGCAAGAAAGAGAAATACGACGCCTACCGCCGCGAATGGCGCAAGGTGGCCAAATGGAAATCGGTCACCCTCGACGACGTCCGCTTCACGCCCATGGCCAACATCGAAATGCCCGAGGAGATCCACAACGCCCTATCCTACGGCGCCGAGGGCGTCGGGCTTTTCCGCTCGGAATTCATCTATCTGCAGCGGTCCACTCTGCCCACCGAAGAGGAGCATTTCGCCGTTTACTCCAAGCTGGCCAAGGACGTCTTTCCCCGGCCGGTCTACATCCGCACGGTCGATATCGGCGGCGATAAGAGCCTTCCCCAGCTCCAGATCGAAAAGGAGCCCAATCCGGCCCTCGGCCTGCGGGCCATCCGCTTTTCCCTCAAGTTCCGGGAGCTGTTCCGGGTCCAGCTCCGGGCCATCCTGCGGGCCAGCGCCCTGAAGAACGTCCGCATCACCATCCCCATGATCACCGAGGTCGAGGAAATCGGCGAGGTCAAGCTGCTGTTCGATGAAATCAAACAGGAGCTGGCCGGGAAGAAGATCGCCTTCGACCCCCATACGCCGCTCGGAGTGATGATCGAAGTCCCGGCCGCGGCGGCGTTGACGGACCTCCTCATCAAAGAAGTCGATTTCCTGAGCATCGGCACCAACGACCTGATCCAATATTACCTGGCCGTGGACCGCTCCAACGAGCACGTGTCCTATCTGTATAAACCCTTCCACCCCTCCGTCCTGCGCCTGCTCCGCTTCATCATCGAGGCCGCCGTGCGGGAGGGCAAGGAGGTGGCTATCTGCGGCGAGATGGCCGCCGATCCGCTCTCGGCCATCGTCCTGCTCGGCCTGGGCCTGCGCGTGTTCAGCATGAACCCGATTTTCATCCCGCGCGTCAAGAAAGCCCTGCGGGCCGTCGATACCCGGACGGTCCGGCGGGTCGTCCGCCAGGCCTTGTCCCTGACATCCGCCCAACTCATCGAGGAAACCATCATCGAAAAACTGCTGGTGCGCCATCCCGAGGCGTTTCTTAAGATCGGCCCATCGTCCTAATCCTATCCCATCCGGCCCCGCCCCGGCCGGGGGCCGGATGGGATTAGGGCAGGGGATAGATTTCATCGAGGAAGGAGAGAGGTATGGAAGGACAGGCGTTCGCCATCAGCAACATCCTTATGGGGATCGTCCTCGTGCTCTGGTCGGCGATCATCGGGCTGGCCGTCATCGCCTTCGGCCAGCTCCTGCTGGCCATCCGGGAGGTCGCCCACAACACGCGGAAGGAAGGCGTCCACGGCGCCCATTACAACATCCTGCTCATCGTGGCCAAGATCAACAATCTTCTGGGCTGGCTGGTCATCGGGCTGGGTGTCATCCTCGGCGTCTACCTGATCATCGCCGGGCACCCGATCATCCTGCAGACGCAGATTCCGGCCAATCCGCCGATTTGAGGATTTGAATCTGAATTATTTGGACGTCCGCCCGTAGGCGTCATCCAGCCGGACGATGTCGGCCTCGTCCGAGTCGCCCAGCCAGATCTCCATGATCCGGCCGGGACGGGGACCGACCGAGCGGAGGCGGTGAGCGGCTCCGCGGGGGATGTAGATTTCCTCATTCGCCGCGGGCCGCCAGGTCCGTTCGTCCACGCTGATTTCCAGCCCTTCGTCCAAAACGATCCAGAATTCCGCCCGCCGGTTGTGGTACTGGAGAGAGAGGGTCCCGCCGGGAAGGACGCTGATGATCTTGACGGCCCCGGCGGTCCGCTGGGGATAGGATCGGAATTTTCCCCAGGGCCGCCGGTCTTCCAGGATGCGGGCGCGGTAGTCCCGTTCGTCGTCAGAAGGGGACGTCAACGTCGCCCCCCGCTTCACCCGAGGAGTCGTCTTCCCCGGGAAAATCGGAGACGGCCGGATCCTGGTGGAAACCCGAACCGGATGCCGGACGCGGTCCGGCGGCCTCGCCCTCGGAGCCGGCCTCACGCCGGCCGATCAGGACGATGCTCGTGGCCTCGATTTCCGTCGTCGTCCGTTTGTTGCCGTCGCGATCCTGCCAGCTGCGGGTGCGGAGCTTGCCCTCGACCAGGATCTGCTTGCCCTTGTCGAGGAACCGCTCACAGAACTCCGCCAGTTTGCCCCAGGCCACGATGCGGTGCCACTCCGTCCGCTTCGTCGATTCGTTGGTCGACTTGTTGAAAAAATTCTCGCTGGTGGCCAGGGAGAAGCGGGCGATGGTCTGCTCGCGCTGGGGCAGGACCCGGACATCCGGTTTCTGCCCCAGGTGGCCGACGAGAATGACCCTGTTCAGGCTGTTGACGTCTCTCATTTGCCTTGGAGTTCCTTAAGTTTTTCCTGGGCCGCCTTGGCCTCTTCCTCGAGCGGATACTTGGAGATGAGGAACTTGAGGACGGCCACGGCCTCATTTTTCTTCTTCATTTCGGCCAGGGCCAGGCCCTTTTTCAGGTACCCGGCGGCGATTTTATCGCTGAGCGGATAGGTCATGATCAGGTCGTCCAGGGCGTCGACGGCCTTGGTGTATTTCTTCTGGCTGTAGTAGCACTCCCCGATCATGTACAGGGCGTTGTCGGCTTTGGGGCTGGCCGGAAAAGATTCGCGGTACATGGCGAAGCCGTCGACGGCCAGGTCATAGTTGCCTTTTTCGTAATCGGACTGGGCCGTGTTGTACACGTCCTCCGGCTTAAGGTGCCCCGCCGGGGAAGCGTCCGGGACGGGTAGGCCGCCGGGGTCCCGGGACGGTTCCCCTTTGCCGGCCGGTTCCTTGTCCTTGGGTTTCTTGCCGCTCGGGGCCTTGTCGTCCTTGTCCTTGGCCGTCGGCTCGGCCTTGTCCTCGGCCGGCGGGCGGGTCTTCAGGTCGGCCACCTCGTCGCCCAGGCGCATCAAGATCGTGTCGATCTGGGAAAGCTTGTCGATCAGCACCTGGTATTGCGACGGAACGTTCCTCAGGCCGTCCTGGGATTTGGCCTGGTCGGACTGCAGGAGCCGGAATTGGCCCAGGAGGTCGCGCACTTGATCCTTGAGCTGGCGAATGTCATCCGCGGTCTGGTCGAATTTCTTCTCCAGGCGCAGGACCTGCTGCTTGAGGAGCTGGACGTCCTCGTACATCAGCTCGTAGGACTTCTTCTCCCGGTCCTGGGCGGCGGCGGCAAGGGCCATGAGCAGGACGAGCGCCGCCCCGAGGGCTTTTCTCATGGGCAACCCGGTTTACTTTTCGATGATCAGAAATTGATCGCGGCGGTTCTTGGCCCAGGCGGATTCATCCTTGCCCATGTCCAGAGGCTGGCTCTTGCCGTAGGAGAGGGTCTTCATCCGTTCGGCGGGAACGCCGAGAGACACGAGGTAGTCGTAGCCGCTCTTGGCCCGTTTTTCGCCCAGAGCCAGGTTGTAGTCCTCGGTGCCGCGCTCGTCGCAATGGCCTTCGATCAGAACCTTGGCGCTTTTCCACTTCTTCATCCAGGCCGCGTTCCCTTCCAGGACGGGCTTGGCGTCTTGGCGGATGGCATACTTGTCATAATCGAAATAGATCATGGCCAGGGGCTTTTCCTTGTTGATCTGGTCCAGCGACTTGGACATGAAGATTTCTTCCTCGGTCGGGGCGGGTTTCACCTCCGGCGGCGGGAGGACTTTTTCGACCTTGGGCTGTTCCTTGACCTGCGGCGGCGGAGGGGTGGGTTGGGTTTTCGGTTTGCAGGCCGACGTGAAGGCCACGGCCACGATACAGACCAGGGCCAGAATCATAACGCGTTTCATGACGCCTCCTCTTTGAGTGGGGTTATTGGAAATGGAGAATTTATAGCCCATTGCATTAGCCCCTTTTTTACAACAATTAGGTGGATTTGTCAATTCGCGGAAAAACGATTTTTTCGAAAAATACGTTGAAAAACCGGCTTTTCGCCCCTGCCCGCGCGCAACTCAAGGGATTATGCTAGGGCCTTTCGCTTGCTTAGGGCGAAGGAGGATTCGGGGGAAAACCCGTGCGACAGGCCTTGCCAGTCCTAGGCGGCAGCTAGGGCGGGCTTTGCAGTCCTACGCCTTTGCTAGGACAACTGAACGGAGAATTATCGAGACGACTCGCCCGCGCCCCACTTCAATCTCATTGATATCACCACCCCAGCCCCTCCTGCGCAGGAGGGGATTCGTCCGCGGGCTCGTATATGTGCGGAGGAGGAGCGTCGGAGCGCGTTTTCCTCGCCGGTTCCTTTTTTGGCCAAGGCGAAGCGGGATGGGGAGGACAAACCCGTCGTGTAATTCCGAAGGCTCGATAACACTTCTCTTTATTGATATCACCACCCCTTCCCCTCCTGCGCAGGAGGGGCCCCGAAACCTGTACTCGCCTTCGGGTTTGTGGAGCGGGCGGCCAGCTTTCTTCTAACCGGGCGAGGGGCGTCGAATCCGAAACCCGTCGACGAGCGAGCGGGCAGGGTCCTTCGCCGAAGGCGAAGGGAGCGAGCGAGGAGCGGATCAAAAATCCTCGCTGGGGATTTTTGAGTGTTTCGGATTTGATGCCCCAAGCCCTCCTAGTTGCTCCAGTCCCCCAGCTTGTTCTCCCCTTTGCTCGTCAGAATATGCAGATTGGCTCCGTCCGAATCGATCGCCCAAAGCTGGACGCCGCCCTTCATGTTCGAGGTGAAGACGATGTGCCGGCCGTCGGGCGACCAGGCCGGGGATTCATTGCGGGCATTGGTTTCGGTCAGTTTCTGATACGAGGTCGTCCGGATATTGTACACATAGAGGTCGAACAGATTGTCCACGCGGGCGACATAGACGATGCGGTCGCCCGCGGGCGACCAGGCCGGCGAGTCGTTCCAATTGGCCCCCATGCTGATCCGCCGGACGTTGGAACCGTCGACGTCCATGATGTAGATCTGGGGGGTTCCGCCGCGGTCCGAGGTAAAGGCGATCTCCCGGCCGTTGGGCGACCAGGTCGGGGAGATGTCGCTGGCCGGGGTGAACGTCAGGCGCTTGATCCGGCCGACGCGGGTCGGGCCAGACTCGATGTCGGCCACGTAGATCTCCTGGTTGTCCTGGTTGCCCTCCATGGAGGAGCTGAAGGCCAGCTTTTTGCCGTCGGGCGACCAGGCCGGCGTGAAGTTGCCGCCCCGGATCGAGACCGCCGTCCGCTTGCCCTCATAGACGTCTAGGATGTAGAGGCCGGCCGTCAGATTCTGATACGAAGTATAGGCGATGTGGGCTCCGTCGGGCGACCAGGCCGGCGAATAGTCCATGACATTGTTGAAGGTCAGGCGGATTTGGTTGGCTCCGTCGTAGTCCATCATGTATAGCTCGTCGTTGCCGTCGCGATTGGAGACGAAGGCGATCTTGGACGTGAAGAGGGGCTTCTCGCTGTAGGCTTTGAGGATCTCGTCGGCGGTCTTGTGGGCCAGGTAGCGCAGGTCGGTCTTTTTGGCCTGATAGCGCTTGCCCGGTATGATCGTCCGCTGGGACTTGACGTCGTAGAAATTGCGTTCGAAGACGATGTCCCCTCCCGCGGCCAGCGAGACTTCGCCGGTGAAGAGGACGGAGGCCCCTATCGATTCCCAGTCCGGAAATTTGATCGTTTTCAGCTTTTGGGCGTCGATATACGCGTAATAGCTTTTGGGCAGAAGTTGAAAAATGCGGCTGTACTTAAGGTCGGCCTCCAGGACGTCGTGGATCTCGCCGGCCATGGACTGCGTCGCGGCCGAGCCGAGAAACGGCGGCAGGGCGAAGGGGATGGCCGGCATGCCGTCCTTGATGAGGAGGGTGACGTCCTGTTGGGCCGCGGCGGGTCGGGCGGCGGCCAGAACGAGGACGAGCGGGGCCAGGATCAAAATGAATTTTTTCATTTGCTGTGCTCGAAGATGAGTCGGATTCCGAGATAGGTTTCGTCGTAGTCGGTGGGCAGGGGGGGGAAGGGGGCGGCATTGATGATGGCGCGCTTGGCCGATAAATCCAGCGACAACAGCCCGCTGGATTCCTTGACTTCCACATCGGAGATCGTGCCGTCGCGGAAGATGCGGAAATACATCGTCGTCTGGAACGTCCCGCTCACGCCGGGATCGACGAGCGATTGGAACCAGCGCGACGAGACGCGGTCTTGGATATTCTGGAGATAATAGGCGTAGGGGAAATTGTCCATGCCCAACTGGCCGCCCGACCCGCCACCTCCGGGACCGTCTCCCAGGCCGCCGATCCGCATTCCCGCTCCGCCGCCTCCCCCGCCCGGCCGGCCCGCGGTCTCGCCGGCGGCCTTGCCGCCGGCCGCGCCGGTCTTGGCCTTGGGGTCGGGTTTGGTGACGACGGCCTGCTTGTCGGGAACGGGCTTGCTGCGGTCGCGCTTGGGTTTGTCCACGGGGTAGCGGAGCGAGGACTGGCTTTGCTGCTGGAGTTTTTGGATCGTCGTCAGGTCGCGCAGAGTTTGTTTGGACAGCGGGGTTTCCCCGATGGTTTCGGTCGATCCGCCCGGGCCGCGCATCCCGCCGCCCCCGCCCCCCCCTCCGCCTGGGAGAGAGCCGAGGTTGATGTAGTGGATCATCCCCGTCTTCCGGGACGACGGCAGGCTGGGGTTGAGGATGATCACGAGGAGAAGAAGGGCATGGGCCGCCCCCGATATATAAAGGGCCCGCTTGAAAGCCCCATCGGCGGGGCCGGACAGCGCGGTCATTTTTCTTTGTCCTTGACCTCTTTCGGCTCGGTGATCAGGCCGATCGTCTCCACGCCCGCTTTCTCGGCGATGTCCATGACTTCGACGATGAAACCGTAGGGGATGTCCTTGTCGGCCTGGAGGAAAACGATCTTCTTGGGCTTGCCGGCGAACAAGTTCTTCAGGGTGTTCTCCAGCAGGTTGATGTTGATCGTCCGGTTTTCGATCTTGATATAGCGGTCGAGCGTGACCGTCAGGCGCAGGCCCTCCTCGGCCGGGGCGTTGTCGGTCTCGGCCGTGGGCAGGTTGACGCCGATGCCGGACTGCATGAGCGGGGTCGTGACCATGAAAATGACCAGCAGGACGAGCATGACGTCGATGAACGGCGTGACGTTGATCTCCGAGAGCGAGGTGCCGATGTCGCGCTTGGAGCGGACCGAGGACAGCTTAGGGAGTACCATAGAGGCGCTCCGCGATGCTCAGGAGCTCGAGCGAGAAGTCCTCCATATCGGTGATGCGGTCTTTGATCGTATGGAGGAAAGCGTTGTAGGCGATGACGGCCGGGATGGCCGCGAACAGCCCGACGGCCGTGGCGATGAGGGCTTCGGCGATGCCGGGCGCGACAATGGCCAGGCTGGCCGACTTGGTCGAACCGATGCGGAAGAAGGAGTACATAATCCCCCAGACCGTTCCGAACAGGCCGATGAACGGCGTGACGCTTCCCGTGGTGGCCAGGAAGCCCATCATCTTCTCCATCTTGGCCACTTCGGCGTTGGAGGCCTTGGTCAGGGCCCGGCCCAGGTTTTCCAGGCGCGTCCCGTTCGCCGCCGCGGGCGCCGCCGTCTGCTGCTTGGCCAGGTAGGCCATTTCCTTGAACCCGGCTTGGAAAATGGAGGCCAGCGGGCTGGCCGGATAGGTCTTGGAGGCCTCCTGGACCTCGGTCAGGTTGCGGCTTTTCTTGAAGACCTCGAGGAATTTCCTGGACTGGGCGGCTGCCGTCCGCAACAAACGGCGCTTGAAGATGATGATGGTCCAGGAGAAGACCGAGAAAAAGAGGAGAATCAGCAGGACGGCCTTCACCACAAGGGTCGCGTCGCTGAGAAGCTTGAAAATATTCATAATCGTCCGACCCATTGTAGCACAGGCAGTTCTGAAAATTAAACGCACTCGGCTGCGGTTGTAGGCGCGGATTGAATACGGCGGAATAGGAGCGGGTAATACTCGCCGCCGCACTCAACCGCGATTGTAAGCGCGGATCGAGTACGGCGGAATATGTCCCCAAGCTGCGCTTGGGGCCCCCCCGCCGCCGCCGGCTATTCGAGAAGCCGGCGCAGGATTTCCAGGGCCACGTCCTTGGCCGCCTCGCCGCTCTCGTTGGTCGGTCCGACGCAGGACGGACAGCCGTTGGCGCAGGGGCAGGCCCGGATGGTCTTGAGGCAATAATCGAGGAGCTTCTTGTCCAGGTCGAAGAGAGTCGGGCTCAATCCGATCCCGCCGGGGTAGTTGTCGTAAATGAAGATGTTGGGCTCGAAATCCATCTCGGCGTAGACCGGACCCTGGAGCGGCTGGATCTTGGCCCGCAGGTCCTTGGGCGGGATGGATTCGCCGGTCGAATTGTCGCCGATCGAAACGCCGATGTCGTGGAGGTCGCACATCAGGAAGATCGGCGCAACGTGGTGCAGGATGTAGGCCAGACCATAGAGCCCGTTGATCTTCTGTTCGGAGTCGAACTCCAGCGATTGGACGAGCCCGGCCGGCACGGTCACCCAGTAGGCCGTGGTGTGCATCTCGTTCTGAGGCAGGCTGAGGTCGCCGGCGCCCACGTTCTCCATGGTGTGAAACTTGATCTTCTTGAAGCCGACGACCTGGGTGGCGACGTGGACCTCGCCGTGGCGGACGTCGAAGCGGTCCAGCCGGGCCTTGTCGAATTCGTCCAGGATCTTGATCTTGGTGTAGTCGATGGCGTCGGTGTAATAGTCGACATCCGTTTTCTTGACGTAGGCCTTGCGTTGGTCGTAATCCAGCTTTTCCACGAAATACTGCTCGCCCTCGCAGATGTAAATGGCTTTTTCGTGCAGCGTGGTCAGGGCGGCGGTGAAGTCGACCTCGGCGATGATGCGCGATTTTTGCGTGGTGTCGACGACGACGAAGTTGTCCGAACTGATGGAGCGCAGGCTGACCCCGTCGGCGGGGTAGGCGTCGGAGGTCCAGTACCATTTGTCCTTGGAGTGGTGGACGAGCTTTTCGTCCTCTAAAAATTTGAGGATCTCGCCGATCTCGGCCCGCCCGAACGTTTCGCCGTCCTGGAAGGGCAGCTCGAAGGCGGCGCACTCGATGTGGCTGATGAGGATGGTCAGGTTGTCGGGATTGATGAGCGCCTTTTCGGGGATGCCGGAGAAGAAATAATCGGGATTGTTGACGATAAACTGGTCGAGCGGGGCGCTGGAGGCGACCAGGACGGCGGCCGATGTCCCGGTCTTGCGGCCGGCCCGCCCGGCCCGCTGCCAGGTCGAGGCGATCGATCCCGGATATCCGGCCAGGACGGCCGCGTCCAGGGTGCCGATGTCGATGCCCAGCTCCAGGGCGTTGGTCGAGACGACGCCGAGAATCTTGCCCTCGCGCAGGCCTTTTTCGATCTCCCGGCGCTTGATGGGCAGATAGCCGCCGCGGTAGCCGCGGACGAGCCCCTCGTCCTTGATCGTCTTCTCGATGTCCTCCTTGAGATAGGTCAGGAGGACCTCGGTGACGAGCCGGCTCTGGGCGAAGACGATCGTCTGCAGGGCGTGCTTGAGGAAGACCGCGGCGATGCGGCGGCTCTCGTTGACGTAGGAACGGCGGATGCCCAGGTATTTGTTGACGATGGGCGGCGTGTAAAAAACGAAATATTTTTCGCCGCGGGGGGCGCCGTTGTTGTCGATGAGGGTCACGGGCGCCTCGATCATCTTGCCGGCCATTTCGACCGGGTTGGCGATGGTCGCCGTACAGAGGATGAACTGCGGCCTGGAGCCGTAGAATTTGGCGATGCGCATCAGCCGCCGCAGGATGTTGGCCAGGTGCGAGCCGAAGATGCCGCGGTAGTTGTGCAGCTCGTCGATGACGATGTACTTGAGGTTCTCGAACAGCTTGATCCACTTGGTGTGGTGGGGCAGGATCCCGGAGTGGAGCATGTCGGGATTGGTCAGGACGATGTGGCCGCGGGCGCGGATGGCTTTGCGGGCGTCCTGCGGCGTGTCGCCGTCGTAAGTGAAAATGCGGATCTCGCCGGGCAGCTTCTTGATCGTCTCGTCCAGCTCGGCCCGCTGGTCGTTGGCCAGGGCCTTGGTCGGGAAGAGATAGAGGGCCCGGGCCGAGGGATTTTTGAGCATGGCGTCGAGGATGGGCAGGTTGTAGCAGAGCGTTTTGCCCGAGGCGGTCGGGGTGACGACGACGGCGTTTTCGCCGCGTTGCACTGAAAGCCAGCAGGAATGCTGATGGGTGTAGAGCCGCTCGAAGCCCTTCTCCTTGAGCACGTCGACCAGGGCGGGATGGACCTCGGCCGGGTACTCGACGTATTGCCCGTCCTGGGCGGGGATGTGTTTGATGGCCCGGAGCGAGTCGCTCTTGAGGGCCAGGTCGCGGATGATCTCGAGGGACTTGAGGAGGTTTTCCTGGCGGGACATTTTCGGCTCGCCTAATCCTAGCCCAACCCGAAGCGACGGTCAATCAAACCGGAATCTCCGCACCTTCCGTGCCCCGATCTTCTTCCCCGCAGAACGAAAGAGGGCCGTTGTATTTAATGGTAGAAAACTCGGCGTCGATCGAATAGAATGGGTCTATGGATTTCCGCAAGATCTTTATTTTTGTTCTGCTTCTCGTTCAGGTTTCCGTCTTCGGTTGTCAAAAGGAACCGCCGCCCAAGCCCATCCCGCCGGCGGAGGTCGCCGCCCTCAGACCCCAATTTGAATTCCGCGGCCAGATCCTCTTTCAGTCCGACCTCAACGGCAACAACGAGATCTACCTTCTGACCAAGGACGGCGTGCGCAACTTGACCAATAACCCGGCCAATGACGAATTCCCCAAATGGTCTCCCGACGGGCGGCGGATCGCCTTTTCCTCGAACCGCAGCGGCCGGTACCAGATTTACATCATGAACGAGGACGGGACGAACGTGGTCCAGGCGACCCATTCAGCCAACGATGCCATCGAACAGGCTTGGTTTCCGGACGGGACCAAGATCGTTTTCACCGAGTCCTGGGAGAGGATGTTCGGCCGGTCTTATGTGATGGTCAGCCTGGACCTGGTCTCGGGCCGGACGGAGAGGCTTCTTCCCCGCTTCGTCGAATCGAACGCTCTGCCCGAATTTTCTCCGGACGCCCGGCTCCTCGGCTTCACCGGCAAACGCTTAGCCGGCTGGGACGTCTACGTCGCCGATTTGAAAACGGGCGAATCACAGCCGCTGACCGAAGGCGGCGGCGCCTGCCGTCCGCATTTCTCGCCCGACGGCGCGAAGATCGCCTACGTTTCCGCTTCGGCCGACGGCAAGGGCGACATCTGGTTGATGAACCCCGACGGCGGCGGG
>Ga0315275_10002027_pt1 | contig 18140 bp, 14 predicted proteins | sample YL17G03_0_MG_FD_205557 | JGI IMG/M metagenome (GOLD analysis project Ga0315275, IMG submission 205557) | Sediment microbial communities from Yellowstone Lake, YNP, Wyoming, USA - YL17G03_0 | ecosystem: Environmental > Aquatic > Freshwater > Lake > Sediment | place: USA: Wyoming | collected...
TCTTTCCAAAGAGGAAATTAATTTTTTCATTTTGGGTATTACCGATGGGACAATCCCTGATTATCAGATATCTGCCTGGGCGATGGCTGTGTTACTGAATGGCATGACCGATCAGGAGACTACTGATTTGACACTCGCCATGGCGGAATCTGGGGAAACGCTTGACCTTTCCTCAATTGCACCGGTTGTTGTTGATAAACATTCCACTGGCGGGGTTGGCGATAAGACCACCCTGGTTGTCGGTCCCGTCGTTGCGGCGTGCGGTTTGCCAGTTGGAAAAATGTCCGGACGCGGATTGGGTTTCAGCGGTGGTACCCTGGATAAGATGGAAGCTATTCCTGGATACCGTGTAAATCTGTCGCAGGCGGAATTTTTAGGACAGCTAAAATCTTTGGGTATTGTTCTCACTGGACAATCCGCTGATTTGGCGCCTGCGGATGGCAAACTTTATGAACTGCGGGATGTCACTGGAACAGTACCATCATTACCTCTAATTGCATCCTCAGTAATGAGCAAAAAGATTGCTTCAGGCGCGCATGCGATTGTTTTGGATGTGAAGGTTGGCAATGGCGCTTTTATGAAGAATCTCGAAGATGCCAGAAGGTTGGCCGAGTTGATGGTTGCAATTGGGAAATTAAGCGGCAGAGAAGTTATCGCTGTTTTGTCTGATATGAACCAGCCGCTGGGAAAAGCGGTAGGCAATGCGCTTGAGTTAAAAGAAGCCATTGAGACCCTTAATGGCAAAGGACCAGCAGATTTTCGAGAACATTGCCTTTCTATTGCCGGCTACATGCTTTTGTTGGGTAAGAAAGCAATTAACCTTGCATCTGCGAGAAAAATGGCGGAAGAATCATTAAATTCCGGGAGTGCTTTGGAAAAATTCCGCCAGCTGGTGATTGCCCAGGGTGGAAATATCTCATTTGTTGACAATCCCGAAAAACTTCCGGTTTCAGAAAACCATCTGGTAGTAAAAGCGGAAAGATCAGGTTATCTGACACAGGTTCATGCACAGACCGTCGGTGAGACCGCTGTTGACCTGGGCGCCGGGCGCGCGAAAAAAGGCGCCCCAATTGACCAGGGAGTTGGAATTTTAGTCCATGTTAAAGTGGGTGACCATTTAGAAATGGGTGATCCCCTCTTCACTATATTTTCAAAGAACACCAAAGACGCTAAAAAAGCGGAAATCAGGCTGATGAGCGCTTTAAAATGGTCTGAAACCAAAGTTGAACCCTTACCCCTCTTTTATGGGGTGGTTGGTAAAGTTTGATTTTTTGTCTGTAATATGGGATAATTTCTCTCTGAAAAGCGATAATGGAGACGAGTAGACAGCAAGAAAGCCAGCGAGTCGAGAATAGTGCAAGCTCGGCACTCTGTTGAAAATCACTCCGGAGCTGCTTTCTGAAAATCCATATGGATGATTAAGAACGCCGGTTAAACCAGCCGTTATGATGGTTCAGGAATAGATCAATCCTGGCAGAGCGTCCGTTGATTCGGAAATCGGGGTGGTACCACGGGAGTAAATCTCGTCCCTGTTGGGACGAGTTTTATTATTAAATAGCTGGAGGTTTTATGTTTAAACCGGTTTCATCAAAATTAAATGTCAACCAAATGGAATTATCCATCATGGATTTCTGGAAAAAAGAAGATGTCTTTCATTCTTCCGTCAGGAACAGGGAAGGTCATCCAGATTATGTCTTTTTCGAAGGACCTCCAACTGCCAATGGTATACCGGGGGTACACCACATTTTAGCGCGGGTATTTAAGGATCTTTTTCCAAGATATAAAACAATGCGTGGCTTTCATGTTACCCGCAGTGGCGGATGGGATACTCACGGGCTGCCAGTGGAAATTGAAGTTGAGAAAAGACTGGGCTTTACCAACAAGCAGCAGATTGAAGATTACGGAATCGCGGAATTCAACCAACTTTGCCGCGAATCAGCATTTACATATATCAAAGAATGGGAAAAGCTGACCGAGCGGATCGCTTTCTGGGTAGATTTTGATACCGCATATATCACTTACAAAAACTCGTATATAGAATCCGTTTGGTGGATCCTGAAAAATTTGTGGGAGAAAAACCTGCTCTTTCAGGGGACGAAGGTTGTCCCATATTGTCCGCGCTGCGGCACACCTCTATCAGACCATGAAGTTGCGCTAGGGTACAGGGATGCGACTGATCCTTCTGTTTTTGTGCGTTTGCCGCTCTCGGATGATCCTGGTACCTCCCTGCTGGTCTGGACAACCACTCCCTGGACGCTTCCTGGCAACGTAGCCATCGCGGTTCATCCGGATATTGATTATGTGACAGTTGAACATCGACAGAAAAATGGAACTCCGGATGAAAAGGAGAAGCTGATCCTGGCAAAATCCCTGATCACGAAAGTGTTTGGGGATGAACTTGTTGAAATTATCCATGAGTTTAAGGGAAGACAGTTGAAAGGTAAGAAATACCAACCTTTATATACCTTCCTGCCGCCTGAAAAACCGGCCTACCGTGTGGTGTTGGGTGATTTTGTTACAACCGATGATGGTACCGGCATGGTGCATATTGCCCCAGCCTTCGGTGCAGACGACCGGGAGGTGGCGCTGGCGGAAGATTTACCGATGCTGATGACGGTAGCTCCAAATGGTACTTTTATCGCTGAGGTTCGCCCGTGGTCGGGTAAATTTGTTAAAGATGCTGATCCTTATATAATTGAAGACTTAAATTCACGCGGACTGCTCTTTAAGTCTGAAGAGTACACCCATACCTATCCCTTCTGCTGGCGCTGCGATACCCCGTTGCTTTACTATTCCAGAATGACCTGGTATATCCGCACCAGTGCTTTAAAAGACCGGCTCGTTGCTTTAAACCAGGATATCAACTGGTATCCTGAACACATCAAAAACGGCCGCTTTGGCAACTGGCTTGAGAATAATGTGGACTGGGCCTTAGGCCGTGAAAGATATTGGGGAACTCCGCTGCCGGTTTGGATTTGCGAAAAATGCAAGCACCAGGAATGTATTGGATCAGTCAAAGAATTGTCCGAAAAAACCGGAAAAGACTTAAAGGGGCTCGACTTGCATAGACCGTACGTGGATGAGGTTTTTTACGAATGTTCGAAATGTGGCGAAAAGATGCGGCGTGTACCGGAATTAATCGATGTATGGTTTGATTCGGGCTCAATGCCGGTTGCGCAGTGGCATTACCCCTTTGAGAACGAAGAATTATTTAAGAAACAGTTCCCGGCCGATTATATTTGCGAGGCTGTGGATCAAACCCGTGGCTGGTTCTATTCCCTGCATGCTATTTCTACGCTGCTCTTTGATCAGGTTAGTTTTAAAAATGTTCTTTGCCTGGGCTTGATTTTAGACGGCGAGGGGCAGAAAATGTCTAAATCACGGGGGAACGTGATGAAACCCTGGGAAGTGCTTAATGAGCATGGGGCAGACGCGATGCGCTGGTATCTTTATACGGCAAGCCCCCCTGGACAGGAAAGGCGCTTTTCATCGGATCTTGTTTCAGAAGTATTGTGCAACTTTACCCTGACATTGTGGAATACCTATTCATTTTTTGTGACTTATGCAAATCTGGATGGATGGAAACCTAAGGCTGGCGCCAGGATTCAGTATTCAAATCTGGATAACTGGCTGCGTGCTGAACTTCACGCATTGGTGATGGTTATCACAATTGCTTTTGAGACTTATGATGTTTTGGGTGCAACCCGCCCGATCGAAGTATTTGTTGACCACTTATCCAATTGGTTCCTGCGCCGATCGCGGCGCCGTTTCTGGAAAACCGAATCGGATGCGGATAAAGATGCGGCTTACGCCACGCTCTATGAAGCGTTAGTCACACTTAGCCACTTGCTGGCTCCTACCATGCCCTTCATCGCTGATGAGCTCTATCGTAATCTGGTATTGACTGTCTCGCCCAATTCACCTAAATCTGTGCATATAACGGATTGGCCAAAGTATGATGAAACATGCATCAACGATAATCTGGTGAACAAGATGAACCTCATCATGCGCCTCGTTTCGCTTGGCCATGCCGCAAGAAATAAATCCGGATTAAAAGTCCGGCAACCGCTGCAGGAAGCGGCTTTTGCGGTCAGTAATATCAATGACGCTTCAGTTATTGAAGAATACGCGGAACTTCTTCAGGATGAACTTAATGTAAAGAAAGTACGTGCGCTCAGTGCAGCCAGAGAAGCAGCGGCTTATGAATTGATGCCGCTTCCCAAACAACTGGGCCAAAAATACAAAGATATGTTCCCGCAGGTACGCAGCGCGGTTTTAGGGCTTGATGCTGAAAAAGCCGCAATGTCCCTGATGGCTGGAAAACCAGTGAGAGTAGAAGCGGCTGGAATAGGGATTGATATTCTTCCGGATGAGGTTGAAGTGCGTATGCAAGCCAGAGAAGGCTTTTCAGTTGCTTCGGAAGGCGCATACCTTGCCGCGCTGGTAACCACACTCACACCGGAACTGATCAATGAGGGATTGGCTCGTGAATTTGTACGCCGCGTCCAGGAAGCCCGCAAACAGGCGGATTTTGAAATCTCCGACCGGATAAAGATATTTTTCTCAAGCTCTGATAATTTATGGAAAGCGACTGACCAATTTGGTGATTATATTAAGGATGAAACCCTGGCTGTTGTGTTGGATACGGAAAACATCCCTGACCGCCTGCCAAATATGAGCGACGAGTTTGAAGGCGAATCCCTAACACTTTGGCTGGAAAAAATCTAATTAAACAGAGGCGGGTTATTAACCGCCCCTGAAATCTAATAACCATGGAAATACCTCCTGATCCCGGTAGTTATATTATTGTTGGAAGACTGGCAAAAGAGGTATGCTTAACTACGGGTTTATTTAAAGGTTATTTACTGGCAAGAGGTTATTACTTATATACCGGCAGTGCTTTTGGTCAGGGGGGATTACTTGCCAGAACAACCGGGCATCTCAACCCCGAAACCAAGAAATTTTGGCATTTTGACCACATAAAAGCCCACATGAATATAGATGAAATCTGGTATTCTCTAGGTGGAAAATATCAGGAATGTCAGTTTATTAAGGTGTTGGCAGGCATGAAAAATTCCTCATTTCCAATTCACAAATTCGGTTCCAGTGATTGCACACATGGCTGTCCGGCCCATCTGGTGATGTATGCGCCGGAAACTGATTTAGATTCAGTCTTCGCCCTTCTGGTAAAGCATATTTCTTCCATGCAAAGAATATCTTTAACTTAAATCTGATAGAATCCTTTGAAAAGTCTGGAGACATACAATTGAAAAAAGCTCTGAAGAGTTATTCGGTATTAATCCCCACCGCAGGTGTGCTTATTGCTTTGGACCAATGGACCAAAGCTATCGTCCGACAAAATCTTAACCTGGGTGAGATGTGGATGCCCCTGGACTGGCTTTCTCCTTATGCGAGGATTGTTCACTGGTATAACACCGGTGTCGCTTTCGGCATGTTTCGGGATAAGAATCTGCTTTTTTCAATTCTGGCGCTTGCGATTTCTGTCTTTTTGATCATTTTTTATCCCAAATTGACCGAAGAAGACTGGTTTCTACGAATTGCACTGGGAATGCAGCTGGGTGGATCACTTGGGAATTTGATAGACCGCGTCACAATCGGCCATGTGACCGATTTCATTTCGGTAGGCAATTTTCCTGTTTTTAATTTTGCGGATGCTTCTATTTCAGTAGGAGTAGTTGTGATGATCCTGGGCCTTTGGATTGAGGACAGGAAAGAGAATCAGAAAAAGAAAGCGCTTGAAAATATGAGCGATACCCCAAAACAGGTAAATGATTGAGCGAACTCACCAGCCAGGTTCAATATAACAGCGATGAGCCTGAAAGGCTTGATAAATATTTGGTAACTCGTTTCCCTGACCACTCCCGTTCCCAGCTGCAACGATTGATCGGTGAAGGGCTTGTTCTGGTTAATGGCAGCCAGCCGTCCAAAACCGGAATTTTACTGGAAAAGGGTGACCTTGTTGAAATCCACTTTCCAGAACCGGAGCTGGTTGATATTATTGCCGAAAATATTCCGCTGGAAATACTTTATGAAGACAAGAATCTGCTGGTTATCAATAAACCCGCGGGAATGGTTGTGCATCCATCCGCGGGTCATTCAAAAGGAACGCTAGTACATGCGGTAATGGGACATGTTCCCTTTCTGGAAGGGATCGGCGGAAAAATGCGCCCTGGAATCGTCCACAGACTGGATAAGGACACATCCGGATTGATTATCATCGCAAAGAATGACAATAGCCACCAATGGCTGCAGCGACAATTTAAACTCAGGGATGTGGAAAAAATCTATTTGGCGCTTGTTGATGGCCATCCTGCGACGCCAACGGGAAGAATTATTGCTCCGATCTATCGGGACAGAGCACAGCGAAAAAAAATGGTTATCGCTCCTGAAGGGAAGGGCAGGCCTTCAGTAACTGAGTATCATATTATTAGACAATATGCCAAACATGCCCTTCTTAAGGTGCATCCACTCACAGGTAGGACTCATCAGATTCGCGTTCACCTGGCATCTCTTGGAATTCCAATTGCGGGAGATAAGGTTTATGGGCATAAGAAACAATCCATTGAACTCGGAAGGCATTTTCTACACGCCTCTGAGCTTTCCATCCGGCTACCAGGTGAGAAAAAAAAGACCACCTTTAGGGCTGAACTCCCAGATGAGCTGGCTGAAGTACTTGATAATTTGAAATAAGCGGAGAAGTTATGGCATTTGACAATGGATTGATCGATCTACGTTCTGATACTGTGACCCAGCCTACCTCTAAAATGCGTAAGGCGATGGCAGAAGCGGCAGTTGGGGATGATGTTTTTTGTGAAGACCCTACTATTAACAAATTGCAGGAAACCGCCGCAGAATTAATGGGAAAGGAAGCCGGGCTTTTTGTCCCTTCGGGAACGATGGCAAATCTTATCGCTGTCTTGTCTCATTGCCAAAGGGGCGATGAGGCAATCATGGGGACTCTCGGTCATACATTTTTGCATGAAGTGGGTGGAATTTCAGCTTTAGGTGGGGTGTTCGCTTGCACAATTCCGAACCAGAGTGATGGGACGCTTTCACTCGAGGATATCCGCAATGCATGTCGTGAGGAAGATATTCATCACCCTGAATCCAGACTGGTGATCCTCGAAAATCCCCAGAATGCCTGTGGTGGAATTCCTCTCCCGGTTAATTATATGTACTCGGCTGGTGAGCTGATTCACCAACTAGGCATGAAGCTGCATGTTGACGGTGCTCGAATTTTTAACGCAGCGATAGCCCTCAACACATCCGCGGCAAATCTGGCTGCGCCTTCCGATTCAGTAATGTTTTGTTTGTCGAAAGGTTTATGCGCACCGGTTGGGTCGGTTTTGTGCGGATCTTCAGAATTCATTGCCCGGTCACGAAAAATCCGCAAGCAACTGGGAGGTGGAATGCGGCAGGCGGGTATTCTGGCGGCAGCTGGATTGGTCTCATTAGAATGTATGGTAGGCAGGTTGGGTGAAGATCATATTCATGCTCGGCAAATTGCGGATGGATTAAAAGAAATTCCTGGCATTGAATTTCATAAAGGTTATCCCCAAACCAACATGGTGTTTATTCATATAAAATCTAGAGCTTCAAAAAATCCTGAAGAACTAATAGAGTACTTTGCTAACAATGGTATTCTTTTCAACTTTTCTGGACCTGAACATTTTAGGCTGGTAACACATAACTGGATCAATAATGAAGATGTAATTAAAATATTAAATACATTCAAGGACGCACTGGTTTAGTGTATTTGCCAAATCAAAAACCTGCAGAAATTCAATTTGTTATAATTTTTGTAATTAATATTCAGTATCAAAACTTGAGGAGGACAAATGTCAGAATATGTAACCCTGCCTATGATTGATGAAGCTGTTGCAGTTATACGTACAAAAACCAGCCAAAAACCCAAAATTGGGTTAATTCTTGGATCTGGGCTTGGCGATCTGGCCGAATCCGTTCTTCCGGCTGATTATATTCACTACAGCGAAATTCCTCACTGGCCGGTTTCAACTATCCAGGGCCATAAAGGCCGCCTGGTGATTGGTGATTTGGAATCAAAACCGGTCTTAATCATGCAGGGAAGGGCGCATTATTATGAAGGCTATCCAATATCATTTATTGGATTCCCTATCCGTGTCATGATCCGGCTGGGTGTTGAAGTACTAATTGTCACCAATGCTGCGGGTGGGGTTAACCCTGACTTCGGACCTGGCGATGTGATGTTAATCAAGGATCATATTTCATTGATGGCAATGGGAGGAAATAATCCACTGATAGGTCCAAATATTGATGAATTTGGGGAGCGCTTCCCGGATATGAGCCGCACCTATGACCAGGAATTAATGAAAAAAGCCCGTGAATCAGCACAGGAAAAAGGCATAAAGCCAAAAGAGGGCGTTTATATTTGTTTGGCCGGTCCTTCTTTCGAGACTCCCGCTGACCTGCGATTCATACGAACGATTGGCGCAGACGCGGTAGGCATGTCAACAGTTCCTGAAGTAATTGTCGCCCACCATGGTGGTCTCAGGGTGTTGGGTTTATCTGGCATCAGCAATAAAGCAAATTTGGATGGCTCAACGGTTACTTCACATGAAGAGGTGCTTGAAGCTGGAAAGGTGCTGGTTCCAAAACTGGACGCCATTATCCGGGGAGTGATCAGAAAAATCTGATGTGACTGCGCATCTCAGATAATTAATTATTATGGAAGAACTGCTGCGGTTCATGTCCACCTATGAAATGGGGGTTTATACTATTTTTGGGGTAGTAATTCTTATTAACCTGAAAAAGCTGTTTGATGGATGGTCTGGTTTACGAAAAGCAAATTTTGGAATGGAAAAGGAAGTTGCACGGAAGAAATTAAGATCCGCGTTCACAATCATTACCTTGTTCTTGATCTTCAGCCTTTCCATATTCATTCTTGTATCAGTCGCATCAATACGCTATCCAGGAATTGCTCGAATTGCGACCCCGACAATTGACCTTGTTTCTACTCCAATACCTTCAGGTGCCAATTCAGAAGGTGCAAAAGCCACACCTGAATCATTGCAGCAAACCCAGACTGCAATTGCACTAACAGGATGTATTCCCGGGCAATTGGAATGGACCGATCCTGAGGACGGTGCGGAAGTCACAGGTTCAGTAGAACTTAAAGGTACGGTCAATGTCCCAAATTTAGGTTTTTATAAATATGAATACCGGCTTCAGTCGGATGAAACCTGGACTCCGATTTCCGCCGGAAACAGACCGATTATTGAAGAATTGTTCGCAGGACGCTGGAACACAGGCCAACTCCAACCCGGTAATTACTCCCTCCGGCTTGTGGTTTCAGATAACCAGAATAATTTACTGAAACCCTGCGAGATTGAAGTAAAAGTAATGCCTCAATAAAGGATATCCTTATGAATGTAATGATCCGCCAGGCAGTGTCACCCGATATTGAATATTTAGCGCACTTCGATCATTGTATAAAATCGGATTGCGTCTGGCAAATGTCCCAATCAGTAAGTGAAGGCCAGATTCAAACCACCTTTAATGAAACCCATCTTCCGCGAGAAATGAGATTAACCTACCCCCGTTCGCCAGATTCCCTTGAGAACCGCTGGAAAAATTATTCATCCATATTGGTGGCTTGTGTTGATAAGGCCCCCGTAGGGTATGCTTCAATAAGCGTTCTTTTTTCACCCGAGATGATTTGGGTGAATGATCTGGTAGTAGATGAATTATGGCGGCGAAAGGGAATCGCAACCTCGTTATTTCAGGCAGTCAGGGACTGGGGATTGGCGAGAAAATATATGCGTATTATGCTGGAAATGTCTTCCAAGAATTACCCCGGTATTTGCCTGGCAAAAAAATTGGGATTTGAATTCACCGGATATAACGATAATTATTTCAGTAATAATGATATTGCAATATTTTTTTCACGATTTTTAAAATAGAGAATATAAGAATGAATTGGCTCACCGGATTAGAAACTGTTTTAAATGCCACAAGTGATGTCCTCACAGCGGGCATAGCGGTTATTTCTTTTTCGCTTTTAATTTACGTAATTGCTTTTAAGCTGCGCGATGCAGTAACCAATACTTTTACCCTTCTGCTATTGTGCCTTGTAGTAATTTTTGGCGCGGACGCATTTATTACAGTAATCAAGAGCAATGCTTTACTGGTATTTGTAATTAAAATTCATTTGTTGGGCTTAATCCTTCTTCCAACAGCTTATTTCCTTTTTTCAGATGCTTTACTCGCTTTAACAGGTAAACCAAGCAAGGGGAAAAGGAAAATCTCCGGGTTTGTTTTTATTCTCATCAGTTTGGGTTTCCTTGGTCTGTTATTTTCTAATTCTCTAATAGGTACATTGATTGTTGACCAGCATCCCGCACCATATCTGGAGCGGACAGTTTTTATCGATATTTTCTCAATTTTCTTTGTGGTTGTAATGGTGCTCTCCTGGTATAACTTTGTACGCGCTTACCACAGGACGGTTACACATACTAGCCGCCGAAGGATGGTTTATCTCATTGTCAGTGCGGTAGGACCTGCGGTGGGTTCATTCCCGTTCCTGCTTTATGGATCTGAATTTGCTTCCCGATCACCGATTATTTTCTGGCTTTTATCAGTAATCGCTTATGGGGCTGTTGCTGTCAGCGTTATTGCCATGACCTATGCAGTCTCCTTTTATGGATTTCCATGGACTGACCGTGTTATAAAGAGCCGCTTATTCCGTTGGGTTATGCGCGGTCCAATAACGGCCAGTTTAACGCTCGGTGTTACGACGTTGCTTACCCGCTTGGGTGTACAGTTCAATATCAATAATTCTGCGGTTGTTGCCTTGGCAATGGTCGCCACAATTGTGATTTTTGAATATACCATTACATTGTTCGCGCCTATTTGGGAACGATTTTTCTTTTATGGAGCTGACCGGATTGAGCTTGAAAAAATCAGAACCCTGGAAGACAGGTTATTAACGACTAATGACCTGAAGCAATTTCTTGAATTAATTTTGGCTTCTGTTTGTGACCGGTTGCAGATTCCCGGTGCAATTTTGATTGTGAATAATAATTCAGCAGAAAACCTTGATGTTAATATCGGAAGTCAAAAGAAAATCGGAATGGATGAAAAGCTTAAAATCTTTAAAGCCCTAGAAATAAACGAATTCAACCGCCTGATATTTGAAATTAGCGATAAATCAATAATCCCCTTATTGGATAAATTGGATAATGAAAATCCATCCTTGCTTGGGGCTATTGTAATTGATCAAAATATCCATCGCTTGGATGATGAACGGATTGCTGCGCTTAAAAAACTATCCTCGCGCGCGGTGCTTGCGTTGCGGGACCGACTGGAACAGGAACAATTGTTTACTTCACTGGATATGCTCACACCGCAAGTGTCAATAATTCAGGATCTGTTGGCATCGTCTCGCAAAGATCAAGGGCGAATTATTAATGGCGACCGTGAAGTTGAACTACACGATTTGGAAATTTGGGTTAAGGACGCTCTCTCCCAGATATGGGGCGGACCGAAATTATTGGAGAACCCAATCCTTCAACTTTTTACAATTCAAAAACGTATAAAGGAAACGAAAGAAAAACCTCTTAACGCAGTTAGAGAGTTATTGCGGGAGGCAATTACTCACTTAAGACCTGAAGGTGAGCGCCAGTATACGAATGAATGGCTTTTATATAATTTGATGGAATTAAAGTTCCTTGAAGGATGGAAGGTTAGGGATGTTGCTCACAGGCTGGCGCTATCTGAAGCGGACCTTTACAGAAAACAACGCATGGCGATTACTGCTATTTCAAGGCAAATAATCGAAATTGAAAAAACCGCCTACCCAGACAAAACTACCTAAGAACCATTTTTTGATGATGCCGATTATCTGAATTAAATCGTCCCGTGCCAACAAGATATAGAAAACCTGTTTTGATTTAGCCAAAAATTAGGGGAGTTAATTCACATTAGATGCAAGGGACTTTTCAGTGATATTATTGATTCAAATAGCATATTGAAACTTTTTTTGTTTAGAGTCGCCAGTTTAGGAGAAACCGTTAGTGTGGTGGGTTTAATAACAGAATTTATTAAGCATAATTAAATTATCAATGTCACAAAAGAGCAAACTCTCAAGCATCCTTTTTCAAACCATAAAACGATTCGGTCAAGACCTCTTGGGTATTCTCTTAATAACTCTGGCAGCAGTATCCCTCTTGAGCTTATTGAATCTCACAGATGGTTCACTTTCGTCTTTCTTTTCCCAATGGATCTTAAAAGGGTTTGGTTGGGGAGGCTACCTTCTTGTTGGGCTGACTGGTTATATTGGATTCCTGATCCTTTTAAGACATTTGGAACAACTTCCAAGGTTAAATCTTGGCAGGATCATTCTCCTGGAATTATCCATGTTTGCTTTTTTGGCTTTACTCTCGATTTTTAATGGTCTTTCGATAGATAGGGCAATTAAGGGAATTGACGGAGGGGTAGTCGGCTGGGGACTGGCCAGAATTTTTCGCGACCTTGTCGGGCTTCCTGTCTCTGCGATACTTTTTTCAGTGATCTTTCTCATATTCTTCATATCCGGGGTTGGCTTGTGGCGCCCTTTGGTGGATATTCTGGATAAGTATTTCGCACGTGTCCTTACCACAACCCAATTCTCAAATATCTCTGCATCACCAAACGAAATGGGAGCAAATAGTCATTTAAGTGACCAAAATGGGAATAATAGTAATAGCGATCAAGATAATACCGTTGACGTAGCACCTGGAAAACAAGCGGATTTACCGCCGTTAGACCTTCTTCTGGATGCCCAAAAGAATGTCTCGGATGAATCTTTTATCCATTCCAAAGCGATCCAGATCGAAAAAACTATGGAAGAATTTGGTGTGCCAGCGCGCGTTGCTGGTTACCGTGTTGGGCCGACAATCATTCAATATGCAGTTGAGCCAGGATTCGTCGAAAAAGTAAATGAAGAAGGCGATGTCGTCCGAAAGAAAGTTCGTGTAGCCCAGATCGCAACTTTGTATCGAGACCTGACGCTCGCCTTGGCAGTTGACAGACTGCGAATTGAAGCCCCCATCCCCAATCATTCCTATGTGGGCATTGAAATCCCCAATCAGAACAGTACATTGGTCAGATTAAAATCGGTTATTCAAACTGAAGCTTTTACCAAGACTCAAACTCCATTGAAATTGGCGCTTGGCCTGGATGTCTCGGGCAATCCGGTCTTCGCTGACTTGGCACGCATGCCGCATTTGCTTGTCGCAGGGACCACCGGATCTGGTAAATCGGTTTGCATCACATCTTTCATCGCTTGCCTGGCAATTAATAATTCACCTGATGACCTTAAGATGGCTATTTTGGATCCCAAGATGGTGGAATTGGTGCGTTTCAACGGATTACCCCACCTGCTTGGAAAAGTGGAAACACAATTGGATCGCATGCTTGGAATTCTGGCATGGGCGATCAAGGAAATGGAAGATCGTTACCGGCTGATGGAAGCTGTAAACGCGCGCGATCTGGATTCATATAACCTAAAAATGATACGTCGGGGTCATGCAAAACTTCCCAAGATTGTAATCTTTATTGATGAATTAGCGGACTTAATGCAATCGGCTTCGGACCAAACTGAAGGATATATTGTGCGTCTAGCTCAAATGGCGCGCGCGACCGGTATTCATCTCGTGGTTGCAACCCAACGTCCGAGCACTGATATCATCACGGGATTGATCAAGGCCAATTTTCCCGCCCGCATTTCATTCATGATGGCTTCATCCATTGATTCCAGGGTAATCCTCGACAGCAACGGCGCCGAAACTCTGATGGGTAAGGGCGATCTCCTATTCATCGACCCCGAAGCATCAGGACCTCAGCGCGCGCAAGGTGTGCTGGTGGATGACCGCGAAATTGAAAAGATAATTGCTTATTGGCAGAACAAGACCAGCAAACAATCTCAAGAAACCTTTGCGCCATGGGAAGACCTGATTCCTGTGATTGGCGGAGACTCTGACCGGTTAATTGAAGCGGCAATTGAATTAATAAAGAGGGAAGGCCGGGCTTCAACCTCCCGGTTGCAGCGCAAACTGCGCATAGGCTTTCCGAGGGCTGCCAGACTCATGGATGAATTGGAAGAACGTGGGGTTGTAGGACCATCTGAAGCGGGGGGCAGGGAGAGGGAAGTACTTCTGGATGAGGATGACTCCCCGGAGCCAGAAGAGGATTAATAAGCTGCTTCGCATAGCAAATCTCGCTTAAGGAATGATAATTGACTGATTTATTACGTAAGGTATTTGGAAAACTATTAAATTCAATCGCTGTGTTCTTTAATTCATTGGGTTTTTCTCCTAATCTCATGACAATATTAGGTGTTCTCGGAAATATCCTGGCTGCATGGTTCATATCGAAAGGAAACCTTGTAACTGGTGGTGTGATGGTCCTGGTTTTCGGATCGTTTGATGCGATTGATGGTTCGATGGCCAGACTGCAAGGTGGCGAGACCAAATCAGGCGCATTTTTGGATTCAGTTATGGACAGATACTCGGAATTTGCCATTTTCTTAGGCATCTTGGTTTATTCATTACGGAATTCAAATCCCATCAATTGCATTTTGGTTTTTCTCGCTACTGCAGGATCGGTGCTGGTTTCATACATTCGAGCGCGGGCACAGTCACTTGGAGTGGAGACCAAAATCGGGATTTTGACCCGTGTAGAAAGGTATCTGGTTATCGTGCCCTCATTATTGTTAGGCCGACCTGATGTGGGCTTATGGATTATCGCGATCCTCGGCAATGTTACAGCATTTCAACGTATCTGGCATGTCTGGCAGCAGCTTAAGCAATTAGAATGAATTAAAATATCGATTGAGTATTTAAAAAAGAAAGGAATAATAAAATTGCCTGATGGATTTTATATCGGACCATTAAAAATATATTTCTATGGAATTATTATCATGTTTGGAGTTTTGGTCGCTGTCACGATTGCAACCAAGGAAGCCAGAAGACGAGGACTGGATAGTGAAATCGTATGGGACATGGTCCCATGGCTGTTGATTATGGGTATTATCGGCGCACGCTTGTGGCATGTTTTTACCCCGTCAAAATCTATGGGTGTCGGACCCGAGTACTATTTCTCTCATCCGTTGGAGATTTTAAATACCCGCCAGGGTGGGTTGGGAATTCCAGGCGGGGTCATCGGTGGCGTAATCGCTTTAATTATCTATACCCGGAGGAAGAAACTATCTTTTTTAACCTGGGCGGATATAATCGCTCCCTGTCTGGCCCTGGCACAGGCAATTGGAAGGTGGGGGAACTTCTTTAACCAGGAACTTTATGGACCGCCGTCCACACTTCCATGGGCAATTTTTATCGACAAGGCACACCGCTTGCCCGGATATGAGGATTTTTCAACGTTTCACCCGATGTTCCTCTATGAATCGATGTGGAGTATTTTCAACTTCTTATTGCTGTTATTCTTGGGTAGGATATTTCAATCCAAATTGAAACCTGGTGATATTTTCTGGGTTTATTTAATTGTCTATCCAGTTGGCAGATTCTTTCTTGAATTTATCCGCCTCGATCCTTCGATGATAGGCGGATTCAATGCAAACCAGATTACGATGGCAGTTGTTGCAGTGTTTGGCGTTGTAATGCTGGTGTTTAATCGTGTTCGAAAGAATAAACCAATTGATGAGGAAGAAATAATTCCCTCTTAGAAATATTCTAAATTATTGTTAAGGTATCTCTAAGATAATATTTACAATGCAGCTATACAATTATAAAAAATTAAATTCGAGGGATTAAAATGAATCAAAAATTGCTTGACGAAATGAATGTCCAAATCAATAAAGAGATATATTCAGCTTATCTCTATCTTTCAATGGCTGCGCACTTCTCCCATGCAAACCTGAGTGGTTTATCTCACTGGATGAAGGCCCAGGCAAAGGAAGAAATGGAACATGCCATGAAGTTTTACGAATTTCTCAATGACCGCGGCGAAAAGTTGGAATTGCAGTCGATTGCTCAGCCAGACTCCAAGTTCGGTTCACCGATTAAAGTATTTGAACAGGTGCTTGAACACGAAATCTTTGTTACTTCCCGTATTCATCTTCTCTATGAAATCGCTGTTTCAGAAAAGGACTACCCCACACAGATTTTTCTGCAGTGGTTTGTCAATGAACAGGTAGAAGAAGAAAAGCATGCAACTGAAATCCTTGAAGCTTTAAAACTTGGCGGGGAATCAGGCAGCGCACTGCTTATGATGGATAAAGCGCTTGGTGCCAAGGAATAAACAAAAAAGAGGTTTCGTGAAGAAACCTCTTTTTTTACCATCCTCGTAGAAATGGTTCCCAGTCATCATACAAGGTGAGGTAATGGTCATAAATATACCTGGCAGATGCAGGGGGTTCCTGCGGTATCTTCATCAGGTGCATTCGGGATTGCTGCAATGTCCTGCCGCCTTTTTTATGGTTGCAATAAGCGCAAGCTGTTACAACATTCGACCATGAATGCAGCCCGCCCAAGTGTTTGGGATTGATATGGTCAATGGTTAAATCCCGATTGGTGCATCCGCAATACTGGCAGGTGCAATTATCCCGGCGGAAGACCTCTCTGCGTGTTAATTTAACTTTAGCTCTTGGCTTGTGAACCATCAATTGCAAACGGATGATGGATGGGCGGGGAAATGACGCGCCGATAGTGTGTATTTCACCGCGACCGTTTTTTACCAATGACGCTTTATCAAGTATCATCAGGCAAACCGCGCGTCGCATATTACACACATTAAGAGGTTCAAAATTGGCGTTAAGGACGAGTACGTTTTCCATAGAAAAAAACCTTCGCTGATTATAGCACTGTTGATTTTTAAGTATATTAATGGAGGTGAAATCCTCACTGGTATAATTTAAGGTCAGTTTTATTTTTCATGGAGGTTATTTTGGCAATTGAAGATCAGGTAGCATTATTAATGCAAGGGACAGAATATGGAGATGAAGAAATCAAAGCCGCGATGAACGCGGAATTAAAAAACCGCCTTATCCTTGCTGAAAAAGAAAACCGCCCGCTGAAAATTTATTGTGGTTATGACCCAACAAAAGCTGACCTTCATTTAGGCCATACCGTTACCATGCGTAAGTTACGCCAATTTCAGGAAATGGGTCATGAGGTTACATTCCTTATTGGTGACTACACTGCACTAATTGGCGATCCATCTGATAAAGACGTTACCAGACCGATCATAAAACTTGAAGAAGCCAGGGAAAATGGCCGGACCTACGCCCAGCAGGCTTTTCGAATCCTTGATCCTGAAAAAACGATTGTTCGTTACAATTCGGAATGGCTATCGAAATTAAACTTCGCAGAAATAATCCGTTTGGCTCAAAATTTTACAATACAGCAATTCCTGAGCCGTGAAAAATTTAAATTACGTTGGGATCGGGGTGACGCGGTTTATTTACATGAAACTCTGTATGCGATAATGCAGGGTTATGATGCTTATCAGTTGAAAACTGATGTGCAAGTAGGCGGTACAGATCAATTCTTCAATATCGTCACGGCTTCACGAAAAATTATGGCTTCGATGGGCATCCTTCCCAATATTGCTTTATGCCTGGGGATTCTGCCTGGAACCGATGGGGTGGAAAAAATGAGCAAGTCTATGGGTAATCATATTCCCATCAATACCACGCCTGAGGATATGTATGGCAAAGTTATGAGCATACCGGACCAGGCTATGCCGGTTTACTCCCGGCTGGTAACGCGTTGGACACCCGATGAAATTACGGAAATCGAGAATGGTTTAAGAAATGAAACGCTACACCCTCGGGATGCCAAAATGAAACTTGCATTCGAAATCACTGATACATTTTACGGGAGAGCAGGGGCAGAACGGGCAGAAGCGGATTTCGTTAATAAATTTCAGAAAAATGCATTACCGGAAGAAATGAGTTCATTCAGGATGGGATCTTCAAGTAAATGCCTGGACATTTTGATTGATTCTGGCTTGGTGAAAAACAGAAGTGAAGGCCGGACCATGATCAGCCAAAAAGCGGTTAAACTGGATGGGGGAATTATTTCTGATTGGGATAGTGACTTGCATGCGGGCATTCTGCAAGTTGGGAAGAGGAAATTTATCCG
>Ga0315275_10002029_pt1 | contig 18128 bp, 8 predicted proteins | sample YL17G03_0_MG_FD_205557 | JGI IMG/M metagenome (GOLD analysis project Ga0315275, IMG submission 205557) | Sediment microbial communities from Yellowstone Lake, YNP, Wyoming, USA - YL17G03_0 | ecosystem: Environmental > Aquatic > Freshwater > Lake > Sediment | place: USA: Wyoming | collected...
CCTCGTCCCACTCCCAGCGCATGGCCAGGGCGCCCGGGTTGACCTCCCGGTCGCCGCACACCGGGCAGGCGGGGTAGGACGGAAAGGTTCGGATCACGGGCGAATCGTAGCATCGCGCTTGCTCCTTCTTGTTTCACTGCGTGAGGCCTTTTCTTGCCCCGCGGGCTGGAAGCGGTCGCTCGGGCTGTGCATCGAGCGCAGCCCTCCGACCCGCCTTGGCGTACGACCGAGCAGGGACGTCCCGCGGCGGGGCCCCTCGCTGTTCGCATGAAGCCACGCCAGCGATACCCCACCCCGAGACGCCCGCTCGGTGCCCGCACGCTGCGGCGCCATGGCTCCTGCCGCCCGCGGGGCGGATTTCACCCCCCGCCTCCGTTCTCGAAAAAGACGCTCAAGAGTTCCCGGCACCGAACACTCGGTTTCAGTGTCTCTAGCCGAAGGGTGGGGGGTTCAATCGCCAGGCCGGTGGTAGCGGCCATGTCTCCCGAGGCCGCGGGGACCCGGCGCGCGGACCGGGACGGGGTATCGGTGCCGCGGTCTGCTGCGGACACCGAGGGGCCCCGGTTCGGGCCGCGCTTCCGGGTCGCGGTCGAGGGAGTCTCGGAGCGTAGCGATCCCGCCTGCGGCGGGAGAGCAAGCGCCGAGCGGCCGCGCACCCGCCTGGCAAAAAGAAGCCACGCAGTGAAGAAAGAGGCGCCGCGCGTCCGCCGGGCAAACAATGGACCTAGATGTAGTTTCTCACGAGGTTGTTCAGCATGAGGCGGCTGATGGGTGGTTGTCCAGCGAGGGCAGCATGCGCCCGATGGTGGTTGTAGAAGTGCAGGTAGCGAGGCAAGAGCTGCGAGCGTTTGGCGGAGGAGTTGAAGGGGAAGGCGTAGGGCCACTCGCGGAGTAGGGTTTGGATGAAGCGCTCGGCCTTGCCGTTGGTTCGGGGTCGGTACGGTCGGGTGCGCCCGTGGGTGAGTTCGAGGTCTTGGCAACGACGGGCAAAGGCATCCGCGACGTAGCATGAGCCGTTGTCGGTGAGGAGCCGTTGGCTGCGGACGCCGTGGCCGGCGAAGAAGGCCACGGCCCGAGTGAGGAAGGCGGTTGCCGTCGGTGCCCGCTCATCGGGCAGCACCTCCACGTAGGCCAGGCGTGAGGCGTCATCGATGGCGACATGGACGTACTCCCAACCGATCCCGCGGCATCGGGATCGACGGTCGCCCGTGATGCGGTGCCCCACCTGGCCGATCCGCCCCAGCTTCTTGATGTCGAGAAATAGGTACCAGGTCCGGCATAGTTGATGAATCGAACATCTCGCGGTCCATCCTTCATCCGTGCCTCAGCTCCGCTTCGAGGGCGTCCACCTGACGCCCGAATCCCTCCTCCGCCAGACGCCGCCGCGCGCCTCGGCTCAGCCACCGGCTCACCGTGTCCGCTGGCTTGCCGAGACAGCGGCCGACCTCCGTGACCCGCGCCTCACACCGGTGCACGGCCACCACCGCGAGCAGCTCCCGACCCGCAACCGTCGCGCGATCCTGCACCCTGGAGGCCAAGCGCTCGCACCTCAGGCCCGTCACGCGGCACACACCCGCCAGCACCTCGTCCACACTCGCCCGCACCCGCGCCGGCGCCGTGCTCGCACCCAACCCATCCACGGCCGGCCGGTGCGACGGCCCATCCAGCTCATCGGCCGCCGCCGCAACCCGGCTCCACCAGGGAAGCCGGCCCGGCTCTTCCAGCGCCCACGCCTCGCGCCCAACCGCCCGCACCATCGCCGCATACGCCCGCATCGCCGCGCCCCGCCGGGCGCCATACAGCCGCAGGGTGTCCTCGATATCGACCAGCAAGGCACGCACCCGGCCCACCAGCTCACGGTGACCGCTCCACCGGTAGCGCACGGGCGAGGCCGCCAGCCCCGCCTTGACCGGGTTGAGGTGGATGTAGGCCACCAGCCGGTGCAGCGCGTCCTCCCCCTCCACCACCCGCGCCTTGTAGCGCCCCTGCCACAGTGGGCCCAGGGTGCGATGACGGCGGTTGTGGGCGAGGGCGAACCGCCCCTGGATCAGCCGCAGGCTGCGCCACAGCGGCAACCGTCCGGTGCGCACCGCGAGATGGTAGTGCGTCGGCATCAGGCACCAGGCCAGGATCGAGAGGCCGTCCGTGCGTTTGACGTCCCGCACGATGGTCAGGAATCGCTCGGCCTCCTCGGGCGAGGCAAACACCCGCGCACCGTGGGCGAACCGACAGTAGACATGGTAGATGGCGCCGTCCACAAAAACCCGGGCCCTGCGTGGCATGAGGAGTCCTCGACGCCACCGTAGCCGGTGCCGTCCTAATTTGTCAACTCAGCCGGACCTGGTACTTATCTTATCAGGTGGTCGTGGTTCGGCATCAGACACCATGCGAGGATCGTCAGGCCATGCTCGCCCTTGACGGCCCCGAGCATGGACACGAAGAGCCCGGCCACGGCCTCGTCCACAAACGGCCGCTCCCCCCGCGCCGCCCTGCAGTACACGTGATAGGTGCCGCCGGCGACGAAGATCCTCGGCTTCCGGGGCACGTTGTCCCTCCCGACCGGCACTCAGAGGGGAGGCTAGCACATAATGCACCGAATGTGATACCTGGTACCTTTGTGGTACCTTTGTACTACACTTCTGCTACTTGCGTACCTGGCACCGATCCCGACTCTTCAATCGCGAGCCGACCGCTCCATAGGGTCTATTGGTTCTGGATGGGCGTCGCCTGGTTTTTCCAGCGCAGTATCACCGCCTCCACGCCCCTCTGCTGCGTCGCGTCCCGAGGTAAAGGGTGCAGAATCACCACGCAGCAGGGGCCATACACTACACTTAGCCCCGCTTGTTCTCTTGGGAAGAGCGCTGCCGGATCAATCTCGAACGACGGCCCATCGGCCCCCTTGGCCAGCACGAGTCTTCGATCCCTTGGACCTAGCGACTGCGACGGTCGCGTCTCAGGGACCCGTCCGATGGGTTTCTCTGGGCTGGACCGCCATTCACCGCCATTATTGTGTGAGACCTCGAACATCGCCTTGTACCCACTCGAGCGAAGGCGAAAGATTCGCAGAATGTCGCCCTCATGCCAAAAGGCTTCCCAGGTATCGTCACACCCAACGGGCGTCGCCTTACCAGATTCGCCGTGCCCCTGACTTTGTTGCGCCCCTGCCTTGGTTGGAACGAATCGATACTCCAACGAATTGGAAGCCGTGTTGAAGACCATGAACTCGGGCAGATAGCAGTCCCCTGACGGAGGAGTGTGCCCTACCGCAAGGAACCGACCCGATGGAGCCACGAGAACCTCGCCATTTGAAAAGGTGTCTGCATCGTCAATCAGGCCGGGCAGCGCCGAACCGGGCCCACGGCCAGGTTTCGGAAGCCCCTCCTGCGGGCGCCTGTCGCTGCGCACAGTAAGTGGTTCGATGATGCCATCCCGCAAATCGATGATTCCAACACCGAATGGACCCGACGCGCCTCCGACCTGCCACGCAACGGCCATATGATCCAGCTCATTTGGAAGAGTGTATAGGTCGCCATGGACTTGGACGGTCGGTCCAATGGTCACGTCGCCCGTGGCCAGCGATCGCCGGAGGAGGTGAATCCCCGCGTCGTTGTCTCCAATGAAGTACAGCATCGTACAGTCAGCTGAGATGGCCTGCCCGTAGGATGACACCCAGGGCTCAAAGCGCACTCGCCTCGGCGGATCGAAGTACTGCGCGAGAAGTGACGGGGTGGCTGCGAGGCGCCTCTCATTCGCAACTTGAACGGCACTTGGCTGCGCGCTAGTGGGCACTGCACCCTGTGATACTGCAACGGCAAGTAGGACCGCAATCATGAGCGGTGCTCCTTTCCAGCTCACGGCGCGAGGACGCCCCGAAGCTGTTCCATCACCTGCCTGAATAGGCGATTCCCGCCCCCAGGCTGGCATACCTGCACCCAGTTGTTGTATCGGAACAGCACGTAGTCCGTCCGACTCGTTGCCGTGAACGCGACGTTGCTTCTGCCAAGAATGAAGCGCTCGTCCTTCTGCAACTCGCCCTCTTCAGGCGACAGGCCAATCTTAAGAACTTTCCGCCATTCACACAACGAGATGGGCACATCCGTTGATGAGAAGAAGAAGGGGCCATCCATGGGCACGGGCTCGCCCGTGTTCCCATAGACCATCTCGTCACGGTATCGTTTGTGGCCGAGTGCAGCGTCTTGCAGCTGCTTCTTGAACCAAGTCGGCCGCCCGTAGCCCATCGCCTTGCTCAGAACCAGGGTGGAGGGAAGTATCGTGGAACCGAGCAAGCTCTGCTCCTTCTGAGCGCGGACTATGAGCACGAACGGGTTAATGTTGATATCGACCCCGTCGACTTCCTGGTGCGCTGCGTCGAAGAACGCCTGAGCCGCCGACCTCGATTCTATGGTGGGATTGACATGGTCCCCGCTGCCAGTCGGGTCGTAGGCCGGGTCAGTTTCTAGGGCGGTGCACCCTGTTGCGCCAGGGTCACACCGATGCTGAATATCCAAGAAACCAGCGGTCTCCCCCTTGAGGAAGAAGTGTGCCAAGAATGATGGCTGCCCGGGCACGAAGTTTTGGAACGCGTACTGGATGCGATCAACTGTGAGACCAGGTCCGCTGAGTTCGCCGGCTGTCAGCCCGATGTTCCGAAAGTCGTATGTGGCGTATGAGAACACGTCAGTTGAAGCAAGGCTGGCGGTGGGGTATGCCTCCGCGCTAACTTTCACCTCCGCTTTGGCTACCATTCCAGTTGGCGCGCTCTCGTGCGGCGCCGCCTGGAATGTGAACTGGGCCCAGCCGTTGGCATCGGTCGTGGTGGTCACCGAGGTTGAGGCGTCTCCATTGTCCAACAATGCACCGTTCGTGAGATCGGGAACCGTCGCAACGACTCGGAAGTTCGGGACGCCCCCCGCTTCGGTTGAATCATCAGCGGTGCAGTAGTGGATCCACGCCGACACGATCGTGGTCGATGTCCCATCGGCGTAAAGCAGGTTGGGATGGTGGCCACCAGCAGGGTTTCGAGAACTGCCGTCGCTGTGGAATGATTTCCCGTTAGGCATGGTGTCGACGAACACGGCAACCGCAATCCCCGGGGCGATTTCTGCTTGGGCCCAGGACCTTGTCGTCTCTCGCGCGATGGCAAGGCCCTGGGGCCTGGTCGTGCCCTGGATCGTCTGACCCGCGCCAAGGATATGTGCCGACCTTGGCGCAGGGGCCGGCCCTGCTAGACCCTGGGGTGGGACGATGGTTACTGGCCCGGATAGGAAGACGCCGGACTGGCCCAGTCTTGTAACCAACACGCCCGAAATCGAATCCACGGGTGTGCCGTCTCCTTCTTCGGTGGCTACATCGATCGGGAAGGTGCTCACAGCACGCGTCGGGTCATCGATTCGGACGTAGACTTGCCGAGGGCGGTCAACAACAAGCTGTTTGATCCTCTGGAAGTTCTCATCCAGGATCTCTCCTCCGAGGACGGTGCAGATGACGAATCCGCCCTTGAGATCCTCTTCTGGGGTTGCGCGGCCGAAGAGTTGGGACTGCCAGCGGATCCGGTAGGGTGTGCTCCCGATCGACTCCATCATGATGAGGTACTGTCCCGGGTTGACCGGCGCCTTGGTCAGCTCGATGCCGAGGTAGCCGCGTTGGCCTCCCGCTTCGTTGAGCGTGAGCGAGGAGAGCACACCGGTAAGTCCCTCACTGTCCACCGGTCCCAGGGTGCAGTCCCCCGGCGGGCTCTCGGCCGTCAGGTGTTCGCCCCGCGGGCAGCGGTGGACTCGGAACGCCGTGCCGGGCACTACGGTGCCGCTACCGTCCACCAGCGAAAGGCGGAATTCACCCCCGAGTCCGATCTCTAGTGCCGCGTCCTGGTCGGTGGCGGAGACCCAGTTCCAACCCTCGCCCGTATTGCGGTAAACGTGGGTGGGATCGAGCGACGGCTCGTCCTGACCCACGATGCTGTAGTACGGCCCCGCCGGGATACGGCTCGGGATGCTGCTCCCGGAAAGGGCGAGCAGCACGAGGCGGGGCGTGTCCCCGGGGGCGGTCTTGGGCAACGCGCCCTCGCTCGCACCTGGGGAAACGGTCATCGGCCAGGCACTCTCGTCCACCCCAAACCGTTCGTCGTAGTTCTGCTTCTGGATGAGGACGTGCGAGCTGCCGCCCGAGAAGTCGTAGGTAAGGGCCTTGGTGACGGTGCCTGCCACCCAGTCTCCAGCCGGATCGTCCGGGTAGTCCACAGACAGGGTCGAGGGCATCTGCCCCGACGGCGCCGGGTTGGTCGGCCACTGCGTGGCGAGGGTGTAGCCGGCGAAGTTGCCGGCGGTGCCCGCGGTCTGGTCGGTGAACTGCACCGCGACGCCAGCGCCTGGTTGAGTTGCGGCGGTGTCAGTATAGCCATAGGTGGCGTTGCCCCAGCCGTCCTCGAGGTGGTATGCGTCGATGATAGTTTCTCCCGAGAAGAAGCTCCCGGTCCAAAACGCGAACAGATCCCCGCACGGGAGGTTCGGCCCCTCCCAGCAGGCAAAGTGATCCGGCTTGCCCGGCTCGGGATGGACCGTGTACGAAAGCGGCGCGCCATCGGGGGTCTGCAACCGAACCTCGAGGTCCTCGGCCACACCCCACACCGGACGGACCTGCGGTGGGTTATTCGGATCCGGCTCCACGCCCACATACCGTGACCACGTGCCCAGTCGGTATTCGAATTCCTCGTTGAGCGCGACGAGGTTGCCCTGGGCATCCCGCTCGTGCCACACGAACGGGGCGCTACTGCGATGAAGACCCCCGCCCGCCGCAGCATCGCGGTCTTGGGCCAAGACGTCTACGACACTTCAGCTACCTACGTACCTAGCACACATCCTGCCTTGCCAAGGATCGACGCGGTCAACGCCAACCAGGTGCGGACTCCCCGGCCGCGCCGCCGGTTGGGTCAGCCCGTTTCCAGATCTCTGGAACGCCAGACGGGTACTCTGCGGTTTTCCGCAGGATCAGAGCGTAGGCCCGACGATCGCCAAGAAACAATCGGTCAACCCTGGCCTCCGGCTCTAGGGCTGCCGGCACGACGCACTCGAAGTCGGCGTCGGTCCGGTAGCGATCCCACCACGCCCCGTCGGCGTGGACCGATTCGAGAAGCTCGATCGGCACCGCTGCAAAAGCGGCTTTGCGACTCGATTCCCACACTATCACTCGCGAGCCGCCGCCGAAACCCGCGAATCCGTATGGCAGTTGGCAGAGCCTGTGCCAACCCCCGTCTTCAAGGTCGAGACGGTACAGGATGAAAAACGGTTGTTGCCAGGCTTCGCTCACTGAGAAACTTGAATCCCGGAGGTGGTCGTCCTGGGGAAAAGCCACGAACAGCGAAGCACCATCTTGTCTCCACGCGTAAGGCCAGGAGTAGTTCTTCTTCCCGGTCTCTTCCGGAGGCACAGGGAACCACCTCATTTTCTTACCGTCCAACCCAAGCACCACGATCGCCGGCTCTCTGGTCCGGTTGGGGGGCGCGGTGTCGTCAGGGCTCGCAGCGTACAGGGTGGCAACTCCGCGCACAGCAAGACGTTGCCCTCCGGGTCCGAAGGCCGCCGCGTCTGCACTGACCACTAAGATGTCGGCCACGCTAGTCCCTCGACGCTCGTGCAAGCCCCCTGGCCCTGGGATGGCTCGAACCTCGCCCGTCCGCGACCAGAGGGAAAGTTCATCGCAGCTGAAGCCAGGGCACGGGCTTGCCATGAGCCAGTCCAGGCCATCGGGTGACAAAGCGACAAGTCCCGCGAGGATTAGGCTCGTCTCCAGGCGAAACAGTTCCTTACCGGAGGTTAGATCAGCGCCTACGACGAGATCCTGACGGCCGGTGTTAGCCGTTTTCCTATCCCACCTAAGTCCAAACACGATCACACCAGCGTCCGGCGCCACTACCTGCCCAACCACGCGACGGTGCTCCCCAGCCTGCTCAAGCGGCGCCGGGAAGGAGAAACTCTGAATTGGTCGCCAAGTTGGTTGTCCCGCCACAGCCGTCGCCGCGAACAGCAGCACAACAGGGCCTTGCACGATCCTCTTCATAGTCGCCCCCTAGTCGTTGAAGCCATACTGCTTCCACAGCTTGAGGAGTAGCAGGACGCCACCGTCGTCGCCTTGGGTCCTTACGGCTGGCGTGTATCTGAACAGCGAGTACGCGCCTCTGGAGTGCGTGTAAAACGCCACAGGCATGCATACATTATTCTGCAGGAAGATGCGGTAGTTCGGATCAGGCTGCTTGTCGCAGGCGCCATCGTATGGCTCTTTCACAGGGAACAATCTCCCAGAGTGCGTCGGCGGGGGAACAAACGGCACGACAGGCAGGCCATGGGCCTCCGCCTCAATGAACAAATCCCTCATCCTGGCGACACCCCGCGCAAGCTGCAGGTGCGGCCACTCTACGTTCCCAGCTGGGTCGGTCGGATTCTCAACGCCGAGCAAACTCTTGAGCACCCTGTCAAGGCGGATCGCGCCGCTGGGCGTCAAGAAGGATTGTCCCGCGAGGTCCCCGGCGCCGGGCTGCGTGCTCCAGCGAGAAGTGTCCGCCGTGTCACCCCGGAAAGTGCCCTTTTCCTTCTGCAGCTGTGCAATCAGCAGCTTGGGGTTGACGAGCTCAAGGTCGCACCAATGCGCCAGGACGTTCGAAAAGCGGACACCTTGCGACCCCTCAGGCGGTATTACGTAGCCGGGTGCCGGCGGCACGATATACGCATCGCGGGTCGCGTTGAACACCCCGTCGAATTGACCAGAGCCGTCAGCACGATCAAGGAACGCGATGGGCCAAAGGTAGGGATCACCCCCGTACACGTCAGCCCTTCCCTGACCGACACCGTCTGGGTTCGTTGTGTCGAATTGACCGAGGTCGCCCACGAACCAGAGGTGGGCGAGCCACGAGTTCTGATCCTCGATTAGAGTTTGGATGTCGCCCTCGGTCAGGTCTACGTTCACGTAGTCCTCGTCGCTCAGCGTCACCGGGTCGCTTGGAGGGTCGTAGAGGACAAGCCGGCGAAAGTCGAGCCGAGCGTACACGATTGGAAAGTTCGGGTCGCCGAAACAGTGTCTAAACTGCTCCGAGGCGGAAGAGTCACTCTTAAACAGCAAACAGCCACCCCAGCGCTCGTCAATCGGCTTTGACGTCTGAGCGTAGGAATAGATGGTCTGTCCGCCAGGAAGCCTCGAGGTGAGGTTGAACCGTGGGCGAACGACGAAATTCGGCACGCCCAACGGTAGGCTCGGTGCCGTATAGCGGAAGCTCCAGCGGCCTTCTGAGTCCGGAGCAGAGGCTACCCCTGAGACTGTGCCATCAGCCTCTGAGGCTGCCTCGATCTCAAGCGCAGTGCCCGAAGGGAGCACAGAGTTCCCGGTCGCGTCAGTAATGCGCACCGACATGACGGTATAGTCTTCGCCATTTCCGAAGAGTAAGTTCGGCTCCTGCCAGTCTTGGAGTGTCCCGATCCGGAAGTCGTAGACGAGGCCGCTCAATGTCGCCACGGAGGCGGCCAGGTTGGCGGTCGTCGCGTCGAGGTGACCTGAGCCATCTGCGGCTCTGATGCTCGCACCGGGAAGGTCCATCGCCCGAGCCCTCAGCGTAGCCGCGCCTGCAGGCATCTCATCCTGATTGGGTTCCACCGTCACCGGACCTGAGAGGAACACACTGCTCGCACCGAGTCGCCCCAGTCCGACGCTGGGCACGGAAGCTACGGTGGCGTTGTCCGAGTCGGTGGTCTGAAGATCAGCAGGGATCTGCGAAGCCGACTCGTTGGGCAGGGTGTAGCGGACGTAGACGATTTTGGGAGCTGCGACCTGGAGCTGCTCAATCCTCTGAAAGTTCTCATCGAGGATTTCGCCGCCGAGGACGGTGCAGATGACAAACCCACCCTTGAGGTCCTCCTCGGGGGTGGAGCGCCCTATGAGCTGGGACTCCCAGCGGATCCGGTACGGCGTGCTCCCGATCGACTCCACAAGGATGAAGTACTGCCCCGGGTTGACCGGTGCCGTGGTCAGCTCGATGCCGAGGTAGCCGCGCTGGCCCCCTGCCTCGTTGAGCGTATGCGAGGACAGCACACCGGTGTCGCGCCCCTGGCCGTCCTTCTCGCTGTCCACCGGCCCCAGGGTACAGTCCCCCGGCGGGCTCTCGGCCGTCAGGTGCTCGCCCCTGGGACAGCGGTGGACGCGGAACGCCGTGCCCGGCACGACGGTGCCGCTACCGTCCACAAGCGACAGGCGGAACTCACCCCCGCCGTCGATCTCCAGCGCCACGTCCTGGTCGGTGGCGGGGACCCAGTTCCAACTCCCGTCCGTGTTGCGGTAGACGTGGGTGGAATCGAGCGACGGCTCGTCCTGACCCACGATGCTGTAGTACGGCCCCGCCGGGATGCGGCTCGGGATATTGCTTCCGGAGAGAGCCAACAGCACCAACCGCGGGGTGTCGCCGGAGGCCGTCGTCGGCATGGCGCCCTCGCCGGCACCCGGGGCGACGGTCATCGGCCAGGCACTCTCGTCCACCCCGAAGCGGGCGTCGTAGTTCTGCTTCTGGATGAGGAGGTGCGAGCTGCCTCCTTCGAAGTCATAGGTGATGGTCTTGGTGACGGTGCCCGCCGCCCAGTCCCCGGCCGGATCGTCCGGGTACTCCATAGACAGGGTCGAGGAGAGCTGCCCCGAGGGTGCCGGGTTGGTCGGCCACTGGCTCGCCAGGGTGTAGCCGGCGAAGTCGCCGCCCGTGCCCACGGTCTGGTCGGTGAACTGCACCGAGACACCACTTCCCGGCTGGGTGGCGGCCGTGTCGGTGTAGCCGAAGGTGGCGTTGCCCCAGCCGTCCTCGAGGTGGTAGGCATCGGTGAGGGTCATTCCAGAAAAGATGCCGGTCCAGTGCGCGAACACGTCGCCGCAGGGGAGATTCGGCCCCTCCCAGCAGGCGAAGTGATCCGGCTTGCCCGGCTCGGGATGGACCGTGTACGAAAGCGGCGCGCCATCGGGGGTCTGCAACCGAACCTCGAGGTCCTCGGCCACACCCCACACCGGACGGACCTGCGGTGGGTTATTCGGATCCGGCTCCACGCCGACGTACCGTGACCATGTGCCCATCCGGTATTCGAACTCCTCGTTGAGCGCAACCAGGTTGCCCTGGGCATCGCGCTCGTGCCAGAGGAACGAGGCGTTCGAGCACTCCGTCCTCGCCCCGTCGGGGTCGAGGATCAGCGTGCCGTGGTGGGGACCTCCGGCCGTCAGGTGCACAAGGACAGGATAGGTCGGTTCCACATCGTACTGGTCCCTGATCTGGATCCTGAGGCGGATGACCTTCTCAACCCGGTGGCCGTGGATGCCGTCCACGCCCACCTCACCGTTGGGCTCGGACTGGCCCGTGGACGGTGTCAGGTCGGTGAGGGTCACGGTATAGGGCGGGTTGACCTGGGCGGCGGTGGTGCCTGCGGCAGCGTACGTGGCCGCGGTGCACGAGGTGATGCCCTGAGCGCGGGCAATCATCTCTCGCGACTGCTCGGGCAACGGGATGGCGGTGGAGGCATCCACTGGCTCTATGCCAGAATCCAACGCCCCAAGTCCGGTTGCTCCTGGTTGCGACCGAAGCAGCGTCGCCGAAGGGCTCCCACGGCCCGCCTGACCCGATCGGTGCCCTGTCGCAGGTCCGCTCGCACCAGGCCCTCGCACCTCTTTCCTCGCATGCCGGCGCTCGATCGGCAGGCGCTGGAACGAGCCGATGCGCAGAGCAATCGTCCCATCCGGGCGCAGACTGCCCACCGAGGTCGCCAGATGTGCCACCGGCTGGTAACGGGGGATCGGACCCCTCACACGGACAGCTTGGGGTCGGTTCTCGGGCGCGGCAAGGGGCTCGCTGGAGAACGTCGCAATGAAGGAAGGACCGAACTCCGCCTTCCCTGCGCTCGCAAACACCACATCCTTGAACGAGGACCCGTCGGGATTGGAAAGGGCGTACGCGCCTCCCACAAAGCCGACCGCGCCCTGGTTGTCAGGCGAGGACTGGGCGGCGTACGCGAGGGTGGCTCCGGAGATGGGGTAGCCACGGGGATCGAGGGTGAGGGCGACAGTCTCAAATGAGCTGCCTACCGGGACCGTTCGGTCGGCGCCGGAGAGCGCGAACACGCGCTCACCCTCGGCCGGTGGCGCCATCGAGCTGGAGGAGAACGCGAGGCGGTAGTCGCCGTGGCCGCGGGTGGTCTCGGCAGCGATGACGTAGAGGCCTGTCAGAGGCAGCACGGCATCGTGCAGGGACGCGTTGAGATCAACGCCGGGTTGGTTGTCCCAGGCTACGAGGTTTTGTGGGAGGAAGCCGTCGGGGCCGACGATCTCGATCTGCGGATCGAGGCTGTTGGGGTGCTCCCACGGCTTGGAGACGTCCACGCGCTCCATAGAGACGTTGATCCGGCTTCCTGCAGTCCCCACGAAGTAGAAGAAGTTGTAATCCGCCACACCTCCAGCCGCGTTGTCACCGGTAAGCGTGCCGGTGATCGTCTGACCGGGGTAGATCCGGCTCGCCAGGTGGTGCTGCTCAGGCGGGACGACGGCCCTCGTCTTCGCTGCCGTGTCGACGATGACCCACCGATTCACGTTGGACAGGGTGCCAGAGGGGGTCTTCGTCCACAGGTGGTACGCACCGTCCTGGAGGTCCGAGGGGACCGCAAACGAGACGACGGTGCCGTCGGTGTTGACGGTTGCAGGCAGGTCGGTGGTCGGGCACACGTCACCGGGTAGCTTGCACGACGGGCTGAACCCGAACGGGTCGGACGACTGGTAGGGCCCCTGGATCATGACCGTGGTCTTCTGGGCGAAGGTGGGGCCGTAGACGACCACGGTGTCTCCCGGCAGCGCCAGCCCCGGTGCGACACCGCTGATGGCGGGCGCGGCGATGGTCAGGATCGTCGAATCCGTGTGGCCCTGTAACGTCGCCGAGATCGTCACCGTCGCCCCCGGGGGAGCCGCCGCTGAGGTCGTCACGTCCACCTGGCAGCGCTGGAAACTCCCCACAGGCTGGCAGGGACCCAGCCCTGACGGGACGAATGCCACAGTGGGGTCACTGCTCGAGACAGCGGTCGGGCAGCTTTCACGGTTCTCCCAGCCGCTCAGATCAACGTACGCCGTCGCGCTGTTTCCCGCGACCATAGTCGGGGTGCTGAGGAAGACATTGCTCAGCGAGGCTGGTACCAGGGTGAAGTTGGCGGTCTTGGCGACGGAGCCATGGGTGGCCGTGATGATGACAGGCACCGCGGTGCACACCGCCTCCCACGTCGACAGGGTGAAATCCGCCCTCGCGGCCCCCATGGGAACCGTCACGGTGGCGGGCACGCTCACGTTGGCGTGCGAACTGGTGAGGCTCACGGTGACGCCACCGGTGCCTGCCACGCCGTCGAGTTCGACCCTGTTGCTCTGGCTTGTCAGCCCGGCTGCCAGACTGGTTGGGATGAGCTTCACCTCGGTTGGCTCCACGGGGCCGACAGTGAGGGTCGCGTTTCTCGTGGTGCCGCCCGCGCTCGCTGAGATGGTCACCACCGTCGGCGAGGCGACGGCATAGGTTGTGACCACGATGTCGGTGTAGCTCCGACCCCCGGGCACCGTGATAGAAGCGGGGACACTTGCCGCACCAGGGTTGTCGCTGGTCAGAGACACAACCGTCCCACCTGTTGGCGCGCCGGCGTTCAAGAAGACGGTGCCCGTGACAGTCGCTTCGCTGCCCGCCTTGGCGTAGGCCAACGAGAATTGATATACGCCTATCGGCCTCACCGTGAGAGTGGCGGTCCTGATGTCACCGCCTGCAACCGCCGAGATCACCACGGCCTTGGTGGTGTCGGGGCTGGAGGTTGTGGCGGTGAAGGAGGTGCTCGTCGCACCCTGAGCGACCGTCACGCTCGCCGGCACGGTCACCACGGTCGGGTCGGAGCTGGACAGAGAGACTGTCAACCCGCCCGCGGGTGCCGGGCCGTTCAGGGTAACGGTGCCCGCGCTGGTATAGCCCCCGTACACGCTTGTCGGGTTCAGAGTGAGTGACTGAAGGCCCAGTGGGCCAACCGTGAGGGTCGCCGTCTTCGTGGCGCCACTGGCGGTTGCCGAAATGGTCACCTGAGTAGCCGAGGAAACCGGTGAGGTGGTGACTGTGAACTGGGCGCTCGTCGCCGCATCCAGGACTGTGACCACCCCAGGGACCGTCGCCACAGCCGGGTCCGAGCTCGTGAGGGAGACCGTGAGTCCGCCCGCCGGGGCTGCGCTGTTTAGGGTGACGGTGGCCGTGCTCGCCTGCCCTCCCACCACGCTCGCAGGACTCAGTGCCAGCGACGCGACACCGATGGGGTCCACGGTGAGCTGCGCCGTCTTCGTGGTGCCATTGGCGATGGCCGAGATGGTCACTTGCGTGGCTGAGGAAACCGGTGAGGTCGCGACTGTGAACTGGGCGCTCGTGGCAGTTTCCGGGACCGTGACGGTGGGTGGGACCGAAGCGACACCCGGGTCGCTGCTCGTCAGGGCGACCATTGTGCCCCCAGCCGGTGCGGGACGGTCCAGTGTGACCGTTCCGGTGGCGGGACTGCCGCCGGCGACGCTCGATGGGTTGACTGCAAGTGCAGCGACTGACGCGGTCTGCTGCAGGTTGACGGTCACGCTGGCGGTGAGGATGGCGTCACGAGCGGTCAGGGCGTTCACGCTCAGCGTGTGCTGGCCATCGGGCGCGGAGGAGGCGAAGCTGATCGAGAAGTGCCCGCCGTCGGGCTGGAAGGTGAGGACGCTGTCCGTGACGTCACCCCCCGAGAGCTGGACCTCCGCGCTGATGATGTAGTCCCCCGGACGCGGCAGCACCGCGCTGCACGTTACCGAGGAGGGCGGCCTCGACAAAGTCGCTCCCTCGGCCGGCTGGTCGATGGTCAGCGTTCCACCGTCGGTCGCACCGGCCATCTCGGGATCCGCAAGGAAGACGGCGCCATCGTCCTGGGCGGTGAAGCTCCAGGTTTCGTTAGAAACCAGGCCGCCATCGGCCGATGCAGCCACGGTGTAGTCGCCCGTCGGGCCGCTCGCAAAGCTCCAGCGCCCGTTGGCATTGGTGGTCACGGTGGTAGTGAAGCCCTGGCCCGGGTTGGAGAGAGTGACCCTGGCTCCCGCGACAGGTTCGAAGGTGGTGGAACGGAACGCCAGTCCGCCGATCGCCCAGCTCGGCGAGGTGGCGGGCGAGTCGGCCGGCCCGTGCATGTCAAGCGAGAGGGTCTGGCCGGCAGCGAGGGTGCGTGGCCTCACCCAGCCGAGGAAGAGGCCAGGCGGCACATCGGTGATGGTGCGAGCACCGGTCGGACCGGAGTCGAGCTCATACTTCGAGCCGAGCGTATGGACGTTGGTGCCACCCTCGCGCGTTGCGAGCGTGATCGGATCCGTCGTGGTCAGGTTGATCGTCCCGGTCTCGCTCTCGAAGTAGAGGACGAAGTCCTGGAGGATTTGGAAGTTGTACGGGAAGTAGAAGGTCCCGTTGCCGTGGGCCCGGCTCACGACCGTGCGGTACCCGGCTTTGCCGGCGGTGAAGACGTAGCGACCCCGGGTGAGCTGGATCGAGTACGTGCCGTCACTCGCGGTCGTGGTGCTGCCGGAACCCACCACGGCCACCGTCGCGCCCCCGACCGGTAGTCCGTGGGAATCAACCACCCTACCGTGCACCAGCCCGAGGGCGCTCGTTCCGGAGACCGACAGCATCTCGCCATCGATCTGGAGTGCCTCGCCGGGGTTGACGGCGATCTCGCCGCGGGCAAAGGGCCAGCGGCCATCCTTGGTGAAGGCCAGCGCCTCCCAGCCTGGAGCGATGCCGGACAGGGAGAAGTTCCCCGCGCCATCGGTCGTCGCTACCTGACCACCTCGCGCGCAGGTGACCGTGACCCCGGCAACGGACTGCCCGGTATCGGGGTCGAAAGCCCTGCCCGAGATCGTCGCGGTGTGAGGGATCAGCTCCACCTGCGGCGCCGTGACCGTCTCGTTGGGCACGACCTCCACGCCCCCGGTGACCACGGTGACGTGCGAGCCGCGCGAGACCACGAGGTTGTGCACGCCCGCCCTGACGTCCGTGATCGTGAAGGTGCCCATCCAGTCGGTCCCTGTGGCGTGTCCCTCGTCGTCTTCGAGCGCCACGGTTGCGCCGCTCAGGCCGGTTTGGGTTGTGCTGTCCGCCACGACGCCTGTGATGGTGCCCCGCCCGATCTCGAGGTAGAAGTCGTATGCGAGCCCTGACGGGGCCACGTCCACCTGTTGGGTCTGCGCCGTGTAGCTGGGCGATGTCGCGGTGAGCTGGATTGTGCCCCAGTAAACCCCGGCGAGTGAGTACTCGCCCGAGGTGTTTGTGGTCGTGGACAGCCCTGGCTGCTCCTCGACCGTGAGCGTTGCCCCTTCGATCGGGTCATCGGTCTCAACGTCACGCGCGATGCCGCTGATCGTGGTGGTCGTGCGGGTCAGGGCGAAGTTCTGGGAGGCGTTGGTGTCGGCCGACAGTGTCACAGGAACGGTTTTGGCGGTGTAGTCGGCGGCCGTCGCGACGAGGTGGATGCTGCCCCACCAGACGCCGGAGATGGTGTAGAAGCCCGAGGAGTTTGTCGTTGCGGTCTTGCCGCTCTGTTCCTGGACGCTCACCGTCGCCCCCGAAACGGAGGCGCCACTGGTGCCGTCCGTCACCGTCCCGGACACGCTGACGGTGGTGCGGTTGAGGGCGAGCGTGCCCGCAGGGGCGGTCGTGCCCTGGGTAACGGTGATGTTGCCGCTGTTGGCGGCGACGTAGTTGGTCAGGGATGCGTTGATGGTCCTGGTGCCGACGGGGACGCCGGTCAGCGTGTAGGTCCCGTCCCCGGCGGTCGTGGTCGAGATTACCGGCGTCACGGAGTTGACCTTCACGGTTGCCCCGCCGAGGCCGGCGCCGCTGGCCTGGGCGTCGGCAATTGTGCCGGCGATGGCGCCGGTCGCCGGTGTCGGGGTCGGCGTCGCTGTTGGTGTGGAAGTCGAAGTCGGGGTCGAGGTGCGCGTCGGGGTCCGTGTCCGGGTCGGGGTCGGACCGGTCGGCGTCCGGGTTGGGGTAGGGACGGTCGCCGTCCGTGTACGTGTCGGGGTACGAGTCGGCCCGGTCGGCGTCCGGGTCGGAGTCGACACCGTGGCTGTCGGTGTCCGGGTCAGCGTGGGAGTGGGACCCGTGGGAGTCCGCGTCGGGGTGGGAACGGTGGCCGTTGGCGTCCGTGTTGGGGTAGGCGTCGGCCCGGTTGGTGTCCGGGTCGGCGTGGGAACGGTGGCTGTTGGTGTCCGCGTCCTGGTGGGTGTCGGCCCCGTTGGCGTCCGGGTTGGGGTGGGTACGGTGGCTGTGGGCGTCCGAGTTGCGGTGGGGGTCGGCCCGGTCGGAGTACGGGTTGGCGTTCGAGTGGGGGTCGACTGCGCTTCAGCGAACGGCGCGAGCGCAAGACAGAAGACCAGTGCGATCACCGACGTCCAAGGGATCCTCAGCGGATAGGTCGGCAGGGGGGGTTCCATGCTCGTCGACCTCCTCGAAGGGTGCACAGCTCTGCGCCACCAGAACGCTGCGTCAGGCTTCTACCCACTGACCCAAGCACACGTCGCCTACACGCGATCCACGCCGAACCAGATCTGTGCCGATCCAGCAGCACGCGGTCCTTTGCCTTTCTTGGCTGTTCGCATCTTAGCAGCAGAAGTCAAGCCTTACTCGTCTGAATCGGCCGTCAATCTAGACTCCATTCCTGTCCGGAGGCTCCAGAGGAGTAGAGCCCCCAGATACCCCATTCTGCCCATCCTCAAGTAGTGTCCGGTCGAGTGGGGAAGAAAGGTGAAGGTCATGCTGGCGTGCATGGGGTCCGTTTCAGCCAACCAACTCAGCGGCGGGAGCGGAGAGCGGAGGCTGCTCAACGAGGGCAGGTCGGAGGGATGGGCTCGAGGCCCAGCCCGAGCGACCGCTCCAGGCCCGTGGGGCAAAAGAAAGTCAGGGAGTGAAGAAGGAGGGGCCGCCCACCCGCCGGGCAAACAATGGACCTAGAATAGGGGGTCATGCCGGAGCCGTTCGTCCACCTCCACCTCCACTCGCACTACTCGCTGCTGGACTCAGCCGTGAAGCTCGACGAGCTCATGCGCCAGGT